>Ga0209502_10001313_pt1 | contig 23253 bp, 20 predicted proteins | sample ArcticOcean_MG_C_10_FD_187442 | JGI IMG/M metagenome (GOLD analysis project Ga0209502, IMG submission 187442) | Marine microbial communities from western Arctic Ocean - ArcticOcean_MG_CB11_90 (SPAdes) (version 2) | ecosystem: Environmental > Aquatic > Marine > Oceanic | place: Arctic Ocean... | reverse complement strand
ACAACCCGAGTTCGTGGCGGTACTCGAACGGTGTTTTCGAGTACTCCGCCATGGCTTTGTTGTACGCGTCCTGGCCGTTTTCGTCGGCGCGGACGACGAGCCGGTTGTTTCGGGGGCGGGTCCCGGTTACACTGACGCGGGCTTTGGTGGGAGTGGGCTTTGAGAAGCCACCCAGCCCGCGTGTGCCTCCCCGAAAACCAACGCACGACGAAACACGCCGGTCAAATGCGTGGACGCTTTTACCAAACGCTTCGACGCGCGCGGCGCACATGGACACCGAGCTCATGTCTCACGTCGTGCGAAGCGTGTGCGACCTAGAAGGATACGCGCGCGGTGTCGCGAACGGGCGACGCGCGGAAAAGTGAGGGACGCGGCGAACACCGGACGACGAACCGCGACTGTTAACCTACAAGCCGAAAAGCGGACGCAGCCTCATCCGCTTTTCGTTTTGATTTGGCGTTCTCCAGTTCCGATGTTTTTAAAACGCCCGGGGATATCTTCGTGGAAGCCACAACGAAGCGCACGCTCGAACGACGAAACACCCACCAAAATGTCTTCCAACACGGCGTGTGGTATAGACACTCGCGCGCGTAAACGAAAGCGCCACGACGGCGATACGCAAGAAGCCATCCCGGGCCTTCTCGACGACATCGTCGTCACGCACGTTCTGAGATCTGAAAATCTCGACGATCCCGCCGAACTCGCACGGCTCCGCGTAGTGAGTCGTGGGATGCGCAACGCCGTGGCGGCGACGGGACGTAGGTTTGTTGAGATGGATGTGTTCCACGCCGTGAAGTTTGGGTGTTTTGGTACACTGAAGCGCTTGCTTCGGGAGAATGATCCGTATTGTGCAAGCATCTGTGCAGAAGCGGCAAAACGAGGGCATCTCGAGATGCTGCAGTGGGCACGCGCAAATGGCTGCCCGTGGCACGAGGGGACGTGCTGGCAGGCGGCGCTCGCAGGGCGTCTCGAGGTGCTACAGTGGGCGCGCGCGAACGGCTGTCCGTGGAACGAGGTAGCGTGCGCGCACGCGGCGTTGGGCGGACACCTCGAGGTGCTGCAGTGGGCGCGCGCGAACGGCGCGCCGTGGGACGATTGGACGTGCACGAGGGCGGCGTCAGGCGGGCACCTCGAGGTGCTTCAGTGGGCGCGTGCGAACGGCTGTCAGTGGAACGCGTTGACGTGCTTGTACGCGGCGAAGGCAGGACACCTCGAGGTGCTGCAGTGGGCGCGCGCGAACGGCTGCGAGTGGGACGAGCAGACGTGCTCGGATGCGGCGAAGAATGGGCACCTCGAGGTGTTGCAGTGGGCGCGCGCAAACGGCTGTCCGTGGGACGAGAAAACGTGCGCGATGGCGGCGAGGAAAGGGCACCTCCAGGTGTTGCAGTGGGCGCGTGCGAACGGGTGTCCGTGGTGCGAGAAAACGTGCGAGTACGCGGCGAGAAAATGGCAATTCCAGGTGTTAAAGTGGGCAATCGAAAACGGTTGCCCGTGTGCTAAGGAGACGCGTGAGATGGCGGAGAATGCCGGACTCGTGGATGTTTCGGAGGCTGTTTCTGGAGACGAGACCAGCGGTGACGAATCGAGCTGGGTTAGCGACTGGTAATGAACGAAAGAAGATTTTTTACGCATGTTTGATAGTAACTTGTATGTAACTTGTACCTATCCATAGACGTTTGATTGAAACGATTTTACTTCAAAACTTGAACTTTTTCGCGTCGCTCTCCTTTTTCTTCTCCGCCGCTTTGCGTTTCGTGCGCCGGGCGTTATCCGCGACCATGTCCGAGAAATCCTCAGGCGCCATCGCCGCTCTTTGCACCGCGGTGGACTGCTCGAACCGGGCAGCCACGGCGGCGTCGTCCATGCCGGTTTCCAAATCCTCCGGGTTCAACGTGATCTCGGTGGCGCCCGGCTCCGGTTTCTTTCGCCGGCGCACGTCCCCCGGCGCCGCGCCCACCGCGTCGCCGCCCATGCCGCCGCCGCCGCCCGGCACCACGTACGTGTGCGCGCTCCCCATCAAGCTACCCTCTCCCACGCTCGCTTCCTTGATATCCAGGACCTTGTACAACGTGGGCGCAGCGGAGTCTTCGTCCTCGCCCCCCCGCTTTCGCAAATCCAGCGGTTCCGCCCCCGTCGCCGGTTGTTCCGCCTCCGCCTCCGTCTCCGGTTCGCTCTCTTCTTCCTCTTCCTCCTCCTCCTCCTCCTCGCTCTCCCCCTCGCTCTCGCTCTCGCCATTGTCCTCCAGCGCCCCCCACGGTTGGTTCTTCTTGAGCACCAGGTCGTACGGCGTCGCGTCGTTCGTTTCCACGAACCCGGCCCCGAAGGCGTCGCCTGATTGTGAACGAAAAAGTGTCAGTCTCGTATGGGCAATCGCAGAGGCGGAATGTGGTGGGTGGGAAAGGCCCTTACCGTAAATCGGCCGGCCGAGCGGATCCACGGGCGGTTTGCCCCACCCCCCGGGGTGGTATCCGAACTGTGCGCCCGGTGGAATCGGAGCTGTGATTGTAAAAGAAAAGTGTCAGTCATGTATGGGCAAACAGTGTCGGGATTTGGGAAATACAATACGTACCTGATAAACCGGGAATCTTTAAAAGCGGGTACGACGGCGGGGGGCCGTACCGCTGCATGTTTATGAGCCACGGCGGCGGGCCGTCGTCGGTCATCCCAAGCGCTTCTTTGGTTTCCAGCGAAAGGAAACCCGGTTTCTTTTGCTCGAAAAGATGCGCGGTTTCGTACTCCTTGCCTTCGTAGTACACCTCGCCCATGCTCGTAAGCTTGGGTTTTTGTTGGAACTTAAAAAAAGCATCGTGAAGCACCTGGTAATCGATGTCTATTTTGCCCATCTTCGCCGAAGTCGCGTCTTTGCCTTTCTGCTTGAGTTTCTTCCCGTCCTCCTTGTCCGCGTACGCGTCTCTGAATTGTAAAAGAAAAAGTGTCAGTCTCGTATGGGCAATCAGGGAGGCGGAATGTGGTAATGGGAAATACGTACCGCAACTTTTGAATCCCGGTGGCTTCGATGAAGGACGGGAGTTGCCACGGCGGTTTCTCCAAACCGCGTTTCCCGGACAAGAACGCCCGTTTCTGACACCAGTGCGGCGGTACCGGAATCGTGTTCCGGCACGACTTCAGAAACACCAGCATCGTTGGGTCATTCGCGGTCACGTCCCACACCTCCACCACCTCCGGCTTGGCGCAGCGCGACTTGAGCGCCGCGATTTTCACGCGGTTCGCCGCTTTGCGTTGCTTGTTGCTTTCCAACTGCGCATCCTGATTGGCATCGTCGCCGTCTGAGTTGTCAGAATCAATGTCTGCCTCCTGGTTCTCACGCTTCATGTCTTCCATGCCCTCCTCTTTCACGTCCCCCGTCGTGGCCTCCGTCTTGACCTTCGCGTCACCCTCATTCACGTACGTCGCCGCGAACCCGTCTTCGCGTTTGTTGAACGCCGCGACCACCCCCGCGAGTTCCGCGAAGTTTTCGTCCACCTCAAAAGGCGCGGCGACGTACTCGATGATCACGTCGTCGTCGATCGCGTCCGCCGTGGGCTTTGGTTTCCCATTGCCTTTGGCCTTGGAAGCGGCGGGTTTTCTTCCCGTAGGCGCGGTCAAAGAGGGCTCGGGCTCCTGCGTGTGGCAAGGAGGACGACGATCAGATTTCGTCAGCGGTTTGTGGGGGGGGGGGATGGGTGGCTTCATTTTGCGGGAAAAAAGGCGGGCGCGTTTGTCCGCGAACCAACCGGTTGGTTTCGCCGCTCGTCCGGTCCGATCGGGTTTGGGAAGGTAGGTGCGTACCGTAGTATGTGCCTTCGCGGCTTTGCGCTTGTCGCGCCTCTTAGCTGCCGACCCCATCTCGCAACCCACCTCTGCGCCCCAACGTGGGCAGAAATGACTCAATCTTGTGGTAGACTTGAAAACGAAATCGGAGGGCTGCGGCGCGTTTCCCAGGGCGCCAGGTTTTCGTGACTTTGGAAACGTCCATCAGTTTGAGGAACGTCCTTCCGTCCGAATCAACCAGTCTTCGACGCGCACCTCACGCCGCTTCTACCATGAGACTGACTAACCCTTACCCGATCCTCGTGGTACGTACTGAAGCGTCCCTTTCGCTTCCCGATGAAACCGCGTCGACTCCTTGAAGACCTCATCTTCTTTTCGGGAAACGCGAGCCGTCCCGAATCGACGTCACCGCCGCCATTCATTACCCCGATTGAAAACCTGACGATCGATCCCCCCTCGCCTCTTTCTTCATCCGCAGGCGTTCGTCGCCCTCGCTGCGTTCAACGGCGCCGACGCGACCACCTGCATCAGCACCACCAACCCCTTGGACTTGTCTAAGGATTACTATCCCGCATCCAACAGGATCGCGGTCGACGGCACCCCCGCGGGATCCGCCGAGGTGACCGTCGCGGGCGATTTCTCCGTGACCTACCACCCGTACTTCAAGGTTCTCAAGAACCTCAAGACGTCCAACACCTACATCTTGCGGATGTGCGGCTCGGACAAACCCACAAAGTACCCTAACGGCACCGCCATCGAGTCCGACGCGGCGCACTTCTCCGTGCCAATCAACGGAGCCGCCCTGGGATGGGGTACGCCCATGGTGTTCTTCGAGCAGCTCGACCTTATGGATAAAGTCAAGCTCGCGAACCCAAAGTACGTCCACTCCCCCTGCCTTCACAAGGCAACGAGTGCCAGTACCATCACCGTCGAGTCCGATGGCACCGAATTTAAGACCAAAGCCGCAGCCGCCACGGACGTCGAGCTCGTCATTATCGATTCGTGGGGAACCGGGATGTGCAACTGCACCAAAGATGTCACCTTCGACACCTCGTCGGACGACACCCCGCTCGGCCGCGCCGAATGGATCAAGTTCATCTCCGTCTTCTTCAATGAGGAGGACAGGGCCAACCTTGTGTTCGCGCGCGAGAAGGCTGCCTACGAGGCATCCGTGAAAATCGCAGAGAGCGCCTCCGCGACGCACGCGGCCGCGAACGGCGGCAAGAAGAAGAAGTGTGCTTGGGTGAGCAACTTAAAGGTCGACATGCATCCTTACAAGACCGCGTACTGCACCGACGCCGGCATGGAGGCCTTCTCTGTCACGCCGGCGGACACTTCCAAGACGTACACTGACAAGGCTGCGTTGGCGACTGCCCTGGCTGATGTCGATGTCATCATCGACGAAACCTCCGCCTGGCCCAATGATCCGTGTGAGACCTTCACAACCAAGGCGACGGTCGAAGCCAACCTCGGCATCACCCTCAAGGATGGCGCGCTCCTCCTCCGCACCGACAGGATGCTCTACGATACGGGTTCAAACAAAAACTACGCCTGGTTGGAGTCCGGCATCACCCGCCCCGCTCACGTCCTCCAGGGCCTCGTCCACGCCGTCTGGCCCACGGCCGTTCACGAGATTCCTGCCACCTGCGTCGATTACTGGCGCGATATCACTGCGGGTGAGACTTGCCTCATCAAAGACGAGACCCACTGCGACTTATGGGAAACCGCCAACAAGGAGAATCAGTGCGTCACCAACATCATCTCCGACGATGAGATGGCCCTCATCCGCGATTCACCCGCGGCCAAGCCTTCGTCCATCATCGCCATCGTCATCGCCCTCATCGTCGCCGTCGTCGGCGCGTAAGAAGAGGAGTGATCACACCAACGCCTTAAGCATAGCCGCAAGTGAGTCAACCATCGATGACACCAACGTCTTGGGAATCCACAATACCTCCACGCGTCTCTCACACTACAAACTACGGACTGTCTTACAGTTATAGTTATATGAATAACACGCGGCCACCGTACCGCGTAGGTTTACTGGATATATATCACTAGCCCCCGCGCCCTGTGAGTGGCGACGGGAAGGTGCAACCTGCGACGATTAGGGCGCGACGCGAAGCGGACCAAGGAATTCTTCTGAGTTATTAACTCAACTAAATCCTTCTCCGCCCCTGTCCGCCCACTGTAAGTCGTCGAGACACTGGCGTTGCGGGCCTGACTCCTTCGCGAGTCCCCCCGCGACGCCAGTGTCTCGAATTTCTGGTTGCACCGCCCAAAGCGCTCCGCACGGCGTGGCGAATAATTATTTACCTAAAACTACTACTACAACGTTATATGTATATTCATTCTATCGTACAAAATCTACCGCTGCGCGCGAAGCGCCGCGAGGCTATAGTCGAGGATACTCGCCGATTGCCACATGTTCCATCCCCCCGCGTCTTCCTGGTCCTCCTGTTTGACCTCGTCGAGGTGAACCGCCGCGACCGCCGCCGCCGCCTCCATCACCTCTGTTGCTGCGTCGTTCTCGCCACCGTGTTCGCCGCCGCAAGTTTCCCTCACCCAGTTCGTCTCCACGTCCCACGCCCCTCGTCGGTGTTTAAGCAAACGCGCCGTGTACAGCGCCATCTGTTTGAGCGACTCCACCCGGCTCGCCGGCGACCCCGACCCGCCAACCGGCGCGTCCACAACCCCGGGGGGGGGCTTGGTATCGCTCGCCTCCCGGGCCGCCTTTTCCGCGCCCGGGCTGTGCAGTATGGAAACCTCAAACCCTTCCCGGAGCGGATCAACCGACCACCGCCGGTGCAGGTGAATGGCGTCGCGACACGCGGCGCACGCTTTGGTGAGCGCGGCGTCCGTGGCGCCTTTCCCGTCCTCAGCGTTCGCCAGGTTCAACACGGACGCGTGCAAGGTGGCGCACTCGGCGGATGACGGCGCCATCTCCGCCGCGCGCTCAGCGCTCGCCAGCGCGCACCGCAGGAACATCCGCCGGTGCGACTGCAAATCGCATTTCCCGTGCGACGCCCCGAACCCGCGGTGCTTGATGAAAAACTTGCGGGGCTTCTCCTGCGCGTCCCACGCGGCATCCGAGTACAGGCTCGACAGCTTGACCATCATCCGCGCGCGCCAGTGGTGCACCGCGGCTCTTCGCAACCCATCCGCGTCGTCCTCGTCAACGGACGAGGTGCTCGTCGTGCAAGGGGACGCGCGTTGCACCGCGCGCGACACCTTGTACATCCCCGATGGCTTGGGAACCCGTGGAGATCCGCTCCCGCCCCCGTCCCCGCCCCCGGTCTCGTCAGACGCGTTCGCGCCGGAATCCTGTCTCCGACCGCCTCCGCCTCGCTTGGCCTTGCCCGTCGCCGCAATCTCGGCCTGCACCAGCGCCTCGACCCGCGCGGGGTCGCTCATCGCCTGCAATGCGCGGAGGCGTGTGACGCGAAAACTGGCGAAATTCGGGGTGTTTTCAAGGCCGCGAGTTCAGAAAAAAAAGACGGGTCGAAAAAAGAAATGCACGCCGCCGTCAAGACCGTCACACGCGCGTCGCCACCGTCGTTTCGCGGTGTGTTGCACGGTTTCACGTATTACGCGGTATCAAATCGAAAAAGCACTTTGGTTTATTAAAGTACTCACTGTCTTATTCAAGTACTCTCTTTCATCGGTCACAACCAACCGGCTGTCGCGTCGGACCGCGCGCTGGGGACGCGTTCCGAAACGCATGTCTCCAATTTCCTGGGGACTTTCGTTTAGTAAAGTACTTAATCTCATCGTAGCGGCACGCGCGATGGACGCGACCCGAAACGCATCATCTCCATTTACTTGGACGTCAAGCCGATGACGCCGCAGGCCAGCCGCGCGCCCGCGTTTCCGGTGGTGCAGGAGGTTTTCCCCTGCGTGCCGATCTCGGAGGAGTCGCCTTTGCCCAAGTCGTCCTCCAGTTCGTGCACCACGACCGCGCGGCCGATAATGGAGTTGGGCCCGGAAAGGGGGATCTGCACGTCCTCCATCTCCCACTCGCAAGCATCCGCGGTGGCGAGGATGTTCCCCAGGTCGCCGGCGTGGCGCTCCTCGTCGGTGGGCGACCCGTGCTTCTTGCCGTTCGGGTTGAAGTGCGGGCCCGTGCTCATGCACCCGTTGGTGGTGTCCCCGAACTCGTGGATGTGGAACCCGTGCTTCCCCGCGGCGAGGCCGGTGAAGGACGCCACGACCTTAGTAGGGCCGTCGCCGGATTGCGTGAACGTCACGGTGCCCGCGACGCCCGCGCTGCCGGTCAAGACGCAGATGGCTTTCTTGTCCTCCGCAACAACCACCACGGAGGCGCGGCCGGCGCTGGCACGGGTCACGGCGCGGGGCTTGAGGGACGCGCTGTGTATAGGGAGAAGAACGGGAAGAAAGGAGATTATGTCAACGTGGGTGTTCCGTGAAGGAGAGGGGGATCGGGAGTGGGATCCGCCGGGTCCGGAAAAGCGCGGATCGGACGCCGGGGACAGACAGTGGGGAAAAGCATCGCCGATGGGGCTTTTTCGCCCACACAGGTTTCGTCTAGGGGACGTACCCACGGTGCGCGCACTTGGAGGAGCACACGTGCTTGACGGCGCCGGCGATGTTCATGCAGGTGATGGTGGCCATTTTGTGAGTTGGACGGGCGAGTGGAAACGCGCGCGGTGAAGTGCGATCTGCGATGAGTGATTTATCCACGTGACGTGGACGGGCCGCCGCGTCCGTGGAAAGTTTCGTGAGCTTTCGGAGAAGCGAAAGTGCTCTCCCCACTTGCCCTGGCACTTCCTTCGGCGCCTCTGTCATGACGTCCACTTCAGTGATGGGTCTCGTCGCGGCGCCGCGGGTGGTGGTTTCTGTTCTTCGGAGTCGTGTGGGTCGCGCTGTTCGCGCCGTCGCCCCCCGTCGGTCCCGCCTCGGTTTCGACGCGGCAGCCACGGAATCTCCCCCCGCCGAATCCCCAAAGACAGTCGCCAGGTCCCTCGAGTTCATGGTCGAGATGTCCTGCGGCAAGTGCGTCGCGTCCGTGGAGGCCGCGTGCGTGACCGTTCCCGGGGTGGAGGCGGTGGTGGCGAACCTGGCTCAAAACACCGTCCGGGTCGTCGCGACCGCAGCCGCGTCCGCGGACGACGTCGTCAACGCGGTGGTCCTGGCTGGGTACAAGTGCCGGCTGGTGGGCCAAGGCGAGCTGGACGTTTTCGGCGAGGATCTGGCACAACGGTTGGGCACGAACTTGCGAACCCTACGCCAGTCCTTAGCCGCGGTTTCCGAGTTCAAAGGTAGTGAGTACGGCCACGGCGACGTCGCAGGCGTGGTGCGGTTCGTGCAGGTCGACGAAACGACGTGTATGGTGGAGGGCCGCTTAAGCGGGTTGGCGAAGCACAAAAAATACAAGATCGCCATTCACGAATTCGGCGACCTCACCAGAGGCGTCAGCTCCGTTGGAGAAATTTGGCAAGCACCCGTGGGAGACCTGGGGGACGTACTAGCAGACGCGAACGGAGACGCCGTGGTCGTGAGCAGGGTGGTGCGTGGGGAAATTAAGGTGTGGGACGTCATCGGGCGCGCCGTAGGGATCGTCCCGGTTGAATGCAGTGAAACAGAAAAAGGCGTCGCCGCCGTCCTCGCGCGAAGCGCCGGGATGGGAGACAACCTCAAGCAGCAGTGCGCGTGCGACGGGACGGTGATTTGGGAAAGCGCGCACGACGACTTCAAGCCGGTGGGGGTGAAGATGTAGAAAAGAAAGAGCGACGAAGGAGCTGGGGAGGGAGTGTGTCAGCGCATGTAATTTGATGAAGTCCAATAAAATCGTCAAAATGGTAAGCACAAGAAAGGAAGTTGAGAAGACCACGACCCATAATCGGCATTCACCTTCGGCAGGTGGAGTGGTCGACCAGCATGTCGAGTTTGGACGGGACCCCGCCTCGGTTCGGCGAGGGGGTCACGCACAGCCACAGCTTCGCGTTACGCAGTCCGGGAGGCAATGACCGGTTCACCGGCGCCGCGGGTTTGTCCACCTCAGGGCGAACCACGTTCCCAAGAGATGCCAACCTGTACGATCCACCCGCGACCTCGCGTTTGACGCGAAGCAACGTGCGTCTCGGCGATCCCCTGAGCCCGTTTGTTTCCGAGGTGATGCGCCCTCACCAGGGCATCATCGCGGAGAAGAAATACGAGGTCCCGATTGCGCGAGCAAGGTACACAAAAGGCCGGGACATGGTCAACAAGGGCGACGCGAACGTGAACACCACCATTCCGCAAAACCATCCTTCGCTGTTTGCGTCGAATTCGAGCATGCGCTTGTACGCGTCCACGGCGCGGCGGCTGCGCAAACCAACCCCGTGGGAGAACACGCACCCTAGTGAGTTCAAAAGGGCGTCGCGGCAAGTTGGGCCCAGCGACAGGCAGGAGATGTTCTACCGGAAAACCCTTGAAGAGGCGCAGACGCCGTTGGAGCGACGCCGGGCGCTGGAGCACGAAGCGGCGCTGGCACACGTGGAGAAGAGACGCATCGCCGCGATTGAGGACGCCGCTTTGCGAAAAAAGGAAAGAGAAGTCGCCACCGCGCTTGATATCAAAAGCGACTTCGCGACGCGACGGGTTTTGAACGCCACGACACGGAACGCCGCGTACGCGTGGGAAGCAGACATCGTGGCGGATGGAAAACACGACCCCGGAGTCGGCGCCAAAACTTCACCGAAAAAGTATCAGCCGTTTCTTGACGCGTTTATAACACCCTCACACGCGCTGCACGCGGGGGCGCGGCAGGTCGTGCCCCGTCCTCGGGTGTTGGGACCGTGTACGTTCGTACCGTTACCCGCGACGGACAAAACGGAGCAGGTCAGGCTAGCGACGACCGTGGATGAGCGCTGCTACGAAAACGCCGCGCATGCGCTTGAAACGACCGCCCGAAACCTGGGCGGCGTCGCGCCCACCGCTAAGTACGCGGCGTACTTTGGCGACTTCGTGAGGTCGCACAGGGAGGAGCAGCGTACGGCGGGCGTTCGGGTGCACACGCACACGGCGGTGCGGTCTCTTCGCGCTGATGCGCAGAAAAAGGACCAGGATACGCAAATGGCGGAGCTGGACAAATTCGAAACCAACGTGGCGTACTTCCACGCAAACGATTTGCGCCAACGGTTGACGCACCGGGGGTGGCTCGGTCCAGGCGAGGGGGTTTTGGAGCGCTCGCGATGCGGAGCGATGACCTTGGTGACGAACGTGACGAATCAAACAAAAGAAAAAGAAAAAGAAAACCCTCGCGCGTCGATGGTCCGTTTGAAAGCGGCGCGCGACGCGAAAACGGCGGTGGCGAACGCGCGGAAGTGGGACGACGGCGACGAGACGGTTGAGGATTATTAGAGTACACTTTAGACGACTGGGAAGAGTGAAATATGATAGTTGTTGCAGTCCCGTTCCCAACGCGTTGAATGAGAAAAATTAACTCCCTTGTTACAATATATTAATTCGCCACGCCGTTGACGTGGTGCTTACTGGCCACGCCGTTGACGTAGTAGTGCTGCCCCACCGTGTTGAGGTTCGTGAACGTCGCTTTCCACGCGCCGTAGTACGTCAGCACTTTGTAGTTCAGGTTCCACTTCTTGGCGAATTTCTTGAACAAACGCGAAACCTGCGGTTGCCGGAACTGCGGCATGTCCGGAAACAAGTGGTGCATGACCTGGCAGTTCAAGTACCCCATCAGCCAGTTCACCACGTGGTTGCCGGTGTCGATATCCACGGTGTGGTCCACGGCGTAGTGTACCCACGAAACGTGCTTGTCCGCGGGCAAAACATCCGTGTGCGTGTGCGACGTGGAGAAGTGCGCGAAGAGGTACATGTACGCGAACCAGTTCGAAACGCTGAACCACGCGTACGCCGACGTCCACGTCGAGCCACTTAAAGCGCTTTTGATAACCGCGGTTCGCACTAAGTGCGACAGTAACATCCAGCCCCCCTCCTCCCAGTTCCGCTTGCGAAACACGTCCCGTGGGTGCAGCGCGTAGATCCAGAACGTGGGAACCAAAACGCCGCTCGTGACCGGCACGAACGTCCACGCCTGCGCCTTTGCCCAAACTCGGCTAAAACCTCTCGGTCGGTTACTCTCCACGGCGGTTTTAAAAAACGCAACCGCGGGAGTCGTGTCCAGATCCATGTCATGTCGCACCTTCTGAGGTGTCGCGTGGTGTTTGTTGTGCATCGTGTTCCACATCGTTCCCGACGTCGCTAGGCCGAACCCGCACGTCGCGGCTTGTATGCGTTTGTCCCACCAGATGGAACCGCTCAAACTGTTGTGCCCGCCCTCGTGCTGCACCCACCCGCACCGCGCGCCGAAGAACATCCCATACACCGCGGCTGCTGCTAACGGGTAGCTAATGGTCATTAAGTACGTGCCGAGGGCGAACATGGCGACGAGTTCGACTAACCGGTACGCCAGGTGTGTTTTCGAGGATTCGAAAAAACCACCCTTCTCCAACTCCAAGCGCCACTTCGCGAAATCGGCCAGCATCTCAAAATCCGGGTCCGCCGACCGCGGCGAGGCGCATGGTCGGTTGGGCAACAGCTTGAGCGTTTTCCACGCCTTCGCCGAGCGCATGTGGAACTCCCTAAACGCCTCCGTGGCGTCCGCGCCGGTGTTGGCGAGCATGTAGAAAATCACGCTGCCACCCGGGTGTTTGAAGTGGGTCACGTCGTACTCCAAGTCGCCGACCCGGACCCACCGCGTTTTGCACGTTCGCGCCAGCAGATGCGGCTCCAGGGTTGAGGTCGTGATCGGGCCGTCGCTAACCACCGAGCCAGAAGCCTGCTTAGCGACCTTCGCCGCGGCCCTTGTCAGGGGCGACCGCGTGACATCGGAGGGAGGGCACATCGTGAAGATGGAGTCGTTGCGTACGTACGGAAACGCGACGATGGATATCGGGTACCGATCAATCGCAAATGAAACGCGAGTAAGGTGTTTCGACTTGCACCGACACGACGCTATCACGCGCGTCGATGAAACGCGGTCACGACGAACGCGACTTGGTCAAGCAACCGCACGTGCGACACGCGGCGCAACGCGCGCGTCCGGACGGCCTTCGCCGAAGCGCGGCGTGTTCTGCCGATACGGCGCTGCAGGGTTGAACGTTTTCACAACGAAGACGATGACGTCGACTGAAGCAGAAACAGAAATATCTGCTGCTAGCTTGGAGCTAAGTACTTTTCTCCTCGCCTTACAACCGCCACGAGACATATTCAGGTACGCGCTACATCGCCATCTCACCGCGTCGACCGCGATGACGCCTTGTTTCCCACACCGTCTCCCGTCACACAAAAGAGCTCAGGGTACATCGCGCGCACACGGGCTGCTCCCGTGAGCCCTGACGGAGACGACACCGGCGCGCCCTTCGCGGCGACAACTCTGTCAAAAGTTTCCTCGTCGCTCGCGGCGAAGACTTCGCCGGCGTCTGGGAACACCCGCGTGCCATCCCAACGCACGTTTCTCGCCTCGCGACGTGCCTGCCGCGCCGCGGTTTCCGGGCTGTCAGGAGGAGACACAGGCAACGAGTGGGTGTTGGAAATCGCGGACAGCGTGGCTAGGGACAAAACAACCGTCTCCGCGAGCGGGTCGGGGCGCGACGAGGATAAAATGTTTTGTGTCGGCTCTCGTCTCGTGCGCGCCGCGCTTGCCTCGCCGGCGCTGAAGGACGAGCACTCCGAGTCAACCGACTCGGAGGACACGTCATCCCACGTCTCTGCTTCGCGTGAAGAGAGGACCACACGTGACTGCGACTGCGACTGCGAGAATGGTGCGGGTGGTTTGTTTACTTTTCGCGCGAAAGACTTTGACGCTCGTTGACGCTCTTCGAGTTTCGCCGCCGCGAAAGACGGTTTCGTTCCGGAAATAGAAACGCCCCGGGCCGGCGACCCGCTGCTTTGTGACTCGCCCTGACTCGACGAACTCCCTGACTCTCCTGACTCTTCCGCCTTCGAGTCGGAGATTGACCCTGTTCCCGGGTCAGCCACGCTTGAAGTAACGCTCGAACCGCGCGCGTCGCCGCGGGGGCGCCTGGAAACACCCGTCGCGGCGAACGTCGGAAGGGGCGCGACAGTCTCGTCGCGCCCGTTCCTTCGGGTCGCCACGGAGTCCCCGGGGGCGGGGGCGGGGGCGGGGGCGTTTGTTGCGCATGTCTTGTGAAAGAACCGGTCTTTCGAAGCATCCGCGTCAACCCAAGGAAGCGCCACACCTAGCCCGGATAAAAGCGCATCCACGCGTCGCGCCGCCGCCGCGTCGGGAGATTCCAAACCGGGTGTGTTTTTACCGTCTTTTTCCAAACGAAACGACGCGCGTCGCCGAACGTCTCGCGCCGCGCGTTTCTCTCCACCTGGAATGCCCATACCTGACTCACCCGAATCACTTGTACTTGTGTCGTGCACGTGTGAGACGGACGGCGACGGCGACGGCGATCCGGAGGACGCTTCCGGGGTTTGGGATGCGTCGGCGGTTGAGTAGTCGGCGGATTCGTTTTCGTTTCGGCGAAACGGCGGCGACGACCGCCGCGGCGGTTTCGGCGCGCGCGCCGCGCGCGACGCGCGGCGCGGATCCTCACCGCTTTTCCAGCCTGGAAGCGCGTTTGAATCATCCACGTCGTCACGCCTTCTTGGCGTGTTCTTCCTTCTGCGATACGTGTAATACACCGACGGGTATCGCTCGAGGTGGTTTGTGTTTTGGACGTCCACGCGATTGTTAAGTGGAGGGCGCGCCGACCAGCCGAGCGGATGGGACCGATTTGTGCTCACCGAGTCTCCACCGCGAAGATGTAACCCGCGTGTCAAACGTCGGTTCAGACGATGACGCATCTCTTCATCCACGCGGTCGTTGGTCACAGCGGCTGAAGGTGCGCGAGGGGGGGGGGGGTACGGCGCCACAGGCGGCGTGAGCACAGGGACAACCACCGGACCCGGACGGACATCAACGGATGAAAACGCGCCGTGGCCAAAGGCGTCGTACTCCGCGAGGTACAGATCCAGCGCCGCGCTCCACGACGAGACGCCCGCGTCAGACGGCCGCGGAGGCGTCGTGGTGACATCAGCCGTCGGCGACCGCGCGAGCGGAGGCCGAGGCGTGGGACTCGAGGCCATGCTCAACGTCTGCGCATGAGGCTTTTGCCACTGACTCGTCGGATGCGACGAAACGCCCGGACGCTTGTTTCCCCTCGCACGCGAATCGACGAAACTCAGCACTTTCGTTTCGCAAAACAAACAACGAAAAAGGTGCCCGCGGCCTCGTGAGTCGTGGACCTTCGCGTGCTTCGATCAGTCGTCGGACTCGCGCGGGTCACACCCACTTTTGGTGCACGCACTTGGTGGTGGGGCCACACCCGCGGGAGGAGACCACATGGGTGAGGGGTGCGTAGGTGCTTAGACTTGCTGTAGGCCGCGGCTTTCGATCGTGCAGAACTGCAGATCGCGTTTCGCGTGTACTCGACTTCGTTGGCGCGTTGGAAGACTGGGCCTTAGGGGTTGAAACACGAGGGTTTCGATAAGCACGAGGGCTCAGGAAATATGTCTCGCAACCGCTCGATCGCGCAGCGCATGGGCAACGAGTTGTCCGGTGCCAAGAAAGGTGACCCGAACTACGCCAAGGTGTTGTTCACGCCCGACGACATGGCGAGTTTCGAAACCCTGATGAGCGAAGTGGACGACGCCCGCGGGACGAGCGGGAAGTTCATGTTGCCGAAACGCAACACAGATGACGACCCGCCGAGTACAGGTGGGTGCTTTCGGGGCTGGTGTTCCGGGGTGAATTTCGTGTTGGTGGTGGTGCTGGTGGTCACCGCGGTGGTGGGGTACGACTTCACGACGAGTTATTTATCACAAACAAACGCAAACGCCGCGATCAACGTCGACAACACGTTGGAGCAATCCACCGCGAGTAGTAATGCCAAATTCAACAGCCCCGCGGCGAAACAAGCCGCGAACGCGCTAGCGGCTGATTTCGCACAGGCGCGCCGGGGAGGCACGCCGGGTAGTAGTAGTTCGGTCGGGCTGGAAAAGGACGCGGAAGGACGCCGCGAGTTTCTGAAACACACGGGCGCGGGGGTCGGGTCGGTGACGGTTACGACAGAGGCGGACACCGGAGTTATGACCTCGATGGACACCAGCGTCGTTCCGGATGCGTTTGCGATTCCCGAATTCAAGCCCAAGAAAAACGCGACATCCGCGGGGAGCGCATTTAGTAAGAACACGGCGGCGCGGGAAATGGGAAAAAACGTGTCGTCTGGCGCGTCGCTGATGGACAAACAGAGTACGTTGTCCGCATCCTCCACGTGGAAGTCCGACGCGACTGGTTTTGACGGCGTCGATGCCTGGACACCGGGAACCGTTCTTCCTAACGCCCTGGACGCGGTGACCACGGGGTCCGGCACCACGAAAAAGGTGTATCCCGGCGCGACGAACGACCAGGCGGCGGCATCCGAGACGTCCCCCGCGTTTGACTCGACGTCGCGCGCGGTGGCGGACGCGGCGGAGTCGACGGCGGCGGACGCGGCGGAGGCTTCTTTTCGCGTGGAAAGTGACTCACCGAAGGAGAGTGATTTGGAGCGACGTACACGGCACGACGCGGAGGACGCGGCGCGACGGACACGGCACGAGAAGGAGGATGCAGAACGGACGGCGCGGCACGCCATGGAGGATGAGTTGCGTGAGCTGCGGCTGCGAGTTAAACGTCAAGACGATCGCGGCGCGGTGCCGGGTGAATGGATTGATGGTATTGGGTACGACACGCACGACGGCATCGGCGACGGCTCTTCGGGCGATTTCCCGCCTGGCAACGCCACCGCGGGTTTCCCGCCGCTCGATGACCCAGGGTCTGGTGGGTTTCCAAACCGCGGACGCGCGGACCTCCCTAAAGACGTTTCGGTATCAATTCACGCCCCGCCGCGAATTGACGACCCGCTCGGGTTGCTTTCCGAGGACGAATCGGGGAGTAATGACTCAAGAAATGGAAACACGGGCCCGCCCGGTGCCCCGTCAGGTGCGGACGATCGCGGCGACACTAACGGCACTAGCACTGCGGGCATCGTGAATACCACGGTGACCGTCCCGACGGCGGAGAACGTTGAGGACGTTGAGGACGCGGAGAACACGGGTGATACGAAGGAGGATGAGACGCGAGACGAGACGTCTCCGGCGCCGGCGCCAGCGCCGGCCGGGCGCACCCCGCGGCGCGCGGCGGCGGAGAAGGGGAGGGGAAAAAAATACGGGGCGGCGAAGGCGAGCAAACGAGGCAACGGCACGACGACCCCGGGGGATGTGGGTGCCAGCACTGACGATGAGGAACCCACAAAGGACGCGGGTGAGGCTCCTGAAAGTGATTCGCCCGAAGAAACGCAGGAACAGTTCACCAAGGACGCGTCTCCGGGTCCTGAGACTGGTTTCTTGCAAGAAACCAAAGCCGAGTTTGGGGGCGACGCGGACGCGGAGCTCGCGACGCCGGCGCAATCAGTGTCCGTGGATACCTCCGAAACGGACCCGACCGACGACCACGCCGCCGCAGGGAGTTCCAGTTCCGAAGAATTTGAAAAGGAAGACGCGATGGGCAATTTGTTGACGGACTACGACCACGGCGTGTTGAGGGTCGACTCGAACGTCTCGCGAACGGGCGACGCGCGGACGGGAACGGGGCCGGGGACGAAAAAAGAAAACTTGGATGACGTCGGGAAAAAAGAAAAGCCGACCACCCTGAAGGCCGATCCGTCGGAACACAAAAGCGACACGAAGACCGTGGTCAAGGGGTTGGTCATTGAACATGACGACGCGAAAGATACGGAGGATGATCCGGAGGCGCAGGCACCGGAGGTGGGAACCTTTTTTTAACATGTTTGTTTCCCCAGAGACGGGACGACCGTGTGTCGGCTTGTAGGTGAAACTGAATAAATTCCAAAAACCGTTTTCAGCCAAAATGGCCAATCATCAGACCAAGGATCGCCCGTACATACCCGGTGACGTGTCCAAAGGAGAGCACGCTCGCCTCACCACCATTTATTCCCGAAAGCCTCTATCCATGCCGATCGCAGCGGGCGGCAGTATCCGACGCGCGCGCACGCTCGTCCTTCACTCTTTCGCGTACCCCCATGGCCGCGCTTACCACCGCCGTTTCGGCTTGCGTCGTGTCCCCCGTTTCCGTGGGGGCGCGCGCCGGGAGTTCCCGCCGGGCCGCCTTCGTTGGCGCGAGAGTGGTGTCCAATGGTTCCGTACGCGCGGGATCCCGCCCCACCGCGTCTTCCCTTGTGGTCCGCGCGGCCAAAGACGACGAACGCCCTGCCGGCTTCGGGCGCCGCGACATCGCGAAAGGCGCGCTGATGGCGCTAAGCGCGCCCCTGATTTCCCAGATGCCCGTGGGCCCGGCGAAAGCGGATGAGCTTTCCAAGTTCTGGGACATCGTGGATTTGCCTCTTGAGCCCGGGGTGATTCTTCTGGACATCGCGTTCGTGGACGAGACGCACGGATTCTTGTTGGGTACCCGGCAAACCATCTTGGAGACCTTCGATGGCGGCAAAACCTGGGACTTCAAGTCCGTATCAAACGCCCTTGACGAGGACGTCAACTACAGGTTCAACTCCGTTTCATTCAAAGGCCAGGAAGGGTGGATCGTGGGTAAGCCCGCGATTTTGCTGCACACCACCGACGGCGGCGCGTCGTGGGAAAGGGTTGGTTTATCACCCCGGTTACCCGGTGCTCCGGTGTTGATCACTGCTACGAAGGACAACGGCACCGCGGAGATGGTCACGGACGAGGGCGCGATTTACCTCACAACGGACGCGGCGCGGAACTGGAAGGCGGCGGTTGAGGAAACAATCAGGTACGACCTTTCCCACCGAACACGTTCCGCCGTCCGCGAGTGCGCATACTCGTCCTGCGAAGGGACTGTTACCTCTGCCCATTACCACGACTGTTTACGTAATACAATACATTACGCGAGACTGACACTTTCGGCTCTTGTCGTATCAGCGCCACTCTGAACCGCACCGTGTCAAGCGGCATCACGGGCGCTTCGTACTACACCGGAACTTTTTCCACAATCTCAAGGAACGACGACGGCGAGTACATCGGCCTGAGCAGCAGAGGCAACTTCTACATGACCTGGGCGCCGGGGCAGGCGTACTGGCAGCCGCACAACAGGTCGAGCGCGCGGCGGGTGCAAAGCATGGGGTGGCGCCCGGACGGCGGGGTCTGGGAGCTCACCAGGGGGGGCGGCATTTACTTCAGCACCACGAACGACCTGCCTGATAACGACGACGACTTCGCGGAAGGCAAGATCGGGTCCCGAGGCTTCGGCTTGCTCGATTTAGGCGCCAAACCAGACGGCGGGGAGTTCTGGATCGTGGGCGGGTCGGGGAGCGTTTTTTACTCCAAAGACCAAGGCCGGTCCTGGAAGCGCGACCGCGGCGCCGACGGCGTCGCCGCGAACCTGTACACGGTCAAGTTCAACACGAACTCGAACGGCTTTATCCTCGGCAACGACGGCGTGCTGCTCAAGTACAACGGACGGGGAGTGTGAGGTGCTTAAGGTGTTGGGACAGAGGGAGTGATGGGTGACAAGACGTAAAGTGATATATTACGCGTATCGTCTTGAATTTGTTTCACGCCTCTTCCCCCTACAAGTACTCTAGTTCACGCGCATGGATTTCATCTGCTTCATGCGTTTCGCCAGGTCCTCGTGCGACCCTTCCCGTTTCAGTTTGTGGAACAGCCGCCTGTGCGTGTCGTACAGATCTTTCAGGGCCGAGACGTACAAAGCGTGGTACCTGAGATTGTAAAAAAGAAATGTCAGTCTCGTATGGGCAAACAGTGTCGGAATGTGGTAAATGGGAAATACTTACTCGTCGATTTGCGCGTTTGTCGGGTCCGCGATTTTGGGTACGCGGATCGGCGCCCCGACCACGACTTCTATGGACTCTCGTTTCGGCATCACGCCGTGTTTCCCACCGGTCATGCGTCTCCATATGCCTCCACTCAGGTTCCGCCCGTACAACAAAGGCGGTGTCACCCCAATCAAGTGCTTGCACCACAGCTGGAACCTCCGCACACCGCCGCCCGTGGGGTTCGCGACTTGGTCGAAGATGTCGTTCTCGCCAAACGCGAACACCGGTACTAGGGACGCGCCTGTTTTCAGCGCCATCTTCACGAAACCCTTTCGCCTGGCTAAGGTCAACGTCGCCCACCCCGGCCTCGCGTCCAGCGCCTCCGCGGCGCCCCCCACCACGATCGCGACGCAGGCGCCCGGGCACCGCGTCAGGTTCGTCACCACGCTGCGCTTCGTGACGCTGTTGTTGTAAATAACAGAAAGTGTCAGTCCATTTGTTGGACGATGTATTGGACGATGGCCTGGTCAACAGTCACCGGCCATCGGTCTGAACAGTCACCGTAATCGGTCCGAACAGTCACCAGCGTTAGAGATAAAACAGGCGTCTGGGATTTGGGAAACGACTAAGAAAAACAACAACGCGTACCTGTTGATTCCGAGCGCCATCAAAACCTCCCGCGTGAAGGGGAAGTAAAAGTTGATCGCCAGGGTTAGCAGTCTTAAGTCCAGCCCCGGGAACGCCTGTTCGAACCCGGTGGCGTTCGTGGCGAACGTGATCAGCGCCCCCACGCCTATTATCCCGTGCGGGTGGTACCCGAAGAGGTAGTTGCCCGTCGGATCCAAGTCGCACGTTTTGTGCAGGCGCACCGGGAAGTAATCAGCCAGGGTGTTCCAGAAAGGCATTCTTCTGGTCCACGGCAGGAACCGCTTGCCGCTGCTCGGCGCGTGCGTGTCAACCAGAAACAGCCACGACAGGTAGCCCAGGAAACCGTATCGCACGTATCTCGGGGCGAAGAACGTGAAGTAGCTCGGGTACACGGCCAACACGGAAAGGAGAAACGCGTAAATCATAATCACCAAGCCAACCTGCGCCGCGTGCTGGTGGTGCTTGTCGCCCTTTTTAATCGTTAAAAACGCGGGCAACACCAGGCCGGCGAAGTAAACCCCCACGGGCACGAAAAACGGGCCCATTATGCGGTACCAAAGGACCATCGTGAACGCCCAGAAAAGGAAACCTGCGTTTTTTTTTCGTTTTTTGTGAAAGCATCGTTTGCGGGATTCGAGATCGGAGATGATTGGGTCGGGAAACGAAGGTCAGGGTCGGGAATTCTACGCAGGAGAACCGGGTGGGTTGGCGTTGTGATGCAGGGGACGCGTCAGGTTGACGTGGCTTTCGTGGCTCGTCGTGCGAAAACACCAGTCAGGTCGCACGGTCAGACGGCGTGGTGTCCCACACGCCTCATAAAAAAAGCGCCGATGTCGTCTCGGTCTCGAAGCGTCGTTGTTGGCACCGCACGCCGCACCTGTGGCTTTGTGCGGGATCTTCTCCGGCACCCTGCGTGGCTCCACGAAGTCCGCGACTTGGTCGTTGTCGATCAAGCTCCCCAGCGACGACGCGCTGTCGGTTTCCTGGTGCTTGTACGCGAAGGAACCGGGGGCGCCTTGGGAAACGCTGCCGTCGCCGGATGAGGACGGCGTTGTTTTCTCCGGCGCCACCCCCGGTCGCTCGCCGGTGGCACGATTCACCAAACCCGTCATGCCCAGCGCAGGCTTCGTGGCAGCCACGTCGCCGCTCATGGTGCCTCGCGGTCACCACGAACCGCGGGGGATACGAACACACGGGGCCGTGCGCGGAGCTCTGCGCAGCCTTTCCCCCTTGGACGAAGCGACGATTTCAAGCCTCCGGAGACGCTAAAATTTGCCGGGAACTTCGAGAGCGCGCGATGGAGAACGCGCTTCGGCGCCACGTGGGCAAAAACGCGAGGATGGGCCGAGCCGTGCCGCCGCGAGCTATGCGGATCACATAGCCTATCGCCGGGGTCGCACGCAGGCACGATCGCGGGTAAAATGTGGGCTCGGCTGCGACCCGAAAAAGTGCTGCGCCCTTCATCGTCGACTCAGTCCCCGACGGACAGACCTTACTCCGGGGTTCCTCATGGCGTCTTCCTGTGCGCTTACGGCTGGCGTTTCGGCGACCCGCGTCGTGCGCGCCTCTCCATCGGCGTCGGCGGTTGCGTCGCGGCGGCGTGTGGTCGCGCGCCCGACGAACCGCACATCGTGTTTGTGCCATGCACCACCGCCAACCCGCGCCCGAGTCGTCGCCCTCGCTGGCGACCCGATTATGCTGTGGGACGACACGCAAAGGAAGTTCGTGGACGGCGGGTGCACCACCACGTCGCTTGACGATCCGTGCGTGCAAGGCCTCGCAATCACCCCCGCTGAGGTCATCGAGAGGATCACGAAAGCCAAAGGCGCGGGGGGCCGACTTGATTTAACGGGCATCGGGTTACGGGAAGTCCCATCCGAGGTGTGGACGCTGACTGATTTGGCTGATCTGCAACTCAGCAACAACAAGCTCATCTCGTTACCGGATCAAATAGGCAACCTGGTAAACTTGGAACGGCTAGGGCTGGCGGGGAACCGACTCCGAAAACTTCCCGACGGATTAGGCGGGTGTACTTCGTTACAAGGGCTGTGGGCGCACGGCAACTTGCTGAAGTCGCTCCCGAACTCGATTGAAAACTGCGAATACCTGCGTTTGCTGATGCTCGCGGGTAACAAACTCAAGTTCTTGCCTGACGGAATTGGAAAGCTAGTGGATTTGGAGGAGTTAAGCGTGCCTGGTAATTGCTTGGAAGCGTTGCCCGAGTCGATCGTGGAGTGCGGGTCGCTGCGAACGCTTGATGTGCACGGGAATTTCATCACGGCGCTGCCGTCATCGATGGGCAAACGGTGTCGCTCCTTGGAAGACATGTCTTTACAAGGGAATAGGTTGGTGACTTTGCCGGACTCGCTTTGTGACGCGAGGCGTTTGAAACGCTTGAACGTCGCCGAGAACGCGTTGGAAACTCTTCCGGAGAACATAGGGGACGCCGCTATGTTGAACCAGCTGTGGGTTTACGCAAACCCAGGCTTGGCGAGTTTGCCGGTTTCGCTGGCCAGGAACGTTTCCCTGCAGGCGGCGTGGGCGGAAGGGTGTTCGTTTCACGGTGACGGGGGGAACGCGCTTCGGATGTACATAAGCCACGCAGCGGAAGGGGGGGGCGGGAAACGGAAAACGCCCCCGGCGATTCTGGGGGTTGACTTTGAGCAACTCGCGAGTGCGGGGATGGATGGAAACAAAGTCGCCGAGTTCGTCAAGGTGAGCGAAACCGCGAGCGTCGCGTCGCGCGGCGCGGGCGGCGGCGAAGCCCACCAGAGGGGGTACTTCAAACTCGAAAAGTGGGTGGCGAGCAAAGCAATGACAGAAGAGCAAGGAGGTGGTGCTGCTACTACCCGTCCAACGCGGGCTCCCGTTTTGATTGTCGCGTTTGGCAGCGCGCCGGGCGTCCCGAACTGGGGCGGTTTGCTTAAAAAACTGAAAATAGACGTCGACGCGCGCGGTAAAAACAACCTCGGCGGCGCCGGCGCCTTCGCCGCCG
>Ga0209502_10001307_pt1 | contig 23321 bp, 26 predicted proteins | sample ArcticOcean_MG_C_10_FD_187442 | JGI IMG/M metagenome (GOLD analysis project Ga0209502, IMG submission 187442) | Marine microbial communities from western Arctic Ocean - ArcticOcean_MG_CB11_90 (SPAdes) (version 2) | ecosystem: Environmental > Aquatic > Marine > Oceanic | place: Arctic Ocean... | reverse complement strand
TGTCAACTAGAAAGAAGAAAATAAAATGGAAATAAAAAACTATAAGTTTAAGACTAAGCCTTATGCGCATCAAATAAAAGCATTAGAGCTTTCATGGGATAAACCGTACTTTGCATATTTTATGGAAATGGGTACAGGTAAGTCAAAAGTATTAATCGATAACATTGCAATGTTATATGATGCAGGAAAAATTAATGGTGTATTAATTGTTGCACCTAAAGGTGTATATAAAAACTGGTATGAAGGAGAAATTCCCACACACTTACCAGACCACATTGAAAAAACTTCTGTGTTGTGGAACCCTTTACCTAATAAAAAACAACAATTAGAATTAGATTCATTATTTAAACCAGGTGAAGATTTACATATTCTTATGATGAATGTAGAAGCTTTCTCTACTGCAAAAGGTGTTAGTTTTGCAGCTAAGTTTTTAAGATGTCATAGAACTATGATGGCTATAGATGAATCTACAACTATTAAAAATCCAGATGCTAAAAGAACTAAACACATCTGTTCTCTTGCTGAACATGCTTCATATAGAAGAATACTTACTGGATCTCCGGTTACTAAATCACCATTAGATTTATATAAACAATGTGAGTTTCTTAAAAAAGAATTATTAGGACATACTTCTTATTATACATTTAGAACTAGATATGCAGTTATGAAGACAGCTAATTTTGGCGGTAAGTCCGTACAAATTGTAACTGGCTATCAACATCTTCCAGAGTTGTCAGAAAAATTAAAATCATTTTCTTATAGAGTATTAAAAGATGATTGTTTGGATCTGCCACCTAAAACTTTTATTAAACGTCTTGTTACATTAAGTGCAGAACAGAAAAAACTTTATATACAAATGAAACAGTTAGCTCTTGCACAAATGGATGGTAAGATGATGACTACAGCTACAGTCATGACTCAGTTAATGAGATTGCAACAAATTACTTGTGGTCACTTTACTGCTGATGATGGAACAATCAAAGATCTAGACTCAAACAGATTACCAGAACTAATGAATGTATTAGAAGAAGTAGAAGGTAAGATTGTTATATGGGCCCACTGGCAAAGAGATGTTAGTAGGATAATCCGGGAGATATCTAAAAAATATGGCGCAAATAGTTTTGTAGATTATTATGGATTGACTCCTATGAAAGACCGTCAAAATAATATCAAGAAGTTCCAGGATCCTAATTCCCCTGTAAGATTTTTTATTGGTACAACACAGACAGGTGGTTATGGTATTACATTAACTGCGGCTTCTACTATGGTGTATTATTCTAACGGTTATGATCTTGAGAAAAGACAACAATCAGAAGCAAGGATAGATCGTATCGGTCAAAAATATCCTATGACATACATAGATATTTACTGTGAAGATACTGTTGATGCTAGAATTGTTAAGGCTCTTAAAAAGAAAGTTAATATAGCTAGTCAGATTATGGGTGAACAACTTAAGGATTGGATTTAACCAACTACTTTACCACCAGACCATTTCATTTCTGGTAAACCTTCGGTGTATTTTTTACCATCAAAGGTAAGTATTTGTTTTCTGTTGGATCCTTTTTCATCGTAAGATACGTGTATCCATCCCGCCTGGTCATCTTCGGGTTTATAGTACTCGAGAATGCATTGATCAAAGTCAACATTGTTAGTCAACCAGTAAGCAACTTGAATATTGGGCACCGAATGAATTTCAAAATCGGCCGCGCACCCAAGTGCGTGCTGTGAGGTTTTTTTGCTTCCTATCGCTACACACAACGCCTCTGAGCGGTATCCTGAGCTGATGCTTAGGGGTTTGTCAAAGTGTGCTCTAACAGGCTCTAAGACCTCATAACAGAGGTTTCCTAGGTTTTTAATCTCCCCGGGCCCTGGAATGTTGTCAATTCCTTTACGTACAGCAGTCATGGACCGTGTCATCTCTTCAAGAGTAAAATGTTTCGATAATTGCATGATAAATTTTTTATTTGATTGCTAAAGCAAAAACCAGATACGCCATACCAGATATCAACGCTCCTACGGACACCAATAGTATACTTTCAACTCTATTAATTTGAGTCTCAAGCTTTAATATTTTATCATGGGTCTGTCTCTGCATAATTCTGCAAAGTTTTTCATGATCTTCAATCTTTTGTAAAGGATCTATTTTAGCCATTGGGAAATAATATATCGAATTTTTGTTTGTTTGACAAGCCAGAAAACTGGCCGCCTTGTACCTGTGATGATACAGATTCTGCGTTAATTTGTGGAAGGTTCAAGCTTGTTGGTGTCAATGGTGTGTCCTGCATGATAGGCATTAATGGGTTCTCGAACACAGGGAACTCGGGTAAACCTAAATTTAACGAAGACATTTTTTCTGAAAGATTATCAATCACAGAGGAAGCTCTTTCAAAAGGGTCAGAGGCACCAATTGCTGCTGCATTTTCTGCCATTGCATTAGCGACTTCTATTGAAATTTCATAAGGTCTAAATTCATTGTCGTCGATTGCATTTATTTCTCTTATCGAGACCCTATTTAATGAGTTATCAAGTTGGTCATCAGATATATTTAATAATCTTGCAGCATCTATGTCACCTTTTAAATTTTTCTTCACATCAAACATGGCACGGTTAGCATTTATATATGCGTCAACTATTTCTCTTGGTTCAATAGGTCCACCTTTTAATACTGCTCTAGTAAATAAAGATCTAGAATCTCTTATACCTTGTTGAAATTCTGCAACTTTAAAGTTCATAGTTCTTTCAGGTTTAACAGCAATAGCCCTAAATCCAAACAAGCCTCCAAACTCATCACCAAACTCAAAGTCTTGACCATACTGATCATAAACATCATCACCTTGTCCTGGAAATTTAGTAATAACATCTACCTGTTTAATAGATCTATCTAATCTTTTTAATTGATCAAAAGAAAAAGGCATTTGTGCTTTAACTAAATGTTTAAATATTTTATTCATCTTGTCACCGTCATTGTCTTGGTCACTGTAAACTTGGAAACCATCTCTAGTTCTACCACCTCTTACAAGTAAATCTGTTACAGCTTCTGTCCAAATAGATTCTGATATAAATGGTTGCGCAAATTCTGACATTGCAGTCAACACACCTTTACTAAAGTCATCCATGATACCATCGTTATCAGTTCTACCATCTTGCACTGCGTTAACTACAGATTGTAAGGGTCTCAGTAATGTATCGTACGCATTAGCGTGACTAAAATCTACGTATTTAAAACTACCGTCCTCATCTTTTATAGGAAGGAGTGTAGAATTCTTAGACCACTGTGCTGCAAATCTTCTAATAGCTTCTCTTTCTTCATCGGTTACATCATACAGAGCTTGGAATGCTGCGGCCGTACCTAATGGTACTGCTGCTACTGTTGTAGTAAAACCAAATAATCTTGTGTATCCAATACCTTGAAAAGGTTTAACCGTTCTTAAAACTGTACCTGCACCATCAGTTATATCAATAGTCTCATTAATTTCTCTTAATGCTCGTCTAACAATGTTGACTCCTGTTCTTGCTATCTCTGCTGGGAAAGATACGAAATTACCTAAAGGTAATTTTCTTGTAGCCTGTACAAAGTCAGACACATAATCATAGTTAGGTATATTGTTTCTGATAATATCAGCCGCTTCTTCTTCTAAAAAATCGTCAGTAAGTTTAAACTCTTTACCATTTCTTGTAAAGAAATCACTTTTCTTGATCCCTGATTTTAAAAAACTAGATTCTAATCTATTTTTTTCTACGGCCCATGAATATATTTTCCAGAAGTCATCTTCAGCTGTGTATAAATCTTGTGATACAGATTTTAATTTTGATAAAGGTTTTAATAATAATCTTAACCCATTCTCTGATGTCATAGTTTCACCAAAGTTAACATCTTTTAATAGTCTAGATAGATCCCCAAGTCTTACGTTAGAGTTTACTACACCTAATTTTAAAAGTTTTTGATACAAATCATTTTGCATATTAGTTCCTTTTAAAGGAGTCTGTAATGCTTGGTAAGCTTGTTTGATTGCAGGTAGGTCAGCTGCAGGTATGATACCATTAGCAGCAGCAAATGCACCAGCACTTACAAAGTTTCTTACGTGAGTTACGGGTGATAGAATTGTTTTAGCTATTTGTGATGTAGCTTTAGGGTATAGAACTAGACTATTATATAACGACATCAAGAATCCAGGTCTTTCCATATTTATAGATGTATTCTCAAGTGCTTCAGCTACACCGTTTCTTGCGTAGAAAGGATTAAGAGCATCCCCAAAAGGATTAGATGCTTTAGCTGAGTTACCTACGTTTAAAGTTTGTCCTGGATCAATAGGGTCTACTCTTCTGTAGTCATCTCTAAAAAATAATCTTGCTTCTTCTTCTGACCTTGCAAACATAGGTTCAGGTGTATTTAATTTATCATCGGCTGCTCTCCAAAGTGTAGCCATCTCGTCACTCTTTTTCATGAGATCATTGTAGAATACATTACGTCTTGTGATCATTGATAGTTTAGCCATACCGCCTATCATAGTTTGCATAGGGTTATTTTGTTTACCAAGTAAAGTATTAAACACTCCTTTATCGCCAGCATTTAAATCACCAATAGAAACAATAGGTGTTTTAGATCTTTTCATGGCACTATCTAATGAAGTTCTATTTACAAAAAAATCTGGTATTTGAAAAATAGCATCTGATGGTTTGTCAAATCTAATTCCTTTAGGTAACATCGCAGAGTTTAAAACTTTTTCTACCATACCTTCAGCTTTAAGATCAGATAATGTTTCTCCTTGTTTAGTTAGTTTAGGGTTAGCAGTAGCCCAACTATCCTTAAATAATTGTTTAGCATTTTCTACAGCTTCAGCTGCAGGTTTGTATCTTAACCAAGGTATAATACTCTTGTCTTGAAAAATGTCGTAAGTAGAACCTAAATAGTTTTTAAATTTACCACCAAACAAAGCTTTGAATTCTTTAAGATCATCCGGACCTAATGTTCCTCCAAGCTCATCAAACAAAGCAGCCCATTTACTTCTCATTATAGATAGACTACCAATAATACCTTTTTCTATTTCAGCAGCTTTGTCAGCAGTAGGTGCAAACTTTTTAATTTTATCTCTTATTTTTTTAATTAATGCTTGATCCATTTCACCAAACTCTGCTATGGTTCTTGCAGTCTTAGGGTCAAAACCTTTTTGACCAGCTCTTAAACCTTTTGCATCTATTGGTACTTTACTAAATTCTGCCTTACCTGAAAGTAATGCATCATTAACTTCGTTTAAAAATACTTTTCTTTCCTTGGCACTTCCTTTGTTAAGCACAGTACGCATAGCAGGAAACATTTTATCAATATCCATATCTAAATCTCTAGATAAATTTCTTGCAACGTTAGCATCGGCTGCTCTAAGACCAATTGATTCTCTTTCTAGTTTAAATTGTTCAGCAGTCTTACCACTTCTTGCTCTAAAGTTAGCCATGGTTTTATCAATCCATCTATCTAACTTTGAGTTTGCTACATCTAAATTTTTATTTCTGTTAGTAATTTTACCTATTAGTTTACCAGTACCCCCTAAGATACCTGTAAATAATGCACCCTCTGTACCAAATTTAATTCTATTTAATATTTCTCTTGAAGCATCAGGACCTGTATCACTTCTATCTAATGTAGTTGGACCACCAATAAGATCTCCAAAAGTTCCTGCTTGATCTACATCACCTATGAATACACCTTCAGCTATACCACCACCTAATGCACCAGCCATAAACGCTCTGCCTTTTCCTTTAGCAGTAAGTTCTAAAGCTTTGTCTGCAGCTTTAATCATAGATGGATCAGCTACTCTAAATAAAGTCTTGTTTTTACCATTAAGCATAGCTGTCTTTGCCATACCACTTGCGCTTTTAAAAGCTACACCACCGGGTACACCAATGTTCACTAATAGTTTTGTAATTTTTCCTGCAGTTGTTGCTTCTGCTTTCTCATCAAATTCTGTAAGGTCATCAAACCATGCTTCAACATCAGCAGCTTTACCGCTGTTGACACCAAGATCCATGATGCTGGCTCCCAGTGAAAAGAAACCTTTAGGTATACCAATAAGACCAGACGCTACGCCTGATAACATTGATTCTATTGTACCTACTTTGTTGTTTCTTTCTACGTTATTAGATGTGCCATATATTGAAGCCATTTATCCTCCTAAAAATAAGGTGATACGTTACCTTCACTGTCTACTAAAATAATTCTACTTCTTAAAACATGGGGTCCCGGTGCAACCTCAATACCACGAGAAATAACATCTTGCATGTATGTTACTTCATCTCCACCGTTTTCACCTATCCAATCGTCTACTACAGTTGTGTCCTCAATTCCAACAACCTGAATACCTTTTGTACGCGCTACATTTGCAAGGTTTTTTCCTGTTGGAAACTTACCTGTTTTACTATAAACATCATTAACTGTTTCACCAAGACTGGCACCTGCTAATTTTTTATCGTTTACTGCAATTGTTCCTTCTAAAGCTCTTCTTTTTAAATCTTTATCTACTTTATTTAATTCATTATCAATCTCACCTTTAACAACAAGAGATCTTAATGCATTCTCTGTGTCGTTAACTTTGTCAAATCTTTTACTTGCAGCTGCTGTTACTTTACTTATTAAGCTACCGTCTTTAAGACTTTTCTTAAGGTTACCACCTTCTTGAATAATTTTACTTGCATCAATTAAAGATTTGTAAGCTGCATCTTTGTTCATACCTTTGATATCTATAATCTCTCTGTATCTATCCATCTGTTTCATTCTGTTATCAGATTCTATTTGTTCTCTCTCTGCATCTGTTAATTCTTTTTCAGGATCTCCTTCATAATTTTGTCCACCACCAAGAGTTAAATTTTCTGGCATACCTATTGATCGCTTTAATTTATTAATTTCAGTAACGCCTGCTGGATCTTTTTTATCCGGCTCTGCATTTAATGCATCGTATAATTTTTTACCACCAAAACCTGCAGCACTTGCTAAAGTAAGTGGAGATTTAACTGCGTACTTACCAGTGTTATATATACCTCTACTAATTGCTCCGCCTGCACCTGTAACTAAATTTGCTTCAGGAGAATTTGCAAAATATCTACCTGCTGCAGTTAATGTTTTCTGATCTTTATCAAATACTGGTTTTACTTTACTAAATTTACCTGATGATTTAACTTTTTTACCAGCTGCATCTATAAAAGTTGAACCTCTTCTTAAAACTTTACCATCACCCACTTTTCTTAAAACATTAGAACCATATTTAACTAACGGTCTTATTGCAAACCTTCCTGCTGCTATAGCTGCAGGTATTAAAGGTGCTAAAAAACCAGCATAACTTCCTGGTCCATCAACTAATCCTCTTTTAGGTGTATTGATACCCATAGACCCACCATTTCTTTTCGGTTCCCGGATCCCGTTCATAACACCTTCTTTGATAGGGCCACCGTACCTGAACATAGGTCTATTTAAAGTTTTCATTAATATCTTCTGCCGCCGTAAATTTGACCAAATAATCCTGCAACACCTGTAGCACCAGCTAATGCAGATGCGTAAGGATCTGATGGACCTTCATCCTGATATTGTCCACCAGCAACACCACCGGCTAAACCAGTTAGTGCGTTACCATATTGTGAAAGTCTTCCGTAAGGTTCGTAAGCTCCAGTCTGTGCTTGTTGTTGATCAGCAGTAAGTTGAGCTTGGTTGTATGCTTGGTTGATTGAACCTAAAGAACCTAATGCATTAATATCTTGACCCATACCTTGTCTACCAAAGTCAGATAAACCAAACTGTTGATTCATTTGATTACCATATGCACCCGCTAAACCTTGTTGTGCATTTGCTATTTGATTTTGATTACCAAAATTTTGTTGTGCTTGTTGTTGTGCCTGACCAAAACCTTGTTGTAACATTTGTGATTGTAGTGCACCTCTGTTTACTAATGAGTCTGCGTTGTACTGACCCATCATAGCACCTTCTCTACCGCCACCAAAATTTCCTGATCCAACGGCTGCGTCTCTAATTTGTTGTTGTCCACCTAATCTAGATTTATCATACTCTGATAACGTTGCATCAATAACTTGTTGTTGATACGGAGACATGAAAGGTTGGTAAGCTTGTGGTCCCGTTAAAGCACCTAGTCCACCAATAGTTTGTGCTGATTGTCCCAGAGCCCCGGCCCCTTGTCCTTGTGCAGTTTGTGCTGCTTGTAAATATGGTGAGTAAGAACCTACACCTTGTGTAGCAAGCGCTGCCGCTTGTGTTTGCATAGGATCTTGTCCAGCAACAAACTGTCTACCTGTAAAAGTATCAGTGTTAATTGGTGCCGAATAAGTGGCCTTGGCCTGTGTTGCGTAATCTTCTATTGCTGGTTCTAAAAAATCTGATATTGCCATTATGCCATCCTTGATTGTAATGCTTGTTGTTGTTCATACATTGCTTGCGCGCCGTCTGGTTCTTGTATAATTTCTTCAGACATCATTTCTTCTCCACCACCTAAACCTTGTGAGTCTTCTGAAACTTGTCCACCTTGTTCTAGATTATCCATTAAGTTTTGCATAACTTCAGATCCTCTATCTATATCTCCACCGCCTGCATTTCTTACAGCGTCTGCAGTGAATACAAATTCGTTTTTAGATAATCTTGCAGGCACATCGTCAGCTCTTTCTTCGCCACCCATTGCTACAAAACCACCTTCATCTCTATAATCCTTTTCATTGCCACCCATGTCAATCATCTCTGATGCTTCTTCAGTTTCCATGATTCCACCTTCTGCAGCATTGACTCTTGTGCCACCACTTGGATAACCAAATTGATTAGTTCCTGCAGGTGTTCCGTATCCTGGTACACTTGTCATACCTGCTAGGCCACCATTAGCTGCCATCATAGTAGGTTGTTCCATACCTTGTGATTGTTCTTGTTGTTGCATGACTGCTTGGACAAATTGTTGGAAAGATAAATCTCCACCTTTGTTTTTATATTTTACAAATTCTGCCATTAACATTTGTTCTGCTTGTGCTTCTCCTGCACCACCACCCATGTTTAAAAATGCTGTAGGCATTCTTCTGCTTTGACCAGCACTTGATCTAATAAATTCTTCTTCGTCTTCATCTAATGAACCACCCATTGCATAACCTGCTCTACCACCGTCAGCTGCATAAAAATTTTGACTAACATATTTTTTTTGTGGCATAAAATCTAAACCAACACCGGCATCACCTTGACCGCTGTAATAATTTCTTGCTCTTTGTGTAACTGCTGCCGGATCCATAGGATCAGAACCTGATTCTTCGTCATCTCCGCCGCCACCCATAAAAGGAAGTGCAATACTTGCTGCACCTAAACCACCTAGTGCTAATTTACCCATACTAAATTTACCTTTGTTCTCGCCTTCTTGTGTTCTAAATAATTGAGATAATTTACCACCCATACCGGTATTACCACCCATAAAATTTTGCCCAAAAGTTTTTAAACCTCCACCAAGACCTTTTGCAAATCCTGCACCTCTCATACCTGAGAAAGGACCTAAGCCCCCAGCATACATACCAAGACCACCTAATAAAGCCATCTTACCTAGTGGACTTTTAGCAATTTTCTTAACACCACGAACAGCTTTCTTAATAAAACCACCTAAACCATAGGCTTGTCTAGGGTCATGAACCATCATACCCTGATTGTACATCTGTCTTGGTTGTTGCATTCTTGAAATTGCCATAAATTTATCCTTAGTCTATCCGTTTTACTTTGTTTTACTAAACAAATCAAGAGCCGGCATGATAACTTTCACGTCCTGTGCCATCTCTTCTGGCTTATAACCCTTAGCTACCCAGTCTTTTCTCTCTTTAAAAACCTCACCTGTCTCAAGGTGTCTGTAAGTTTCTTCTACTTTAGCGTCATATACTTTCATTAGTCTATCTTCTCCTTTTTAATGTTTAAGTAGCTGATAGCTATGTCAAATGAACCTGTGTTACTTGACTGTACTGTAAAAACAGACCCGCCTTCTATTATCAATGGCTGTGTTAATAATTCTGTTGTGACATTAGCGGTAAGTGCTGCTGATTTAATGGCTGTAATACCATTGTTTGTAACAGTTACTGTAGGTGTAGATGCCGATGTGACAAGTAATGATTTAATAATTATAGTCTCATTAACTAAAGGATTACCCGCTCCCAATGGAACCAAAGCATTTCCAGTTGTATCGTTATCTATTCCCTTAAATTTATATTGGTTTACTACTGCCATTATTCTAAAAAGAAACTCTTAGCTTCTATCTCCTGTTTTACTTCTTCTTGAAACGTACTGTTTAATTTTATTATAACACTATCCAGGTCCCTAACCAATGACTGTAGATTAACCTGTGTGTATTCCTTACCCGCTCTAGTTAATGATTGTACAAGTTTAGCCATTATAATAAACCCGCTAGGCCTCCGTTTTTAAAAGGAAAACTAATCTCTCCTGTTGCATTGTATATTCCATCTGTACCATATGTACCACCGGCTTTAATTTGTCCTCTACCATCAAGAATATCTCTACTGTAACTAGCGTTTAATCCATCTTCAGTATCAAGACCTAAAGCTACACCATTGTTATCATAAGTAATACCTGCTCTTTCAAATTTTCCACTGTTATTAAAATTAGCGTTTGCACCAATATTATTGTATGCATAGTTTACACCCAACCCATCTGAACTATCGGCATTAGCATATATACCTCCAAGAGTAGGGCTATAATTCATATAGCTAGCACTAAGTTTTGGTTTTTTATCTGTACCATAAGTCAATCTTGTGTCAACTGGTCCAAGTCTTTTATCTAATTCTAGTTGACCCGCTAATTCTTTATCTTCAACAGTTTTCTGTAAATTTAAAATAGTGTTAAGTCTTGTGTTATTAGTTAAATTTTTATTTAATTCTATATTCCCAAGTGTGTAATCTGGTTCTTCTTTATATTGGTCTACAAGTTTACTGTAGTCATAATTACTTACCGGTGGGTTATCACTTGCGCCATCATTATTACCACCATTATAACTAGTTGTAGTTTGTTTTCCACCAGAGTCTTTTTGTGATTCAGAGTAGCCTCCTTCAATATTTCCTCCAAGAAAATATCCTGTTCTTCCACCAGCTTTATAGTTTACTCTACCACCAAAGAAGTATCCAGTTCTACCCATACCACTTTTGTTTGAAAAACTATCTTGGGCACCAGGTGTACTTGGATTTGAATTAGTATCCCCACCAGTATAATTTTTTTCAGATGATGGTCTATCATCTCTATAATTAGACATTTCTTGACCTGTGTATTTTTCTACTTTGTTTTTATTTCTATAATCTTTAAAAGCTCCAATTCCTTTTGATATTAATTTTTGCATTATATATGCCTGTGGGCCACCCATCAAAAACATCTTGCCCAATTGTTTTGCTGCATCTTTGGGGGGCGTATAAGGACCAGTATATTTTTTTATTATGTTTTCATCATCATCACCATCATTATTATCACCACCAGAGTTTACAAAAGCATTAGTATTTACAACACCTGAATCAGGTATAATTTCTTCTTCAACAGGTAGGATAAATGGATCCTTTAAATATTCTTGTTTAGGTATATATTTAAAACGTTCTCTTATCTCTGCATCTGTAGCCATTATCTCATTCCTCCTGGTGCAATGTCTAATCTAAATGTACCGAGTTTCCAATTTTTTCCAGTACCTGTATTAGATACTTTTAATGCAATTGATCTAGCCCTAAGTCTAGTACTTTTAAAATTTGTAGTTTCTGTTGATGTAAAATTTGTAGTCGTTGCAGTGGTATTAGGGTAGTTTCTTGTTGTAAAACTAATTTCAGTGTCACCTGTTTGTTCTATAAAATCTGGTATAAATCTACTTATTCTCATCATATATTCACCATCGCCTCTAAGATCAGGGGTCCCTACCGCTTGACCTGTATTACTTCTTTTCTGGGTAATATCAAAATCACCAGAAAGAATATTAGCATTAACAGCAGTAATTACATTGCCGGCATTAACTTGATCGGTCCCTGTTTCGTGTTGATAGTATATACTACTTCCGTCTACGTTTCCAGTGACATCGTAAGAGGCATCATCATCGGCATTATAAAGTGTTGCATGAGGTTTTTCGTATACAGCAGAATCCACCCAAGCAGATCTATTTAAAGACCCTGTTATCCAAATAGGTCTTTCATTTGTAGAATCTACATAATTATAGCTAACCACTCTATCAACCGAAGTAGCATTAGCTGAACAGTAAAACCAATTTATCTCTCCAAAAAGATTATTGATACCTGCATTAATTAAATCCCTTGCTACTAAATTAACACCAAGTCCGGGATCTACCGAGTAAACAAAATCTTCCACTAAACAAGGCATGGATCTTAATTGACCATCATAGTTAAAAAAACCGTTGTCTGACATCCAATAAGCTGAGCCATCAACTTCAATGCAAGCATTTTTACCAATTAATCCACAGTTAGTCCCTGCTTGTTGAAATGCAAAAGTAAAAGGTTGGCCTACAAATTGCATTAAAAATATTGCTGTATCGGTCCATACATAAAGAGCATCCCTACCTTTGATAGCAGACATAATCTTAGATCCTGCAGCAAGCCTTTGAGATCCTGCAGTATTTTCTGCCCTTATGGTGTACTCATTAATATTTTCTTGGTCAGAGAATCTTATAAACATATCGTCTTGTGTAGATTTATCCCCGATAGTTGTTTCAGTTCCAAAGAAAACTAAATGTCTGTCTGGAGTTGATACTATCATGTGACGCGATGCTGTTGGTGCTCCAGATATAATTGTTGCCCGAGTATTTAATGCATTAGGAGGTGTAGCATCCCATTCAAAACATTCTCCATTGTATATAAGAGCAATTAACTTTGTACCAAAATTATCAAGAACCCATAAACCAGGGTTAAGTGTAAACTGTGTAGTCGATGAAGCTTCACCCCATCCGTTGTAATCTGTAATATTTGTAATAACAGAATTTTGAGTATGTGTTGCTTTTGTTGTACTGTTTGCACCTCTTGCCCCACCGCTTAAAGTATTTGTCCCTGTGTTGTTAGCTGTGTAAGATATATCTTCTGTACCTATTCTTATGGTCCCCGATGCCGGAAACGAGTTTGAACTAGCAAGAACAACGTTAGTTGTAGTTGTATCTGTTAATGCAGTAGCAAGAGTACTAGTTGCTTCTCCGTTTACTACACCGCCAAATAAACCCGAACTCCAACCAAAACCTGATTCTTGTGTAGCAGGTCCTACGTTAAAGTAACAAAGAATTGATGCAGATCCCGCATTGGTTACAGGTGTGCCGGCTTCGTTAGTGGCCATTGTAATTGTAAAAGTTGTGCTACTTGGTACAGAAGTCACCATGAATTTTTCGTCTTCAAATGTGGCGTTTGTAAAAGTAGACCCAGATAAACCAGAAACAGCATCAAATAATACTATATCATTATCTAGCAAACCATGGTTAGAAGAAACAGTTATTGTGACTGTTGGGGACCCTGATGTACTTGTAAAATTTGCGCCAGTAATTGTGGTTCTTATCGGATGAATGTCATAGTAAAGACCATCTGAAAAAACATAAAGAATTCTATTTGTGCCAATTGCAGAATATTTTATACCTACATTATTATCCCAGTTGTGTATAGCTCTTGCGGCACCGGTTAATTTCCCTGTACCTAATTGTTCCCAACCACCAATTTTCTCAGGAGAACCATATCTAAAACGTACGTTATCTCCATCAAACCACTGACCCTCAGCGCCTGTTTCGGTAACTTGTTTGTTAAATCCTGGGGCAAAGCCTAATTTTTGTAACATATAAAAACCTATTGAAATTCTCTAATAAACTTTATATAGTATTATTGAAATAATGAAAGAAACAAAAAACATGTCTTATGACCATAAAATATCAGATTTAAAGTATAGAATCAATGGTTTAGTTCCTAAGAAGGTGTGTCAAAAGATTATAAAAATATTTGAAAAATACCCTGAATTAACTTCAACAGAAAGTAGTTATAAATATAAAACTAAAAAACATGAAGAAGATAATTTTAAATGTTTAAATCTGTCTAGAATAGAAAATCCAAACGAAGATATTTTATATGCTTTAAATGAAGCTAGAAAATACATATCCATAATGATAGCCAATTATGTACTTCATATTAAATTTAAAAAAATATCTTATACTTTTAGTGATTCATTAATTAAATCTAGCAATAATATTAGAATTTTAAAATATAAAAAAAATCAATCTATTAAAGACCATACAGATGTTGGACAATATACAAGAGCTTCTTGTACATTAAATTTAAACGAAGACTATAAAGGTGGTGAGTTTAGATTTTTTGATGGAAGAATAAAAGAAATATTTAAAACTGGAGACGCTATGTTATTTCCAGCTGAACCTATTTGGATTCATGGCACAGAACCAATTACTAAAGGCACGAGATATTCAATTAACTGTTTTTTACAACAATGAAATTAATATATTCAATACCCGATAAACTTTATTATATCCAAGATTTTTTAGATTATTCTACTTATAAAAAATTACATTATGATGTATTTAAAAGTAACTTAATAAAACTAGAATCTACCAAAAAAAAATGGCACCAAGCGTTACATTACGGATATAAAAATTATGTTGAAAATACAACCTTAGATACAAAATATAAACCTCTTCAAAAAATTAAAATATTATTAGAAAATAACCCGTTTCATAAAATTAAATTTACAAACTTTAGATTTAAACTTCATTCAATGAAAGATGGAACTGGCGTTAATTGGCATAGTGATGAGGGACATTTTTATGGGGTAACTTATTATATAAATAGAAGATGGAATACTAAATTTGGAGGAGAGTTTTTATTTAAAGATACTAATTCCGCTGGGTTTATACCTATAGTTGGTAACTCAATAGTTATAGTTAAAGTTCCATTTGAACATAAAGTAACACCTGTTATGAAACCTTTAGTACCTAGAAAAACAATTCAAATATTTTTAAACTAAAAGGGGATAGATAAATGAGCTCAAATAAAATTTACGAAATAGAAAATGTTTTAAATGGATTTGAAGTTAAAAATGCTTATAAACAATTATTAAGTAATAATTGGTCTATTGATTCATCTTTTGGAGATGAAACGTTTAGTAATCTGTATCCAACGTTCAGAGTTTCATTTGAAGATAGTATTTATCAACCTTATTGGTTTGGTTATTTTTCAGGGATTGTGTCCTCAATTAATAGTCATCTTAGAAAAGAAAAAAATTTTGATTTAGGAAGTTATTCTATAAAATCCATTGTTTTAAATGCACAACAAAATTCAAATAAATTTCATTTTCATGATCACAGAAAATTTAAACATGTTATAGTTGGTTTTTTAACACCCGACTGGGAAGATAGTTGGGGAGGAGAATTACAAATTGAAGATAAAAAAATTAAATTTAAACCAGGTAATTTTGTTTTATTCCCTGGAAACAATTTACACGATGCTATGCCTGTAAAAGTAAATTTGCCTTATTGGCGTATTTCTGTTGGAATTTTTTTAAACTAAAAGGAGATAAATAAATGGATGAAAAAACAGTTAACATAAGTAATTTTATAGGGGTGTATGATAACTACATTACTAAAGAAGAATGTGATAAAGCCATTAAATTGTACGAAGATCAAAATAAATTTAATAACACAATCAATAGAATTAGTGCAGAAAAATCGTCTATATTAAAAAAACAAGATCAACAATTTTTTGGATTTTATAATAACATAGATGTTTGGTGGGAAGAATTAAAACCTATGATATTTAATTTTGATATGGCTTTTAAACACTACATTGAAAATACTGGTGCAAATGATGCTTATGGAATTCCTTTTCATTTTACATGTTTAAAACTTCAAAAAACTCTACCAACTGAAGGATATCATGTCTGGCATATAGAGCATGGAAAAGGACACAGTTATTCAAATAGAGCTTTTGTTTTTTCTGTTTATTTAAATGATGTAGAGGAGGGTGGAGAAACTGAATTTCTTCATTTTTCAAAAAGAATAAAACCAAAAACAGGTAGAATTGTTATTTGGCCCGCAGCTTTTCCATATGTCCATAGAGGTAACCCACCCTTATCCGGTAAAAAATATATATTAACTTCTTGGATGATGTTACATAATGATTAAAATTATTAATAATTTTTTTAACGAAAATCAATTACATTTAGTTCAAAATTTTACTTTAACTAAAGCTGCCTATACTCCTTGTTTTTTTGACCGTGCGGTAGAAAAAAACAAACAAAACCATTATGGTAATAGATTTTATTTAAGTACAGATAAAGAACTTAAAAATCTTTTTATAAAACAAGCTGAATTAAAATTTAATTTAAAAAATTTAAAAATAAATGATAGTCAATCAGGGATTGATCAAAGAAACCTGGATCATTTTAAACCTCACATAGATAGTGGAATGGGGGTAGTATCAAATATATTAATAATGATTTCTGGTCCTACAGCAGTGACTAATGGGACTGTTTTTTATTCAGAGGGTGAATTAGATATACATGTTGGATTTAAAGAAAATAGAGCTGTAATGTTTCCGTCAGATTGGTTGCACTCACAACACGCAAGTAAAGTACCTAATTTAAAAAGATATACTGCAACTTTATTTTGTAGTTCTTATGAAACAGAATAAGAAGTAGGTCGTGCACCTAATCTTGTAATTTTTTCAGACTCAGTTTCTGTGTGAGTTAAATTACCTTCTAAGTCGTAAGTGTCACCATTATTATTATCCCAATCAGATTGTAATTTAGCTAAGTGAGCAGCTTCCCATTTTGAAATAAACTGAGAATTAAAATCACCTAATCCAGCTGCAGTCCATGTAGAATGGGGTGTTCCATCTCTATGTTCTATAGTGTCATTATATTCGTGATCGTCTTCTTTATATTGAATAGCCCAAATATTAGACCATTTAGAATCATCCCAAAAAGAATCATTATCAATAATATAAGGACCTTGATCATTTCCTGTTTGTTTAATGATGATTTTGTCGTCAAAAACTATTGTCCAATTTGCGTTTGTTGCCATAATTTTTCTCCTAAGTTTTTATAATATAAATTAATGCTAAATAAGGTTGAAGAACTGAAGTCGCGTCACCTGAAAAGTTTGCACTCATGTTATGTAAGTGAGCACTACCTGAACCTTGGTTTCCAGTATTTGCAGCAGCACCACCAAATGCATTATAGTAAGGGTTTGGGTCAAAAAAACTGGTTGTTTTTTGTGAAGAAGCTCCGCTATGACTGTGAGAAGCAAGTTGTGCTGTTGATAAAGTTGCATTCGCTGTTGAACCTGCAACGTTTCCAGTTGCAGACACAGTATTTGCTCCACCCGTTGAAGCTAAAGCTTTGTTACCAGATTTTCCTACGGGTACGTTATCTGCTAAATTAGGTACAAGAAAAGTTGATGAACCATCGCCTGCACCGTAAGTAGTACCTACAATTCCAAATAGAGTTGCATAAGTTGATCTTGAAACTGCTGCACCATTACACTCTAAAAATCCTGTTGGTACTGAAGAAGATGACCATGGAACAATAGTTGCTGTTGGAATACCTTCTATGCCTGTAAGGTCTGATCCATTAAAATTATATTTAGTTGCTTCGTAATTTGCCATAATATTATTTCTCCGTATATGTCCAACCTACATTTGAACCAGAGTAAACCAATCCAAATGCTGCACCCTCAGTATTAACTACTAGGTCTGCTGTTGCATTTGCTATTTTAGAACTATTTCTTCCGACAGTCAATGCGTTAGTATCAAAAGTGTATCTTGAATCTACAAAATTTACTTGAGCACCTACAGCGGGTGACGCAGGAAGAGTTATTGTAACTGCCCCTCCACTTGTATCTACAAAAATTCTATCTTGATCTACTGCTGTGTATGCTCCTGTTTTAGTAAGCCAATCATTGGGTGCGTAATTAGAAAATGGAACTTCGTAAACACCTGTATTAGTTGCAATACCATCTAACCAAATAATTTTCCATCCTTTGTCATCAGTTGCCCAAGTAACTGTTGCACCTGAACCGGATACAGCTTTTAATTGTAATGTTTGTGCATTAGTAGTGCTATTTTTAATAAAATAAAAATTTTCTGTAAGAAGAGGAAATGTTAAAATTCTTGATCCTGTAAGAGCACCTGTTAATTCTATAACTCTGTGTTGAGCAGTACCTGTTAAAGCACCGTCTGCTATTGATAAAGCTGTAGTCCCTGATCCTGCAACTGCTAGAGATAAATATCCACCTGTAAGTTGTTCTACAAGACTTAAATTTGCGTTTGTTTTTGTTCCCCAAGTACCGGCGTTTTCACCAGTTGCCATTAACTCTAAACCAAGGTCTGTAAATGTTGATGCCATAATTTTGTTCTCCTAAGCTACGTGTGTTACATTTGTATATGACGTATTACCTGTTATGTCAATATTTTTATACCCTATTATACTTAAGGTACCTACACTAGATGTTGTTGATAATCCAGTTAAACCTATTACATCTGAAGGTGAAATTGAACCTACTGCAGATGTTGTTGATAATCCTGTTAACGGAACTCCTATTTCAATAATCAAAGATCCAACAGAAGATGTTATAGATTGTCCGGTTAGTGTAATTAATTCTGTATTATCAATTTGTACACTTCCTACGCTAGATGTTGTCGACAATCCAGTTAAACCCATTACATCTGCAGGACTCAAAGAACCCACAGAAGATGTTGAACTAACTCCAGTCAGAGGAACTCCCGTTCCAGCTATTACAGAACCCACACTAGATGTTGTTGATAGCCCAGTTAAACCCATTACATCTGCAGGATTTAAAGAACCCACAGAAGATGTTGAACTAACTCCAGTTAGAGGAACCCCCGTTCCAGCGTCTACAGAACCCACACTAGATGTTGCACTTAATCCAGCGGGTTGAATTAATACATTAAATGAATCACCCCAAGGTTCTTCACTCCAACCATTTCTACCCCAACCAACTAGCGTTCCTGCATTATCAAAAGTACCAAGTTCTGATTGTGTTTGGAGACCTGTTAAAGATATAGTAGAATTTATCTGAAGAGATAATGATCCTAATGAGGATGTTGTACTTAACCCTGTCGGTTGGACAACAATAAGTTCAGTAGCTGTAACGGTACCTACACTAGAAGTGGCAGATTGTCCGCTTAAAGTTATCTCTATGGGACCTTGATCGCCCCATTCATTAGTGCCCCATGCCCACATTCCATAAGTGTCATCATCAACAGTATTTGCTTGTCCACCCATTCCTGAGTGTATTTGACAATAATAATAAAGAGTAGGTGCACTATCTGCTACAACAATTTGAGTATAAGCTTCCGCTTGACCTGGTATGCCATTATAAGTTACACCAGTTGTATATTCAGAACCACCACCATGTGTTCCATTACTTGTTGTAGAAAGTTTTAATGGGTGGCCATTATTAGAATTATCAGATTGATCAAACCTATATGTACCATTTTCTGCTAAATTTAAAGTAGCTTGTTGTACACCATCTATAAAATATTTATTACCGCCGGCATTAGCTACCGTTACTGTAAAAGTTCTAGTAACGGACATCCGTCGCTACCTCTACGCTATACGAAGGATTGCGTTAGATGCGTCTGCTGCTGGAAATTGAATTGTAAAAGTTCCACTTGATACAGTTTTGTCTCCACCAAATGCGATTGCACAAACTGCTGGATCACCACTTGCTGTTTCATTAAATATTAAACAACCGTTAGCTGTAAATGATGCTGATGTAAAAGATACATCTGCAAAATCACAACACGCTGTATCACCTGATAAAGCTGGTGTTACGTTTGTAAGCGCAACGCCTTTAGTAGAATAACCATTACCATTAGCTACTTCGTTAGATGATGTATAAGCTGTAGTTGATTTATTTAATGTAGCACTACTTGTGTATAGAGCTAAATTAAAAGTGTTTCCACCTTGTGTAAAATTGTGGATTGCTCTTAGTGCTTCTGTTTTAAATGTATTACATACTGCTGATGTTATTGCCATAATTTTTATCTCCTAGTTTACGGTGAAGGTGATTTGACTTGTATCCTAACAGTACCGTCAGTGTAATCGTCTCTTCTTCTTCTCCCAATTTGCATTCCTGCAAACTGTTGTATTGAAGTTTTATACTTATTCTCATACAATGTCAACATCTCCATAGGACCTTTTAAGAACCCAAATGCTTCTGCTAAACACGCATATAAAAGTCCTTGTGGGAAGTAATTACTTAGATATGTTGTCGTATTACTGGCTGATAATCCTGTTGTTTGTTTATTATAATATATTCTAAATAGATAAGCTGCGTCTGGTGTAGGTGCTATATATAGACCGCCAGAGGTAGTATCAGTTAAAGCTGTAGCTCCACCAAACATAGCATAATATTTTGGAAAACCGGTTACATCTTGTGCAGTTAAATCACCTTCGGGACCGGTCAATCTATCGGTATATTCAGATAAATATGTTTGATCTTTTTTTTCTAACCAACTACCATTACCAGTAGAGTCTACTGTTGAGTTAAATACTTCAACACCTCTAATAAATAAAGCACCGGCTGGAGAATTAATTGTATTATCATCTGCAACTAAAGTACCTTCTTGTACAAATCTATCAGAGTCCATAGGAAGCTCTATGTTAATCCTATGTTCTGCTTGCATAATAAAATTATCTATTACTGCTTGAGTAAATACAGAATCATCAACTTCAGTGTAATCTCTAATTGTTGTTGTAAGTGTTGCGTATGTATATGACATAATTAAGCTCTATCATTAATGGGTCCGATTGTACATAATAAACCGCCCCCTGTTTCTGTGCTTGTAGCATTACTTGCTAATGTAACATTCACACCATCAAATTGAGTTGTAAATTCAGGTTGACCGGTACCTTTAACTTGTGTTGTGTTTAAAGAATCTACTTTATAAGCACCAAAAACTTTAGCTCCTATAGGATGAGTTCCTGCTGTTGTACGTTGTGGTGTAACACCCCTGTAAGGTGCACTTGTTCCTCTAGTACAACCTGTAAAATTTTCTCCAGTTCTTCCGGTATATTCTATTGTTTCATTCTCAAATAAACCTGTAACTGTATTTACTTTTTCAATCATAAGAAAACCAGTAGTTGGAAAATGTGTTCCTGTCTGTACAGTAATTGTTGTATCAGTAAGTGTAGCAGCTGTATCCAAAGTTGTAGATAATTCTAGTGCAGGACCCGAAGCACCTGTAACAATTGGAACTCCTCCTACCGGTAACTTTACATTTCTAAGTCTTACAAAATCATTAACTTGTAGATCACCATTTGGAAAATCTATTTTTAAAGTTGTGTTTGTAGCTGTCGTAGTAATTGGATTGTTTGGTAAAAAATCTTCTGTTGGAAATTCTGTTCTAGCAGGTCTTGCTCTTTGTAAAGCTTGTGGATCTGCATTAGTAGGTTTAGGTTGTAGCTGTGGTTGTTTAGGTTCGTACTCTGAGTTATGTACTAACGCACCATTCCATTCTCTAACCATTTCATTGTATGGAAAAGCAAGACCAGATCTATCTGATATCGCTAAAGCATGTTTACCTTGCGAAAAACTACTCATTAGGCGATACCTGGAAAGTATATTTTAGGTGATATATAAGTTGAGTTAGAAGAACCATCTTCAGACTCAGCTCTTTTTAATTCATCTTCGTATAATAATTTTAATCCTTGTTCTCTTTGTGGTGCATACTTAGTAGATAAATAAAAAGCTAAACCAGCAATCATACAAGGTACAAATCTGTAAGGTACATCTGTTGCATTAGTATAAGCCCCTACATCATCAATTCTTTTTGTGTAATAGAAATTTATAAAGTCTCCTGCTTGTGAGCTACCTGGTGTTAAATATAAAGTCATAGTAACTTTATCTACAAATCTTTGAACCCAGTATTGAGTAGGTAATCCTAAAGAAGTTTTATTAGAAAATGCTTGATACTGTGATCTACTAATTCTTGTCATAGGTGTATCAACACTTGTAGTATCTACTCTGTAATTTGCTTCTTGAATATCAGTCATTCCTCTTGGAGACTGAGCAACTGCATCACCATTATTGTGAGTAGCAGCTGTTGTACCATTAACCCCTCTAACACATCCTGTTAGATTTAAACTAGAAATTCCTGTGTAAGTAATATCTTCAGTACCAATAATTATATTTCCTGCTGTTGGAAAACCCAGGACCGAGGTCAAGGGAATTGATGTAACTGCTGCATTTATTCCTGCACTAAGTGTATTGTTTACACCGTCAGATACACCATCAGAAGTAGATCTAAAAAAATTATATACTGCTTGGCCGTTTACTAAAGTTACGTTTTGATTTTTTACTTCCCAAAATTGTAAACCTCTATTTCCCCATTCAGAAAATAAAATGTTTAAAGATCGTTTAGCAGTTTTTAATTGATAACCAGAAACACCTTGAATGCCAATACGCTCATAAGCATCTTCAATAATCTCATCAATGCCTAGATTCTTATCAAAAGTATAAGAACCTGAAGTTGTATTGGCCATGAGCTTACGCTCCTGTAATAGTTAATGTAACGCTGCCGTCTGCACCAGCTGATTGAGTCAGTGTAGCACAAACTCCATTTTGGAACAAGATACCTGAACCGGGAATATAAACTTCTAGCCCCTCAGTTTCATATCTATAGATAGCTTTTAAATTAGGGGCTGCTGCGTCTCCTGCATCAGCTACGTCAAATAAAGATAAAACAGAACCTGCTTCTCCCCTTCCTTGAATTGATGTAACCCTAGCTCTAGCTCCTAATAAAACAGAAGCTGCCCCTGTAGTTTTGTTAAGGGTTGTTTGGTCACTTGAAAATGAACTCATATATTTTCTCCTTAAATTTTGTAGGAGCCCCGAAGGGCTCCATTAATTTATTACTAAGCTGTAACGCTATTACCGCTTACTCTAGATTGTACTGTGTTAAAGTAATCAACTACTAAATGATTAGCAGCTGTACCTTTGTGTGCACACATAATATTAATCTCTAATGCAAGATCATCCGGAACAGTTGTTGCAGATTGTGTACCTACAATGTTACCATTCATATAGATTTTGAATTGACCTACAGTTTGACCAGAGTCTGTTCCCGCGGGTTCAAATACAAATCCTAATCTAACAGAGTTAGTTGGAATTACTTGTTGAGTTGCAGTTTGAGTTGGTAGTGTAGAATCTAAAAGAGTAATAGGCATATCAAAAGATGTACCAGCACCATTTTTTCTAGAAACAAACTGAATTGTAGTTGTATCTTGTAAGTGTGAGAAACCAATACCATCAGTTGGTAAA
>Ga0209502_10001299_pt1 | contig 23460 bp, 23 predicted proteins | sample ArcticOcean_MG_C_10_FD_187442 | JGI IMG/M metagenome (GOLD analysis project Ga0209502, IMG submission 187442) | Marine microbial communities from western Arctic Ocean - ArcticOcean_MG_CB11_90 (SPAdes) (version 2) | ecosystem: Environmental > Aquatic > Marine > Oceanic | place: Arctic Ocean... | reverse complement strand
AGTCAAACGAAAAAGCCGTTAGTAGTATTCTTAGGGCAGCAGCCCTCACTTATGTGTCGGCTGCGCTAGCCGACATTTTAAACCTGGGTCGTTGGATCGTTATACTATTAAGGCGATGAAACAAGAGAGAAATCACAATCGAAGAACTAAATAGCCCATCCAGTCAAATCAGGGCTAGATCGAGGTATTAGCAAACAATTTTAGCTGTTGGCATCTGTATCACTTTCTCACCAGTTGGATAGCAGTAGGTAGTCTTGCAATCACCGAAAACCACCGATCATGTAAGGGATTTATGCTCAGCTCCTGTAAATCGTTGCCCACCTGCCCTCAAGCCATCACTAATTGCGCGCCTTATCCCACCGCCATATATATTAATTAAGCCTCTGTTTTTACGGGGGTTTTTTATATCCGGCATGGTGTAAATTATCTTGGTACACTTTTTGGTACACCTTAGCCGAATTTAGGCTGCCTAAACCGCCCTTCTAACAAAGCGCTTGGCACTCCCATGCAATCAAAGATAGACTGATGAGGACAATATAATACGGAGTCGTACCTTAAGATGGACATAACAGAGACGTTGCGTAAATATTATTTTATTGTGGCTTAAATCAGGAGACTGTCGAAATGACTCAAAACCAAAAACCGATAATCATCATCGGAGGCGGGGTCTCTGGCCTGTCTGCGGCAAAACGACTAAATGAAGCTGGCGTGCCGATCATACTTCTGGAAGGAAGGGATCGCCTGGGTGGCCGCGCACACACGGTCGATATTGCGGGGAACCAGGCCTCCTGGGTCGAATTGGGACCCTTCTGGATTGAGGACCATCTGACTAACCCCGCCTACCACTTATTGAGGGACATCGGGGCCCAAGTTCATCAAATCGATATTGGCCCCTCAACCTTGCGTATCTATGACCAACGTTCGGCGCGTTGGCTACGGTGGATAGCGACACTGTGGGCGTTTCTCAAGCTTGGTTGGAGCTCTAGCCGGTTCGGTAAACTTCGGGCGAATACCTCTAAGTTTAATAACCTGGGTGAGCGAATCGACGTCGTACTTGGTAAGCGGCCCAAACGTGAGCATCTCTTTCTGTTCAAGATATTTTTCGAGAGTCTTAACGGTGGCCGCACCTACGAGACACACCCGAATCTGTTAAGCGATGATCTCTGGGAGTTCATCAAGCCTGAAGAAAAGAGTCAGGTCTTGATTTCTGGTGGGTTCCGCGTATTGGTGGAGTTGTTGCGTGATTCTCTGTCTGCTGATGAGGTAATCCTGCGTCAGACCGTCTCACGAATCTCGATTCAACAAGACCCTTCCGTCCAACCGCCCGTGCAGGTCGAAACAGCCGACGGAAAGATCTTCGAAGGCTCCCATGTCATCGTTACCGTCCCCCTTGGTGTATTAAAGGCTGGAACCATCACATTTGATCCACCGCTCCCCACCAGTAAGCAGGATGTAATCGAGCGCATCGGCTTCGGAAGTGTCGAAAAGGTCGTCATGACGTTCAAAAACGCCTTCTGGCGAAGAAACCCGCAAAAGCAAGACCATTTCTTCAGTATTCCCGATCCTATTGCTTCCCACGGCAGTTTCTTCGATGTATCGATGTCATCTGGCGCTGGGCCGGATTCGCCCACATCTCCCTGTCTTGCTAGCGTATTCGGCCCACCTAAGGCTGCGTGGGTGGCGGAGAACCCTGAAGCGGCCGTACAAGAGGTACTATTTGAGCTACAGATGATGTTCCCCGATACGTTCGAGCCTCCCGTCGCGACAGCCGTATCCAACTGGACCACCAGCCCCTTCTCAGGGGGCTGCTACCCTTACACGAGCGTCGACACTCAGCCCGGTGACTTCATTAAATTTGCCGAACCGACGCACGATGGGAGAGTCCTGTTCGCTGGAGACACTTGTGCGGAGGGAGTCGCCCTGGGTTATGTAGAAGGAGCCATGGCCGCAGGTGAGCGCGCGGCGGATGCGATAATTGCCACTGTGGCTGATTCCCAATTTGTATGAGTCGATTTAACTGATAAAGCTCGGACTATATCTCCCGATAAGCTTGTTGCAGCCGCTCCTCCACCCCAGCTATGTATTCTAATTTTTTGGGTTGATTACCAAAGGTCATTCTTAGAGTCTGCCATTTCGTCTTCTAGCGTTGTAATGCCTGGTTGGTCCATCAAAAATTAGCTTGAAACTCACACAGAACAAAGGAACAAGGCCAAGGCTAGTCAAAATAATTAGCAAATTAATCATAGCCAAGCTCTACTAGAACTTATCGCAATCAGCAGATATAGACCTACTCCCTTCACTCCCAGTGAGCACATCTAGAAACTTGCCCGCCTTGAAATAAGCTCTTGAATACGTATGGTTGGCATACCATTCTTCACTCGCGGGCCAACTCTCCCAATCTGCATAGTTCATTGGGCTAATCAATATGAAGAGTAAAGGGGCCAGAATAGTTTTCATTAGCTGTCCTTAGCTAGAGATTATTTGATAAAGGAAAGACTAGATTTTTCTTGATCGGAGTAAAAAAAGCCCTAAATTTAGTATCTATAAAAGAATTATTATCCCGACTTACAGAATCGAACGCTCTAGGTTTTTAAACTCTTAACCTATCCACGATATAGTACCCACCTCGACCTAAACAATTCATGCCAAAAATAAATGGTATTTTTGTGCTAGCATGCATATTTACATAAATGAACTTATAACCGAAAGGAACAACAATGACTAAAAATAATCGATCTGTTTTAATCAATTCAATGTTAAGTCTCGTTCTAGTAATGACCGTTTCCACGACTGCTTGGTCTAATGACCATGGCCATGCAGAACAGCAGACAGACGCAATGTCACTAATCAACGCTTACATTGTTAACTTTGTTAAAGTTTTTAACCAAGGCGATGCCGCAAAGATTACTGCGCTGTATACAGAAGATGCTATTTGGTCCATATCTGGGCTAGCTGAGCCAGCTTATGGTCGCGCAGCGATTCAGGCTGGTATGGAAAGTAATGTAGATGGCTCTGTAGAAGGCGCAACATTAGACGCCGTAGTGTTTACCTCCCGTGACCTAGGTAATGGATATATCGTGGCCAACGGTAGCTGGGAACAGCGGGATGCCAAAGGCACACGTGTAGACGGAGGCCTTTGGGGTAATTTGTTTCAGGTTGTGGATGGTGAAGTTCTGATGGCGCTGGAGTCAACCAATAGGAATTAACTACACTTAAGTAAGACCAAGGCGGGCATTGTCGAAATGAAATTTTTCATATTCTTCGTCTCAACAATATTTTCACACTGATGTCTGTTTAATATTAAATTTTACCAGGGGAAATAACATGAAAAACTATAAACTAATGGTCCTTTTGATCACCACATCAATGGTTTCTTTGGGTGCGTTTTCCGCACATCATGAGGAGCATAGCTCCACTAAAATAGGTGAAGTTGCTATCACTGAAACAGCACATAGCGCTGGCTTCACTGAGATGAAAAAAATGGTCGGCAAATGGGAAGGAAAACTAACCCAGTTTACCGGAGTAGTCATCGACGTTTCTTCAGACTTCAAATTGGTTTCAGGTGGCAATCTGATTACTGAAACATTGATTGAAGATGGTGTAGAGATGCTAACCACTTACTCAGACAATAAAGATGGTGAGTTAGTGGTCAAACACTACTGTGCGTTAGGTACTCAGCCTGTATTTACTGCATCAAAAGTGGCAAAAGATATGGTCGCTGTCTCTCTAGACGTAACCCAGGGTGGTTATCATCCAGAGCACCATAGCTATGTGAACTCTATGAAGTGGACAGTTGATTCAGCAGAAAGTAGCTCGGCAGTCGTCGACTCTACCCTTTATATAGACGGGACATTAGTTGAGCAGCAAGCTGTAATCAGTCGCGTTAATTGATATCTATAGGCCGTCTGTTTTTTTAGTAGGCCGATGGATCAAATATTACAAATTTAAGGTTTAATTTACTAAGGAGTAACATCATGCAAAAGAAACTAATATTACTACCACTGCTGCTAATGATTACCGGTGCAAGCATCGCAGATCATCATGAAGAGCCCGTAACTGCTATGAAAGCCGAGGGTGATGATGAACTTCGAGCCGAATACAATTTTTGTACGCTAAATGACGGTAAAACATTCAAAGATGTTGAGAAATTTTCGCAAAAATATGGTGATTTCGCAAATACAAACGGGCTTAAGTACAACCAGAGCTTGCTAACGCCTATTCATGCTGGTGATAGTATGGGTACGTTTACGCACGTTATTGTTGGACACTGGCCTAATGGTCTAGAGATGTATAAAGAATGGGGTACTTATGTCAATGTTTTTCAAGAGAAGTATCCTAATCTAAAAGCACCACATAGCTGCGGTCCTCACCTAGCTACCTTTCAGCATAAAGTTGTTTCAGCAATGGATGCATCTATGGAGGCAGATGTTAAAAGACCCGTTCAGTATGCTGACTGCTCTTTAAATGAAGGTAAAACATTGGATGATGCGAAAGTAGCAGAGCGAGCTGCAGCGGAGCTTATTGCTTCTGCGGGAATGAAAGGCTATGGCGTAAACTACATTATTCCATACTTAGGGCAAAGAGATCCTGACTATGATTTTATAAGCTTATCGTATTTCCAAACTTTTATGGCCAGAGCTGAAATGGCTTACAACTATTACAAAGTTGCTGACAAAGCCGATGCAATTACCAGTGAAGTTTATAGTTGCGTTAATCCTAGAAGTTTTGTAGTTAAAAATCTCTATACCAATTGGGACAATAGCTGAATCAGCAATCAGCCAACTAATAAAAAACCCTGGATGATTAATCATCCAGGGTTTTTTTGTGGTCTTAGCTATAAGAAACAAATAACACCAATGTCTTCGTCTACCTAGGTGATTTACCCCATCAAAAATGGTTGTCCATTGACTGCTTGAAAAAAGGTATGGGCACTAAACATGGCGTACGCCACAATGAAAATAATAAGTATTTTTAACTTAAATCTTTGACTCCAATGTTGCGGAAGCAACACAACAAAAATAGGAAAAGCGTGCATTGCATGCATTCCAAAGAAGTGCGCCACACGCAGGTCACCACCATCCATGGCCCAGTTAAAGAGCCAAACTCCATTGGCATCGGTTGGCGCGGCGTTTACCCAGTGCCCACCATTACTACTAAGATAATTTCCAAAACCTCCACCAAGTAGACACGTAAGACAAAGACCAATAACAATGGCAAAAATTACAGGGTTTGACATAGGGTTTTGCTTTGCAACTAGGTAAGCCATCCAAGGTAAAACTAACACCATAGAGGCCGCACCAATACCCATGATCATGTACATAACACTTGTAAAACTAGAGGACAGGTTAAAATGAGAGGCTTCACCTAAGCTTGCCATTATGACGATGTACACTACCTCAGTTATACCCGCAATCAACGGTATTCCTACAAGCCATTTACCACTCGTACTTCTCAACGTATTGGAATCTAAGAATGTGGCGAACCATGTTAAGGTTAAAAAATACACGCCTATCGATAGGCCAAATTTGACTGGCTTACTCCATACCGATATGCCGTTCAATGTCCTGTCATCAAAAAGCCCTGCAACCAAACAGAACACCATCAGTGCAAAATTAAATAAAGCAGCGCGGTACCAAAAAATCTGAGTTGATTTAAGTTCAACTATTGTTGGCCAGCGCGGGCATACAAGGGGTGATTGCAGATTATTCATAAACTATCTTGCCCCTGATTGAGCTGTCTCTGCTTCACAAACCCCACGAGCACTCGAAGTAACCAATACAAAGCAAGCCCTGCTGGCCCGGCCATAAGTGTGGCCAATAAACAGGGGATAACCAGTAAATGATGAATACCTTGACGTTGCGCGTCTCGAACTTCCCATGCGCCAACAAATAGATCAAAGGCTAAATAATGTATCCATCCTGCCAATAACAGATTCGGGTCAGAGAATAATATGGTGACTTCTTGTAATGATCCAAAACCACCACCACTAGGAGGACTGTTATTTGTCATTAGCCAGCCGTAGAACACGGCAATGAGCAAAGGCGCGATAACTGGAGCGATCCAATCACGTGTTACAGTCCATCGTGGGGCAAATACTAGCCCTGCCCAACCGGCCATAGCAATCGCGCTACATAGGCTAAAAATTTGATCTGCTGTCATACTGTATTTCCCGCCTATATTTTAATCGCTGCAACTAACAATAGCCCAATACCTCGAGTTTATAACGGTTTTGCGATCCATCCTGAGTTTAAAGTGATATCTCGATTACTGACTATTTTGAGCTTGTTCCGACATTTTCTTGCTCATTAGGCTAGTAATAAGATCTACCTCTGAAGGGTCATAGGCTGTTCCATCCGAATACAGTAAGTCATGATGCCAAGGATTTGGATTGTCAGAAAATAATCCATCCCAAAATCGGATAACAGATACCCAAGAACGCCAAGGGTATATAGTTTGCGTTTTGCCCGACACAAACCCCCAGTGCATGGCGCCAATATTTTTATCCGCAAATAGTGGCAATATAGTATCGAAGTTACTGCCATGGCTTCGGGCTACGTACTCAGTACAAATCATGGGCCTATTTAGAGTTTCAAGATAGCTAACAGCTGTTGTTGTGTTCTCGCGATCTTCATATGAATGGAATGTAATTATGTCGGATTGTTCCAGCATAAAGTTAAATAGCGCCGCCCCACTGTCATTCACACTCGCTCCGCGCCAAGACCCCTTTTTAAGTCGCCAGACTCCTGACGTAAGAGGTTGCGTAGGACTTTCCTCGCGTGCCCATGCAAATGTCTTTTTAAGGAGTGCTAAAGAGAACCTCGGCTTTTCATCAACTTCAGAATGGCCGTAGGGAATAGCATTAAGATTACCAGGCTCATTATATAAATCCCAAATCGCGACACGATCATCAACACTGTAACGTGACACTATACCCCTGACATAGGGCTCCATCTCATCATGCCTATCCAAATTACCTAGAATTTCAGCGCCTGGAGACTGCACCCAACCTGAATTATGTACCCCTTTGCGCGGGCTAGGCTGTATTCCGGCTTTTGGCATTGGGTTCCATACATCATCAAACAAAACAAACATTACATCGATATTATGCGTATCAGCGATGCTTAGGAACTGATCAATACGTTGGTAAAACCCTTCGCTATTTTCCATCCAAGGTATGTGATGCAAAAAAACTCGGACCATATTGAAGCCAATTTTTGATGCCCATTCGAGTTCTTGGTTTATTTGGGTGGGATCAAATGTATCTTGCTGCCACATTTCAAGTTGATTAATGGCTGACTTTGGGACGTAGTTAAATCCCACTATCCAGGGATATTGCTCTGACCACTCAGTCGCTCGAGCTGTTGTCCAACGTTCAGTATCAATTTGGTGTGTCGGCTGAGCATGCCCAATCATTCCCCAAGGTAATACTAAAATAATGACTAAAAATATCGATGGCACAGACTGCTTCATATTTTACTCCATACATAGTGTAAAACTTTCCGTTACAGAAAGTTTACTCAGGAGCCACAATATAGCCAACATCCTTACCTATATCTAGTCAGCTCGCTGGTACACGACCCTTAGAACTATAAGCATGCGCGGATGTGGACATCAGAAAAGTGGTCACTATTTAAAGGATGCTAGATGCTTAAACACCAGACCTCCCTGGAGACTTTCTATGTATAGTCCATAGCCAAGTAGGCACACTTGAGGTGTTAAGAAAGATTGGTGGGCTCGGCAGGAATCGAACCTGCATCTAAGACTTAGGAGGTCCCTATTCTATCCATTGAACTACGAGCCCAGGGCACCGCATTATAGTGAAGTCAGACATAATTACTATAATGCGGGACTACTTTATATTAACGATTGCGTCCCAGGGCGTCATGACTGGTCACCCAGTCACCTGCTAAGACTGCACTCATTAACGAGATCTCACCGGCCATCACAGTAGCGCCAATAATTTCAGCTAACTTGTTAACCTTACCAGCACCACTGCAATCCAGCATTTTTAGACATTCTTGCTGTGTGGGTAATCCGGTACCGCCGCCATAGGTAGCAACAATTAACGAGGGTATAGTGATCGACAAGTAATAATTGCCGTTGTCATCCAGGTCCGCATAAACAATAGCCGCAGAGGATTCTGCAACGTTAGCAACATCTTGTCCCGTGGCGATAAACGTCGCAGTAATGCCATTAGCCGAGTGCGCACCGGTATTGATAGAGCCAGCAAGTAAACCGCCAACCTGGTTTACAGCTCGGGCTTTATATAAGGCCTCAGCGGTTGTGCCCATGACTTTTTCAATCAAGCCACTGGGAATAGTCACCTCGGCGATAACACGCTTGCCTCGGGTATGCAGCGTATTGAGCTGTGAGTGCTTTTTATCGGTATCCATGGCACCTGACAGCTGATAGCGCTGGATGCCCGGATAATTGGCCATGATCCACTCACAGGCAACAAATGTCGCCTTGCCGACCATGTTCTGACCCGCTGCATCGCCTGTGGTGTAATTGAATCGTAGGTAGCGCATTCGCGCTGCTGCAAATTGTTGTATGTTTCGGAGCTTGCCAGAGGAGGTAGTGGTCTCAGCCTGCGCCGCGATTTCAGCAAAATTATCCTCAACCCAAACGCCAAAATCTCTGGCTTGACGAGCATTTTCAAACATAAATACTGGCGCACGCTGCATTGCATCATCAACCACAGAAACCGTTACCCCGCCAGCAGCCCGCAATAAACTTGCACCTCGGTTATAACTAGCAACTAGAGTCCCCTCGCTGGTTGCCATAGGCACATAAAATTCGCCTTGAGCATGCTCGCCGTTGACCAACAAGGGCCCTATCAAGCCTAAGGGCACCTGCGCTACGCCAATGAAGTTCTCGATATTGCCCGCGGTAAGCGCAGGATCAATAGAATAATGACCAATATTATCGAGCGAGGACGACGTTATTTGACTAGCAAAATCACGTCTTTGCTGGGCCATGTCTTCGGTATAATCATTGTCTCTGTTTCTCGGAATTTTGTTGGTCACTGTCATCTCCCTGATTTATTTTTTAGTTTAGTCCGCTAGGCCAAAGGTACTTCTTAAAACCCACATTAAGTCCAGCGGCACCGAGTTTTATACATACGGCTTTTTAGCACAAGCCCCTACCCGATATATCCATTGTCATTGCCCTAGCCTAGCGATGCAATAACTGATAGCGACTAATTGGTTTTATCTGCAGTAAGAGACCGAAAACATAATTTTCTGTGTCGCTCTATATCGATTACAATTACGCCATGAATTTACTGCTTCTAAGATCGGAAAATATCCAAAACAACATAACCACCATAGTGGGTCGGCAACTAGAGCACGTTATTCGAGTTCAGCGACTTAACAAGGGCGATACTGTCCGCGTGGGACAGATAAACGGCGCCATAGGGTCAGGTACAATAACGTCCATCGACAACATGAGTGCAACAGTAGAAGTTGAGCTGAAGACTAAAGCCCCTGCACCACTGCCAATGACCATAATCTTGGCACTACCAAGGCCCAAAATGGTGCGGCGTATCTTGCAGACTATCGCCGCGATGGGTGTGAAAACCGTATATTTGGTTAACTCCAGCCGGGTAGAGAAGAGTTTTTGGCAGTCGCCGCTGCTGGCGCCAGAAGCCATAGAGGAACAACTCATTTTGGGCTTGGAACAGTCTATGGATACCCTACTTCCAACGGTACATCTGCGTAAACTGTTTAAACCTTTCGTTGAAGATGAGCTACCCAGTGTTGTAGGCAGCTCAACAGCCATAGTGGCTCATCCTCATACCGAGCAACGCTGCCCCATCGACTGTAAGTTCGCAACCACACTCGCTATTGGGCCTGAGGGCGGATTTATACCTTTTGAGGTAGAGAAACTAGTACAAGCTGGCTTTGCCCCTGTTCATCTTGGGTCGCGAATACTGCGGGTTGAAAATGCAGTTCCCGCTCTTATAAGCAGGCTTTACCCAGCCTGAGTATTGCTCTCCTCAAACATTAGGTATTCACACACATGCATTCCACATTCTCGATAAGTCTCATGAGCGTTTGTGTTGTCAGTTTCAGCATAGAGTCGAAAGCCACAGACGGGAGTTGACTGTGATTGAGACATGCGTTTTAACTCAGCGTACATGGCTCGATATATTCCTTTGCGCCGATAATCCTCTTTGACGTAAACCGACTGAATCCACCAAAACAGACCATTGCGCCAGTCAGACCATTCATAGGTGACCATCAGACTCGCCGCCGGTTTGCCATCAACCTCGGCAACTAAATAAAAGCCAAACTGAGGACGATCAAATAGCCCAAAAACGCCCAACTGAGCCGCTTTGGGATCCAGTATCTTGTTCTCAGTCTCAAGGGCCATTGCGCAATTATGCTGAGTCAACATGGAAGCATCTTGATGGGCGGTAGCGACGCGAATAGTGATCATTTTATAAAACCTTTTTTTGTAAGGCTGACAAGATGAATTAATCGTACATAGGAGTCAATTGTTGATTGCGTGTGAGCGACTAAATCCATAGAGTGTCATCAACTATATTTTAACAGACCAGCCGCTAATTACGCTGAAAAGGCCCATAAGTATTGAAGTCAATTACTCGCCATGAAGTACCCTATGTAGCCGATTGTGCAGTGTTGTTTGAAAAAATCAACGACATGCCCGAGGCCATATGGCTCGACAGTGGAAAGCCAACGAGCCTACAGGGTAATATCGACATTATGTCCAGTGCTGCGGACATCATTATTGAAACCCGAGGTGGCGAATCGACCATTACTGGGCCTTCGATGACCCGCACATCTGAAGAGGACCCATTCGCAATCGCCCAAGAGATTCTCGACCCACTGCTACCGATAGAAAAGCGCTACGAGAGCCTGCCTTTCACCGGCGGTCTGATGGGCTTTTTTGGCTATGATTTGGGAAGGCGTCTTATAGACATACCCAGTAAGGCTGAAAGCGCGGTCGATCTTCCTGATATGCGTATTGGTAGATTTCTGTGGGCGCTAACGGTTTATCATGATCGTCAAAGTGCTGAAGCTGTTTTCCATGAAAGCTGCCCAGCCTCACTGAAGTCTGACATTATCGAACGTCTGAGTGGCATCCCGCTAAAAGACAACACTCATGAAACAAACTTTAGCCTTACACGGTGTTTTTCAGCAACTACCAGCAAAAAAGAATATCTCAAGGCGATTGAGAGTATAAAACGTTATATCAACAGCGGAGATTGCTACCAAACTAATTTCACTCAACACTTTTCCGCCCCTTATGAGGGTGATGAATGGATAGCGTACCAGCGTTTACGCAAAGCCACTGCATCGCCCTATTCGGCTTTTTGGCGCTGGCCTAATCAGGCATTATTATCAATGTCCCCCGAACGTTTTCTAAAAATATCACCGCAAAAATCTACCAATACACTACTGGTAGAAACTAAGCCCATTAAAGGCACAATGCCACGGGGAAAATCAGCACAACAAGATCAAAAAAATGCTGACACACTACTTAGTAGCCAGAAAGATCGCTCAGAAAACGTAATGATTGTTGACCTTCTGCGAAATGATATAAGTAAAAACTGCACTCCAGGGACGGTAAAAACACCCCTATTATTCGCATTAGAAAGCTTCCCTAATGTTCATCACTTAGTGAGTACCGTGACCGGAGAGCTTGCGCCAGAGAGCTCGCCTCTAGGATTGTTACGAGACTCCTTCCCAGGGGGCTCGATTACCGGAGCGCCCAAAAAACGAGCCATGGAAATTATTGAAGAGCTTGAGCCGCTTAGGCGATCAGCTTATTGCGGCAGCATTGGCTATCTGAGTGCCAACAACCATATGGACATGAATATTGCCATTCGCACTATAGTTGCATCTAAAGCGGTAATGCACTGCTGGGGAGGTGGGGGAATAGTTGCAGATTCTATGGCCAACAATGAATTCACTGAATCTTTGGATAAAATTAAGCTGCTGCTCAACACACTTGAAGATTCAATCAGACCAACACCGCCAACACCGCCAACACCGCCAACACTCTAAACTACATAAAAAGATGGCAAATCAACAGATCTAAAAGTAGTTCTCTACTGTTTAAGGTAGGGCGACCTCTTACAGCATAACCTTTTGTAATTTTGTGCTAATAACAAAAGTATTGGCGGTCACTAGTCTGCTAAGTGTTGGTTAATTGCACTCAAAAACACTGCGCCATACTTATCCAGTTTTCGTTCACCTACGCCGCTCAACCGTGCAAATTCCGTTAAACTCTGCGGTATGCTTACACACATTTCTTGTAGTGTACTGTCATGAAAGATCACGTAGGGTGGCACGCCCTGTTCGTCAGCTAGCCGACGACGGCATTCGCGTAGTGCCTCCCAAAGGGCGACATCAATATCCATGGGTAGTGATGATTTCGTTGTGCGCTTAGCGGCCTGCTGTTTAATATCCTTGCGCAGTTCAATCGCCTCTTCACCGCGCAACAATGGCCTGCACTTCTCTTCCATGCGCAGCGCACCATAACGCTCTAAATCGACACTCAAATAGCCTCTTGCTACCAACTGACGGAACACCGACCGCCATTGGTTATTGTCTAAGTCACTCCCAACCCCAAAAGTGGGTATTTGATGGTGGTTGTTTTGCTTGATTTTCTCGACATCTGCGCCTCTCAGCACGTCGATTAAATAATTAACACCAAAACGCTGCTCAGTACGATAACAGGCGCTTAACGCCATCCGCGCTGCTTGGGTGCCATCCCATGTGGGCACAGGTTTCAGGCAGGTGTCACAGTTACCACAGGGCTGCGGTAGTTCATCATCAAAGTAATCAAGTAGCGCTTGGCGACGACAGGTTGTTATCTCGCATAATCCTAGCATGGCATTTAGCCGGTGTTGTTCTGCACGCTTATGCTCTTCGTTGCCCTCAGAACTCTCCATCATTTGACGGAGCTTTATGACGTCTTGCAAGCCGTATATCATCCACGCATTAGCGGCTAATCCATCACGCCCGGCCCGACCGGTTTCTTGATAATAAGACTCAACCGTTTTGGGTAAATCTAGATGAGCCACAAAGCGTACATCTGGTTTATCAATACCCATACCAAAAGCGACTGTGGCAACAATAATTATGCTTTCTTCACGCAGAAATCGCGATTGGTGATTAGAGCGTGTTTTTGCATCTAGGCCGGCATGGTATGGCAAGGCATTGAATCCTTGCCCTTGCAACCAAAAGGCAATGTCTTCTGTTTTTTTACGTGAGAGACAATAAATAATACCCGCATCATTTCTATGCTGCTCAGTTAAAAACTGCTGTAACTGTTGCTTAGCATTGTGCTTTAAACCAATAGTGTAACGAATATTAGGTCTATCAAAGCCAGAGACAAATTTACGCGCGCCATCAAGGTCAAGGCGCTTAATAATTTCACTTCTGGTGCGCGCATCTGCGGTGGCCGTTAAAGCAATACGGGGTATATCGGGAAACTGTTCATGGAGAATACCTAGCTGCAGATAATCAGCTCTAAAATCATGCCCCCATTGCGATACACAGTGGGCTTCATCGATGGCAAACAGTGCTATTGGCGCTCGGTTCAGCAAATCTAACATGCGCTGCTGCTTAAGCCGTTCCGGTGCCACATAGAGCAAGTCGAGCTGACCTGCTAGCAATGCTTGTTCGGTGTTATAGGCTTCCTCTGCTGATAATGTCGAGTTGAGGTAACTCGCTTTAACGCCAAGCTGGCGAAGTGCATCAACTTGGTCTTGCATTAGGGCAATTAACGGTGACACCACAATCCCGCAGCCATTCCGAACCAGCGCGGGTATTTGGTAGCACAATGATTTCCCGCCCCCCGTGGGCATCAGTACCAGTGCATCTCCACCGGCGACAACAGTATTAATGATGTCTTCTTGCGGATGGCGGAAGGATGGGTATCCGAAGGTGGACTCTAAAACACTTTGGGCAGTTATCATGGCGTGCACTATACGGCAAGACGAACAGATTTAAACAAAATAAACTGTCCTCAGCTCCACACCATTATCAAGGAATCTAATTCATCTAGGCTAGTTTCGAAATGACTTTTGACAAACCTTGCAAATAATTCGACCTGCTTATTGAATATACAATAACGCATAATATAGGGTGCCCAGAGGTCAAAAACTAAATCAGACGTTTTCCTTCATTTTTGTAAATTTGTCATAAAACTGTAATGTTATTAGTAATATAATACTACCACCATGGCAATCAAGGTATCTACAATAGAGTATCTAACCACCCGTCATTAATTCAGCGCAATCGACGATTGAACTACAGAATAAGGTTATATTAAATAATGAAAGCAGATCAATCTACCGAATCTAACAGTATAGCGACCAATCATAGTGATAATTCTCATCTAGCTGCGGCTCTAAATGAAGCATTTGAACTTGGCGCAGAGGCATTCACAAATCAACTAGCATTGTTGAGCGACCAGCAATATGTACAGTTACTAACATTATTAGACGAACACTCCTCACCTTTAAGAACCTAGCAAAAAGGGCTCCTCCTAGCCCAATCATTTGTACCTACCCAATAATATTCACTATTGTATATACTACTTTCGTATTATAGTCTGAGCACAGTAGATATGCTTTTATACAAGCGTAACTAAGGTCTCGGGCTTTTAAATCATTGCCCAATTAGCCACCCGGGACCATTACTAGACAGGTGTTCCGGATGTGTAAATTATTTATCGAAGCCAATACAGAACTATGGAAACCGTCTACTCGGTCTATCAGAATACAAGGCATGGTGACGAGCATTAGACTTGAATTTAGTTTTTGGATGGTATTGGAAGAGATAGCCGCTAGAGACTCCTTGACTATCCCTGAAATGCTAAACAGCCTCTACCAAGAAGCTTTAGATATCGGGCATGATATTAGCAACTTCACATCGTTCCTTAGGGTATGCGCAATGCGCTTTATCAGCCTGCAACTGGCCGGTGATATCCCGACAGACAAGGACGTTTCGATCGCCTCACTCGACGCAGAAACCATTCTTGGCCTAGAAAATCAAAGGAACAAACCTCTATTTGCTGTTTTAACATCGTCAAGAAATAGTCCTTTGGCCACTGGAACATTAGGCACTCAACCTTAGGTTGCGGCCACATCGGCGCCTGTCGGTCAAAAAGCACCCTTAACCTCAAGAGCAATCATCCCTGTGATAATTCTCTATTCAGAGAAGGCCTTAATAACCTCTTCGGCAATTAAATGAATACCCTTTCGAACTGACTCAGCATCTTGAGCGTAAGACACGCGGATACACTCTTGCTGATGCTGCCAGCCATCATCCATGCCAGGGAAAAAATTATGTCCTGGCACAATTAGAACGCCTCGTGCTTTGAGCCGCTCATAAAGTTCCTGGCTGGTAATAGGCAGCCCTTCGAACCATAACCATAAAAAGATAGCCCCTTCGGGTTTATGTATTCGATACGACACATCGCCAAGGGCTTGTCCGAACCACTCCACGGCCTGGGTGGCTCGGTCTCTGTAGAATGGCTTTATTAAGTCACGGCCGAGAGAGAGTATTTCTCCGCTCTTGAACAATTCTCTGGCGATTGTTGGGCCAAAGTTTCCACAGGCTAAACTGACCACAGTGTTTGCATTAGTAAATGCTGAAATTAACTCTTCACTACCAACCACAATTCCGGTTCGCACACCGGGCAGACCCAACTTAGAGAGGCTTAACACCAGTACGGTGTTTTCGTTCCAATGAGGTTTAGCTTTATTGAACAGTATTCCCGGGAACGGCAGCCCATAGGCACTATCGATAATTAGAGGAATATTAGCCTGTCGAGCTATTTCATCAAGATGCTCAACTTCGTCATCAGTGAGGACATTCCCTGTGGGATTAGTGGGTCTAGAGACACACAGCGCTGCTGTTTGTTGATTGATTTTCAGTTGTGAGAAGTCAACGTGATATTTAAATAAATTATCATCAAGTAATTCAATTTCTGGGCGGGTTGCCGTGAAGAAGCGATCGGTCAAGCCAATATCAGTGTATCCAATATACTCCGGTGCTAAAGGTAAGTGCACTGAGCGATGACTTCCATCAGCCATTTGCCCAGCCAGCATATTGTAAAGGATAAAGAATGCGGGCTGACTACCATTGGACACGGCAATATTTCTCTCAGAAAGGTTCCAACCAAATTGCTTCTTGAGTAGCGCGGCTATCTCTGTCAAAAACTGCTTGTCACCCTGGGGTGATTGATAAACACCCATAAGGCTATGTAACTGCGCAGGATCTTGGAGGACTGACTCTAACCGTCGCTTAAAAACAGCTTCAACTTCGGGTATCCGACCTGGATTGCCTCCACCCATAAAAATCATTTCAGGATTTTCGTTTAACGCACTACCCAAATCATCCATCAGTTCGACGATGCCGGTCGGCCCTGCAAACTTTTGCCCAAACTGGGATAATTCCACCTGTTACTCCGTTGCGCTTATTACGCTATTAGATCTACGCCATATATCGAAAGGTAAAATTAACTCGAGGGTCATCAAGTTGCTTTACCTTCGCTACGCTATGTTGCCAATGTTCTTGAACACCTGCCCCCATGAGTAATAGAGAACCATGAGGAAGATTAATCTTAACCCTTTCTTGAGTTTTGTTATGTCGCAACTGAAATATTCGTTCAGCGCCAACACTGACGCTGGCGATCAAGGGCTCAAAACCTAAGGAGGCTTCATCATCAGCATGCCAATCAACGCTGTCTCTTCCGTCCCTATAGTAATTGACTAATGCACGATTAAAGGGTTTCCCGGTTTCAGTTTCTACATCCATACGCAGCTTCTCCATCCACTGAGGAAAAGCTACTGCCTGTAATCGAATTCGAGAATATGTATAACTGGTACTAGGGTCACCAAACCAATTTTGCAGCCGTGGTATCGGTATTTGCTTACCCATAATATTGATAACATCTTTGCGCCATGGCGTCGCAGCGATCGCTGTTTCCAACAATTGATCTGCGGCCTTGTGCTCTAACCAATTTGGCCAAAAAACAATCTCACTGACACGATCATCGCCTAAGGGCAACGGGATAATTTGTTGATCAAATAAATCCATAAACTCGGGGCTCTATCTCCAAATCAATACCAAAATTAGCTAATACTTTCTTTTGTATGGCTGCGGCTAAATCCAAAATATCTTTGGCATTATCACTGGCCGAACAATCATCGTAATTGACCAGCACAAGTGCCTGATGTTTGTGAACCCCCGCAGACCCGTGCCTAACGCCTTTGAACTGACAGTGCTCAACCAACCACCCTGCTGGCACCTTGACGGCGCCACTATCCTGTTTATAACCTGGGATATCGGCGCCATCATGCTGGTGCTTTCCCTGAAGCTCAATAAATCTAGCCGAGGGGATGACAGGATTTTTGAAAAAACTACCTACATTAGCGAGCTCCTTTGGATCAGGCAGCTTTGAACGCCGAATACTGCATACCGCCTCACTCACCATAGCCGCAGTAGGTGGCTCTTGCCGATCGAGAAAATAACCTTTTAGTGCGGGGTATTCAAGATTAATAGCGGGTGACCTCGATAAGCGCAAGGTCACCTCAGTAATGAGGCATTTATCTTTCAATGATTGCTTAAAAACACTGTCTCGGTAAGAAAACTGACACTCGTGATTCGTCAATGTGAATGATTCGCCGGATTCCAGATCGACGGCTTTTAATGAAACCAAAAGATCACTGAGTTCAACCCCATAAGCGCCGATATTCTGTATGGCAGCAGCACCCATATTACCAGGGATCAGCGATAGGTTTTCCAGCCCATACCAGCCTTGCTTTAGACTGTATAAAACCATCTCGTGCCAGTCTTCCCCGGCACAAAAAGTCACATCGACATAGCCCTCTGGTGTATCCGCAGCCTCTGTTACTATTACACCGAGTAAATCGACATAAATAACTAAGCCTTCAAGATCAGAGGCCAGCACAACGTTGCTGCCGGCTCCCAGTGGTATGACGGCTAAATTATTAGCCTTCGCGAAGGCTAAGGCTTCTATTATTTGATGATGGTCAGACACGCAACAAAAGTGAGAAGCCGTGACTGCAAGTGCCAAGCTATTGTGGGCTTGGAGACACTTATTGGTTTCTATCGTTAAATTCATCGGACCGCTACGCCTGAGATTCTGAAGCCACAACTATCTCGGCTTTAATATGGTCTAACAATGCCACTGAGGCATCCTCAATTAAGTCCAACACATGGGGAAACCCATCCTCACCGCCATAATAAGGGTCTGGCACTTCACTCACCACGTCATACTCTGGCTTACGAGAATAATCTAAAAGCAGCTGTAATTTTGCCTTAGCGCCTGGAGGACACATATTCCTCAAGTTACGTAAATTATCCGCATCCATAGCAATAATGTAATCAAACTCAGTGAAGTCCTCTATTGTAACCAATCGCGAACGCAGGGCCGACATATCATAACCACGCAGTGCAGCAGTGGCCGCGGAGCGGCGATCGGGCGCATGCCCAAGATGCCAATCCCCTGTACCTGCGCCATCCACGTAAATCTCATTAGACAAGCCAATTTTATTGACCATAGACTGAAATACCGCGTGTGCTGTTGGTGATCGACAAATATTACCCAAACAGACAAAGAGAACCGATTTTTTAATCATAATTTTTAGCTTTTAAAAAATAAAATTTTAAAACAATAAGGAGACCGCTCTTAGGTCATCCTCTGTATCTACCCCACAGGGTACTTCTGCGATTGCATCTGCCACATGGATGGCAACGTTATTCCATAAAAAACGCAACTGCTCTAGGGATTCTACCGTTTCGGTTGGCGCTACAGGCCAGTTAACGAAAGCATTTAATTGGCCGACACGATAGGCATAAATACCAATATGGCGACGCGCTGACACTTCGTTCATCGGTGTTTCGTTTCTTGGCCAAGGAATGGGGGCTCGACTAAAATAGCTTGCTAGGCCCGCCACATTAGCGACCACCTTTACTACGTTGGGATTATTAAAGTCTTCACTGGTGGCTATGGGCTCGCAAAGTGTCGCAACACCTGCCAGTGGATTGGCTGCTAAGTTAGCAGCCACTTGGTCAATCACAATCGGCGGAATGAGTGGCTCATCACCCTGAACATTAACTACTAACTGACTATCATCAAGGTTTAAGAGACTCGCCACTTCCTGTAATCGATCAGTACCCGAGACATGATCCTCTCTAGTCATACAGACTTCGGCACCAAATAGCAGTGCTGCAGACTGTATCCGAGAATCATCAGTAGCAATAACCACCCGTGATGCGCCACTTTTGACAGCTTGCTGCCAAACCCGCTGTATCATAGGCATTCCAGCAATATCCTTTAAGGGCTTGCCAGGAAGCCGTGAAGAGGAGTAACGAGCTGGAATAATTACCACAAAAGACATAGTTATCACCGATCAATTCAAAAGAATTACCTATTATATGGCTTACTTAAAGATTCGTCACAGGAAGCCCTGCACAACTGAGTAGTTTGTTGACAAATTCATCGCTCAATGGCATTCGGACTTCCAGTACCCAAAGATTATCTGGGACCAAATCTTTGTATTTAATCGCATCTTTCTCGGTAATGATGACAGGACGTTTGTCGTTGAACTGAACATCTCCAATAGAAAGGGCCTGATGATCGTTTTTAGCGTGAAGTTCGGTCATAAAGCCCATTTCCATTAACGTGGCCGCAAACCGCTCAGGATGGCCTATACCTGCCACTGCATGCACCGACATTGAGTCTGACCACTCATCCAAGCTAATCAATCGATCTGAACCTAATTTACGCAATCCAACAGGCATAAGTTGCACGCAACTGTTGTTCTCTGATTTGTGTGAAACGGGCATTTCACTATCGCCACCATTACGCACAATCATGTCCACCTCATCAAGCCGGTGCTGAGGTTCACGCAGTGGCCCGGCAGGCAAAGTAAACCCATTGCCTAATCCGCGAGCAACATCAATCACCGCCACCTCAACATCACGATGCATTCTGTAATGCTGTAAACCATCATCACTGAGAATAAGATCACAGGAAAAACGTTCAATCAAAGTGCGAACTGCATTGGCTCTATTTGGACCTACCACCACGGGGCAACCGCAAGAGTTAGCGATCAGCAAAGGTTCATCACCACTGTCTGAGACCGGTGTGCTTTGAGTTACAACCAGAGGGTAACGCCGAGCCTTACCGCCATACCCACGACTGACTACACCCACCGAGTAACCTTTTTCATGCAGTGCTCTGACCAGCGCAATAATCAATGGTGTCTTACCACTGCCACCCACCGAAATATTGCCAATCACAACAACCGGAGCACTAAAAGGTGTGCCCTGATGGCGAGATTGAAGATAACCTCTGCGCAGGCTGCTAAGCGCGCTAAATAGCCAAGAGATGGGCAGGAGTAGAAATAGCCAAGCCTTTTTGCCGTACCAAGCTCTTATCCAAAAGGTTTCGGCTGACAAACCTAATCTACCTGGGGTTCGTCAAACTGATTGCGATAGAGCTTAGCGTAACGACCCTTAGCGCCTATCAGCTCTTCATGGGTACCCTGCTCAATAATCTGGCCCTTTTCAAGTACCAAAATTCGATCAGCTTTTTCTACGGTACTCAACCGGTGAGCAATAACAAAACTCGTCCGCCCTTTCATTAAGTGTTCTAGTGCCGCCTGAATATGACGCTCCGAATCGGTATCCAGGGCCGAGGTTGCCTCATCAAGAATTAAAATAGGTGCATTCTTGAGCACAGCTCGTGCAATGGCTATACGCTGCCGCTGCCCACCTGACAACATAACACCATCATCCCCAACATGCGTGTCATAGCCCTGCGGTAACTCTTCAATAAATGTACTGGCATGCGCCACCTGAGCTGCCGCTCGCACCCTCTCCTCAGACCTTCCCTGAAGCTCACCATAGGCAATGTTGTTAAAAATAGTGTCATTGAACAGCGTTACGTTTTGGCTCACTATCGCTATATGACTGCGTAGATTTGCCAACGAGAAATCGTTTACATCCGTACCATCAAGTAATATTTTGCCCTGCTCGTGGTTGTAAAACCGCGGAATTAAACTAACAAGTGAAGTTTTACCACTTCCCGAGGACCCTACTAAGGCAATAGTTTCACCAGGATTGACCGAGAAACTGATGTCTTTGAGTACCTCTTTTTCAGTGCCCTCATAGGTAAAATTAATATTTGAAAACTCTAATTGACCAGAGACCGATTCAGTTTCATAACTACCAGCATCTATTTCCGCGGGCGTGTCAATAATGCTAAAAATTGATTCAGAGGCAGCGATGCCTCGCTGGATATCACTATTGACCTCTGCTAACTGCCGAATAGGCTTAATAAGCACACCTGAAGCGACAATAAAGGTAATAAAACTGCCTGTGGTCATAGTATTGAGGATGATTGGGTTCAACATAAAGCCCGTTATACCCGCAAAGGCAAATGAAACAATGAGAATAATCAATGGATTACTCAGCGCACCGGTAAATGCCATTTTCATATTTTGGCGGCGGTTATTATGACTCGTCGTTTCCATTCGAGTGCGCTCGGTCTCAACAGCGCCAAACATCCGTACCTCTTGATAACCCTGCACCGCTTCTTGAGCGACATGTGTTACATCCCCCATAGCCGACTGTATTTTCCGGCTAATAAGCCTGAAACGTTTACTCACTTTAACAACAATAAGACCAATAAACGGCACGACCGCAAGAAAGAACAATGTAAGTATCCAGTTCAGGTAAAGCAGGTAGCCCATTAGGCCAATCACCATACTTCCATGCTGGATGACAGTCTTAACCGCTTTGGTACTCGCATCTGACACTTGCTGAATATTAAAGGTGAGCACTGACACTAAATGCCCAGACATTGACTGATCAAAAAACTTGAACGGCAACAAAAGGTAGCGATTAAAAACATCTATTCGCAACCGATGAACCAAGTAGTTGGCAACATAGGCTAAAAAGTAGGTACCAATCAGATAACCAAAGCCTCTTACAGCACTAATCATTATTAAAAACAGTGGAATGACAAGCCAGCTTTCTCCAACCCATTCATCGCCAAATATTTGCTGAGCCAGACCGGCAGTTATACCCACTTTTGGAAGTGCGCTAGAATCAGCAGTAGAACCAGTGATCTGGCTCACTGTATCAGTGATATAACCCAGAAGATCAATAAACGCAATCTCAGCGCCGGTGTGTATAAGGAGGCCTAACACTGCTAGGGAAAATGCCGCCCAGTACCAACCAACATAACCAAGCAACCTTAAATAGGTTTTTGTGCCCGACTGGCTGTTGAGTTCAGACATGCTTTAACCACTCAGCGATGTCAATCTGCGGGCTACGGCCAGCACCTGTCGCAATTAAAGTATCCCTGCTTTTATCAATCATCATGGTTGTCATTTGTCGTCTGATTAGCGGAACCTCATGACAGTTCATGAGAATGATCGTACTGACAATTAAACCACATGATGATGCTTTGGGGCATCCTCACGAGAAAATTAAGCGCCTTTAACGGTTTATGCTTTCAAATAGTTAAAAAAACGGACACTAAAACTCTTTAAGACTGACCTATCGCCACCAAACCGAGCAACTTAGACACTCAGGAAATCCCTCATCACGGGCTGCAACAATACGTAGATCGCCACGTTGGTTCCAAGAAAAGCTAAGCGCACCCTGCTCAGCAGTTCTCCACAGTTTACTCCCGGCCGCCCTATAACGAGCAACTACATCTGAGTGAGGATGTCCAAAATGATGGCGGTGTCCACTAGAAAAAATGACATGCTTTGGCATCACAGCACTAACAAATTGAGCTGTAGACGATGTCTTACTCCCATGATGAGGTGCAACTAGTAGTGATAGATTAGCCGCCTCAATTAAATTATCAGCAATAATACGTCGCTCTGCGCGCGCTTCAATATCTCCGGTCAATAAAATAGTCTGGTCTCGCCAAGTAATCTGAAGTACACAGGAGCTATCATTGCCATCCGTGGGGCTATCATGGGTTGGCCAAATCATCTCAAAATAAACTCTGTTAGCATCTTCATCGCTGTCATTAGGCTCAACAGAGGGCCAAAACCATTTTTCTCCCGCAGCGCATGGTGAATGTCGTAAAGAATCTTTATTGCTTTTTTGAAAACTATCAGCCAGATCAGCTACACTGATTGAGGCCTGCATGAGCACTAATAATAATTGTAGTTTGTTAATTGGCAGAGTTGCCTGAGGATATGTAAATTTCAGTGAAAAAATTATTAATTGTTTATCATAGTCAAAGTGGAGGTACCGAAAGTATGGCTCAGGCCGTGCATGCCGGTTGCCAAAAGGAAAAAGATGTCGAAACAAGGTTTTTGAGAGCGTTCGATGCGGGTTTAGATGATCTACTGTGGGCTGATGGCATTATTTTCGGCACACCCGAAAACTTTGGCTACATGAGCGGGGCACTAAAAGATTTTTT
>Ga0209502_10001297_pt1 | contig 23474 bp, 26 predicted proteins | sample ArcticOcean_MG_C_10_FD_187442 | JGI IMG/M metagenome (GOLD analysis project Ga0209502, IMG submission 187442) | Marine microbial communities from western Arctic Ocean - ArcticOcean_MG_CB11_90 (SPAdes) (version 2) | ecosystem: Environmental > Aquatic > Marine > Oceanic | place: Arctic Ocean... | reverse complement strand
TTACCTTGAGCAGCCGATTTTTTATACCACTCGTAAGCCTTCTCTGGATTTTTTTCTACCCCGCTTAATCCTTGTTCATAAATTAGACCTATATTAAATTGTGCTTGGTGCTTGTTTTGTACTTTTAAGCATCCATTTAGGGTTAACAGTTCCGAAGAACAATCAGCTGCATTAACAATTTTTATTTTTTTTGATGTTATTTGTTTTTTTTGTGTTGGCCAAAAAGCAATTAATCTATTCCCCGTTTCATCCATCACAATATCCCAAAATGTTTCCGTTAGTTCAATCCGTGTGCTTGGGACCTCTTGAATATCTGTAATATGAATCCCATCTTTTATAGCATATGCGACAAAACTACCTCCCATAAATAATACTAATAGCCATTTAATATTATCCTTAATTTTTTGTTCTAAATTTGTTGATTCTTTTTTTAAATAACCTTCTTTTTCTAATTTACTGATAAGTGCTTTACGAAGTCGGCCATCATCTTTATTTATCTCTTTATTTATCTCATTATTTATCTCATCAGCTCTTTCTTTTAATATCGTACGAACTAATCTAGCTTCTAATCTTGTCTTGCTATCCATACCTACTACCTTTTCTCCTGCCAGGGTTGTAAACCAATCTTTTTCATTTTTAGACATTATTCGCTACCTTCTACACAGTGTTTTATAAATGGTCTTAACTTTTTATAGCTTTGACTTACATACTCTTTTGTTGCAGCGAGCGTTCTTCCAATTCTTTCACTTATTTTTAAATTTGTTTGACTCTCTAATTTCATTTGAATAACAAATGCTCTTTCAGGCATTTCTTTAGAAAATTCTTGTAATCCTAATTGAATGCATTGATCTGTATCTTTTTTTTCTGTCTCTTTATTTATTCTTGTAACTATCTCAATTTTATCTAGCCTAGAAGATTCGTTCCCAGATTCATGAATGTAAACTTCAGCTATTTCATTTTCATATTTTTTATATTTTCTGAAATGATCTAGCATAGTGTTTCTTGCAATAGTCCAACACCATGCCCTAAATTTTTTTGGCTCCTTTACAGTATCTATTTTTGTACAAATCTTAAACAAGCTTTCAAGTATTACTTCTTCAGCCTCAAACTTACTCATTCCTCTTTGTCTATAAAATCCCATTAATGGTTGGTACAGCATTTTATATATCTCATTAGCACCCTTCTCTCTCATTAGATGCTCTTTGCTTTGTAAAAGCTTTAAGGTATTTTCAAACTCCATAAACACTCCTGTGACCTATTGACGCAAGTTCAATTATAAAAGTCAGGATAATCATTAATTTATTTTAATATTAAAAATAAACTGACCTTTTGTTTGTTTTATACGTCTATTCATTGTAATAGTTCTTATTCCTCCTGTTGAAGTTCTATTGCCGCTTGGCCCGAGCGATATGCGGGCCACCTTCATTATGTTTCCGTCCTAAATATCTATTTGTATTACCGTGTTTTTAAGTTTTTACAATAAACTTTCTTTATTAACGTCTTTTAAATCTAAATCTATCCCATCCACACCATTCATAAATTGTTTTGTGTACTTAATTTTTTTAGTCTTCTTTTTATTTACCTTTATTTGTTTTTTTATTTGTTTTTTTTCTGTTGAGCTGAATAGTACGTAGAAAATTGATATCACGACAACGGCTATGGACAGAACAAGGATCACTATAATAATTTCTGTGAAATAAGTATCGAAGTATATTTGAGTGTTATTAGCCATATATCTTTAATTTATGTTTCATTTATGTTTTAATTATAGTGTGTTAATGTTGTTCTGTGATTAATTTTTCAAAGGATTAGATTATGTTAAAAAATATTATCGTTTTAGTAATCATAGCTTTAGCTGGTTATTATGCTTACTCTTATTATCAGGTTGGTGATGGAATTGCTCCAACTGTTTCATCTGAATTGCCACCATTAACTGCTGAATAATTAATTTTAGATTAAAAAAGAGGCTTATTAGATAAGCCTTTTTTTAATCAATTGATTTAATTAAATCTTCTACAACTTTTTTTGCATCTCCAAAAACCATCATTGTTTTATCTAAATAGAAAAGTTCATTATCTAGCCCGGCATATCCTGGCGCCATGGATCTTTTATTAACGATAATCATTTTTGCTTTTTGAGCTTCTAGAATTGGCATTCCATAAATAACGCTACCTGGAGTCTTTGCTGCTGGATTAACTACATCATTAGCCCCAATAACTAGAACAACGTCTGTTTGTCCAAATTCACTATTTATATCATCCATCTCAACAACTTGCTCATATGGAACATCTGCTTCTGCTAACAGAACATTCATGTGTCCGGGCATCCTTCCAGCAACTGGGTGAATTGCATATTTAACATCTATACCTTTTGAAAGTAATTTTGATGTTAGCTCTTGCAGAGCATGTTGAGCTCTTGCAACTGCTAGGCCATATCCTGGCACAATAATAACTGTATCTGCATTTGTAAGTAAAAATGATGCGTCATCAGCTGAGCCTGATTTTACTGGCTTCTCTGCTTTTGATGCTGTATCTATTGCAACATCGGACCCAAAGCCTCCTAGCATTACTGAAATAATTGATCGATTCATTGCCTTACACATGATGTAGGATAAGATTGCTCCAGAAGAGCCGACACATGCTCCTGCGATGATTAATACTGAATTATTTAACGTGAACCCAATGCCTGCAGCAGCCCAACCAGAGTAACTATTGAGCATCGAAACAACAACTGGCATATCTGCTCCGCCTATTGGAATAATCAATGTAATTCCAAGAATTAATGCAATTGTTACCATGACAAAGAATGCGTTTGTTGACTCGGTCTGAAAATAAAGTGTTCCAAAAAAAATCATGGCTAACGCTAACACCAAGTTAATCCAATGTTGGGCTTTAAATACAATTGCTTTTGCACCAAATTTTCCTGATAATTTTCCAAATGCAATTACAGAAGCAGTAAACGTAATTGCTCCGATAAAAGCGCCGATGAATAATTCAAACCTCTGAACTACAGAGTGAGCTTCTCCCGAATTCATTACTGCCGCTATAGCGATTAGAACTGCTGCCAGTCCTACAAAAGAATGCATCAATGCTACTAATTCTGGCATTTTTGTCATTTGAACTGTCTTGGCTACATATATACCAATGCATCCACCAAGCACTAATGGCAAAACTATAAATAAAGTTATCAATTGCTGTCCCGCCCACAAGGTTGCTCCAACAGCAATAGCCATTCCGATCATTCCAAATAAGTTACCCTGCCTGGCAGATGTAGGAGACGATAACCCTTTTAAGGCTAATATAAAAAATATCGCAGATACTAAATAGGCTGTCATTGATAATACTTGCACTGTCATTTATTTTTTCTCTTTTTTAGTTTTAAACATCTCTAACATCCGTTGTGTAACAAAGAATCCGCCAAATATGTTAATTGCAGCGAAAAATATGGCAATTGCACCTAAAATGCTGCTAAATGTAACTATCTCCCCGTTTATTTCCACAACTTGTAATATTGCTCCTACGATCACAATGCCCGAAATGGCATTTGTTACCGACATAAGTGGGGTATGTAGTGCAGATGTAACATTCCACACCACGTGATAACCTACAAAAATAGCTAATACAAAAATGCTAATATTCTGAATTGTCATTAATTCATTCATTCTTATCCCTTTTAATTTATTAAATTACCTTCGGTTGTTAATAAAGCTCCTGCAACGAGCTCGTCTTCTCTGTTTATATGCAAATCGCCTTGATCATTAATCAATAATTTTATGAATTCAAATATATTTCTCGAATAAAGAGCAGATGCATCTGTGCTTAATAAGCTTGGAAGGTTGTTTAAGCCAATGATGGTTACCCCTCCAACATTTATTACTTTATTTTCCTCTGACAATGGGCAGTTACCTGAACCATCTATGGCTAGGCCAGCTGCCATATCTACAATAACTGATCCTTCTTTCATTTGCTGGATAGTTTCTTTAGAAATTAATTTTGGTGGCTCTTTTCCCGGTATTAATGCTGATGTAATAATGATATCTGCAGCAATTGCTTTCTCGGCAACCAATTTAGACTGTCTGTCTAACCAAGATTTCGGCATTGGTTTTGCATAGCCACCTTCGCCAGAAGCATTATTTTTTTCTTCTTCTGTTTCATATGGAACATCAATAAATTTTGCCCCTAAAGATTCAATTTGTTCTTTAACTGCAGGGCGAACATCGGAAGCTTCTACAACTCCTCCTAGTCGTTTTGCAGTTGCAATTGCTTGCAAACCAGCGACTCCAGCGCCTAAAATAATAATGCGTGCAGCCTTTACTGTTCCTGCAGCTGTCATTAACATAGGGAAAAACTTTTTAAAATAATCAGCGGCTAATATTACAGCTTTGTATCCAGCGATATTTGCTTGTGAAGATAAAACATCCATGGATTGTGCCCGCGTATTCCTAGGTAAAGATTCAAGTGAAAACGCAGTTACTTTTTTTGTAGACAATTGGGTAGTTAATGCTTTATTAAAAGGTTCTAATAAACCAACAATAAATTGGTTGGTTTCTAATTTTTTAATTTCATCAATGTTTGGTGCTCGCACCTTTAATAATAAATCTGCCTTAAAAACATCAGCGTTACTTTTGATTAATCCACCTGCATCAATAAACATTTGATTAGTAATCGATGCCCCAATCCCAGCATTTGATTCTATATAAACCTTATGATTTAAAATGGTTAATTTTTTTACGGTCTCTGGTGTTGCGGCCACTCTAAATTCACCTTCTAAAACTTCTTTTAATACACCTATAATCATTATGCCTTCTCTCCGCAATTCAATTTATCTGCTACATGGCATAATTTTATAAAAGATTGTGGGTCAATAGAAAATCGACCAACTAATCCTCCATTTATATTTTCCATATTAAATAATACATTAGAATTTTCTGGCGTTAAACTACTGCCATAAATTATTTTAACTTGTTTAACATAGTTTGTATTTTTTTCTGAGATTAATGCTCTGATCATCTTGTGCATTTCTTCTGCAGCATGATCGAGTAATTGTTTTAAAGTTATAATCGCCAACTTTTTTTCCTTTTTTTATTAAGTTCATGAATGAGAGGAGTAAAAATAAATTGCATAGCTAATCCCATTTTTCCTCCAGGAACAACAATAGTATTTGGACGAGTCATCATTGACCCGTGCAACATTCTTAGTAAATATGCAAAATCTACACCTGTAGGATCATCAAATCTAATAACAACAAAACTCTCGTCAGCACTTGGAATATCCCTAGCAATGAAAGGATTAGAAGTATCCACCATAGGTACTCTTTGAAAATTTATATGCGTTCTTGAAAACTGTGGTGCAATATAATGCATATAATCTGGCATTCGATTTAAAATCGTATCCATAACTGCTTCTTGTGAATAACCCCTGATTCGATTATCACGGTGTAATTTTTGAATCCACTCGAGATTGATAATTGGCACTACACCTACCAACAAATCAACATGTTTAGCTACATTAACATTAGAGCCAACATACGCACCGTGCAAACCTTCGTAAAATAATAGGTCTGATTTAGCATCTGACCAAGGCGTCATAGTGCCTGTCTTTTTTTTGAAGATTCTAGATTCTTCATCAGTATGGATGTATCGACGTGTTTTGTACTTTCCTGTAGCACCAAATCTTTTAAATGTATTTGCTAAATCTCCAAGAAGGTTTGCATCTGGACTAAAATGACTGAAATTAACATCGCAATTTTTTGAATTTTTTTTAATTAAGTCATCCATTTCTTGACGTTCATATTTGTGGAAGGCATCGCCATCAATAATACTTGCATCGATATTATCTCTCGTAAAAATATGCTGGAAACTGTCTCGAACTGTTGAAGTTCCTGCTCCTGAAGATCCTGTAATTGCTACAACTGGAAATTTTTTAGACATAGTATCTCCTTTTAATTCTCTAAATTTTTATGTTTTAAATTGTAATTTCTTACTACGTCAACTTCATTTTTTGCTCCTGCACACACTGCTACTCTTTGATGAATATCCTTAGGGGTTATATCTAAGATTCTATTAAAACCGTCTGAACATGTTCCGTTACATTGTTCGATAATCATCGCCATAGGATTAATCTCGTACATCAATCTTAAGCGCCCACCAGTTTTCATATTTTTCTTGTCTAATGGGTAAAGATAAATCCCACCCTTAACTATGATTCTATTAATATCTGCTACTAGTGAAGCAATCCATCTCATATTAAAATTTTTCTTTCTAGGCCCTTTTGATCCATCCTGGCAATCACTAATGTAAATACTAGTTGAATCAGACCAAAACCGTTTATTACTCATATTGATTGAAAATTCTACAGTCTCTTCAGGTATTAAAATATTTTTTTGTGTACATATAAATTCGTTAAGTATTGAATCAAAACAGAACTTAAATGTGCCTACACCCAGAGTTAATACTAATATAGTTGATGGTCCAAACACACTATATCCTGCAGCAATTTGATTTTTTCCCTTTTGCAAAAAATCTTTTATCTCAATTGGCTCCTCATGATTAATTTTATAAACTGAGAAAATTGAGCCTACTGAAACATTTGATGAAACATTTGAAGATCCGTCTAGAGGATCAAAGAATACTATATGTTGTTCCATCGATCTTTTCTTATTGAAATAAATCGGCATTTCTAATTCTTCTGATACTAATCCAATGACACTTTTTGTTTTTTTTAAGTCTTTAACAAAAAGCGAATTAGTTTCAACATCTAATATTGTTTGTTGTTCGCCCTGAATATTTTCTTGCTCTAGCTTTCCAAGTTTATTATTAAGAGGGGCTTCTTCAATTAATTTACTTGTTTTTATAATAAGCCCAGCAAAACACTTAATTGTTTCAACCAAAGCATTTGGCGTATTCTGACTTACTAAATATTCATCTAAATTCATTTGTCGTCTTCTTCGCTGTTAAACAATCTGAAAGCTTCTTTATTTCAGCTTTAATTTTAATTGAAAATTTACTTTAGTCAATTTTTATATTAAGGTAAACTATATTTTAATTAATTTAATAATAAGATTTACTTAATGCTTAATATTTCATCACGCCAACTTCGAATTTTTGTTTCTGCTGCGAAACATCTAAATTTTACCCGGGCAGCAGAAGAGGTTCATATTTCACCTCCAGCAGTTTCTATGCAAATTAAAGAAATTGAATTGCAGGTTGACGCTACTTTATTTATAAAAAAAGGTAAGAAATTACAACTTTCATCTGCAGGAGAATATTTTTTGAATCATGCACGATATATTTTGCAAACGTTAAATGAAACTGAAAAAGTTATTCAACAATTAAAAGGCAGTAAAATTGAAATAATTAAAGTTGGGATTATTAGTACCGCTCAATATTTCTTGCCCCAAGTACTCAAACATTTTAGAGAGGAACATTCAGAATATAAAATTATTTTAGAGATAAGGAACCGGGAACAACTCATTGGGCTTCTTAGAGATGGTAAAATTGATATTGCAATTATGGGTTTAGTGCCAAAAGAAATTGACACTAAAGTTTACACAATTACAAATCATCCCCATGTATTTATTGCAAATTTTGATCATGAATTAGTATCACAAAAAAAAATTCAAGCCAGTGCTTTAAAAGATTTTGATTTTATAAGTCGTGAAAGAGGGTCAGGTACAAGAGCACACATGGAAGCCTTTATGCAAGATCATGATATCCAACCAAATATTGTTATGGAAATGTCTAGCAATGAAAGTATAAAACAAGCGGTTATTGCAGGGCTAGGAATTTCTTTTGTTTCACAACATACAATTGCAGCAGAACTCAAAACAGAACAACTTAAAATTTTAAACATTATAGATACACCTATTAACCGAAAATGGCATGTAGTAACTCTTAACCCTTTATCAATTAACCGTTCAGTTGAATTATTAAAAGATTTTATTTTGAATCGCTCCGAAACGATTATAAAAAAACTTTTATATTAACGCTGAGTTTAAAGTACTAATTTTTTCAATTAATTACTAAATAATTTTAAAGTATCTAAGGATTTTATAACGTTAATTATGTGAGTAACTGCGTCTTTTTTCACTGCACTTTTTCTATAAGCTAAGGCGACTCTTCTAAAAGGAACTGGTGAGTCAAAAGGAATAGTTTTCACAAATGAGTCTTGATATTTATCAGTTGTTGCACTTTTTGGTAAAACAGAGATGCCTAAATTAGAAGCTACCATTTTTCTAATAGTTTCTAATGAATTTCCTAATTGTATTTCACTATTTTTTGATAGTCCTGGACACGCTTCAACTACTTGGTTACTAAAACAATGAGTTCTATCAAGCAATAATACTTTTTCTTTAGATAGATCTTTTGCTTTAATAGTTTTCTTGACTCGCCAACTATGCTCTAAAGGAATCACTACTACGAATGGCTCATCATATAAAACTTTAGTCTCAACGCCTGGCATATCGAAAGGTAAGGCTATAACAGCCGCATCAATAGAGCCTTTTTTTAAATCAACTTCTAAATTTTTTGTAATATCTTCATGTACCTCAAGAGGCATATTTGGAACACTTTTTCGTAAGCTCGGAATAATTAATGGTAGCAAATACGGCGCAACAGAAAAAATCAAACCTAGCTTAAATGGAAGATCAAGTTGCTTATCGCCTCCTACTGATATATCTTTTATTTTTGCAGCTTGTTCCAAAACGACTATAGCTTGTTCAACTATCTTTTGACCAACAGGGGTAATTTTAACATCGCCTCCAGCCCCTACACTTCTCTCAAAAATTGCTATTCCCAATTCTTCTTCAATTTTTTTAATCCCCAAACTAAGTGCTGGCTGGCTAACAAAAGATTTTTCAGCTGCCCTACGAAAATTTTTTTCGTGAGCTAACGCTTCAATAAATCTTAGTTCGCTTAATGTCATATCTTTTAATCTATATGTCTAAATTACCAGCAGCTAATGCATTACTTTCAATAAATTCTCGTCTAGGTGCTACGTCATCCCCCATTAATCTTGTAAAAGTCTCTTCTACAGCGGTCGTATCTTCGATTGTTACCTGCAATAAACGTCTCACTTTGGGATCCATAGTTGTCTCCCAAAGTTGAGATGGGTTCATTTCTCCCAAACCTTTGTAACGTTGAATATTTAGGGTTCTTTTTGCTTCATTCATTAACCAACTTAATGTATCGTGAAAATTGGTAACTTTTTCAGATTTTTCTCCTCTTGATATCTCACCACCTTCACCGATCAGATTTTTTGTCAATTCTGCTGATTTTATTATTTGCCTATATTCGCCACTTAGTAGAAATTCTTCATCCAACTTACTCGTTTGTAAATTACCATGAATATATTGATTAATCTCAATATAATACTTATTTGAGTCTTCATTATGCTTAACTTCAAACTTGATATTATCTAATGTCATTAAGGCTTTTAAGTCCTCAGCATACCTATTAGTTTTATCCTCATCTTCTAAAAATATCGGTCCTAACAAATGCATTGCCCTTAATAATGAAACATCATAGCGAGAAGATAATCTTCTAATAATTGCTTCTGTTAATACCATTTCTCTAGCTACATTTCCAAGAGCATCTTCATTTAGTGTATCGCCACCTACTCGGGTTAACAAACTTGCTCCTTTTAAGGCGGAATCTACGAGATACTGATCTAACTCTTGTTCGTCCTTTAAATACCTTTCATCCTTACCTTGTTTTACTTTATACAAAGGTGGTTGTGCTATATATACATGGCCTCTTGCAACTAACTCATACATTTGCCTAAAGAAAAAAGTCAGTAAAAGTGTTCTAATATGTGCGCCATCCACGTCAGCATCTGTCATTATTATTATTCGGTGGTACCTAAGCTTTTCAACATCAAACTCAGGATGAATTCCGGTCCCAAGCGCTGTTATCAATGTGACAATCTCTTGTGAAGCAAGAATCTTATCGAGTCTTGCTTTTTCAACATTTAAAATTTTACCTTTTAACGGCAAGATTGCTTGGTTTTTTCTATCTCTTCCTTGCTTGGCTGAGCCACCAGCTGAATCACCCTCCACCAAGTATATCTCACATTGTGCTGGATCTTTTTCCTGGCAGTCTGCTAGCTTTCCAGGTAGCCCAAGAGAATCCATAACTCCTTTTCTTCTAGTCATATCTCTAGCTTTTCTGGCAGCTTCTCTAGCTCTTGCAGCATCTACAATTTTATTACAAATAATTTTGGCATCTTTCGGATGCTCCAATAGAAACTCGGTTAGTTTTTTGCCAACCACATCTGAAACGATTGGTTGTACTTCACTTGAAACAAGCTTGTCTTTTGTTTGAGAAGAAAATTTTGGATCTGGAACCTTAACTGACAAGACACATACAAGTCCTTCGCGCATATCATCACCACCAGTTTCAACTTTTGCTTTTTTTGCCAATTCATTTGACTCTATGTAATTATTGATTGTTCTTGTAAGGGCTGCTCTTAATCCAGTCAAATGAGTTCCGCCATCTCTTTGGGGAATATTGTTTGTAAAACATTGAACATTTTCTCCGTAGCTATCATTCCATTGCATACTTACCTCAATAGTTACGCCGTCTTTTTCACTGCTTTCAGCATAAAAAATGTTTTCATGCAGTGTGGATTTAGATCGATTCATATATTCTACAAAACCTTTTATCCCACCAGAGGTAGCAAAATTCTCTGTTTTTCCAGACCTATGATCAATCAATTCAATGTTGACGCCATTATTTAAAAAAGACAGTTCACGAATTCTTTTTGCAAGTAAGTCGAAATGAAAATCTATATTATTAAAAGTCTCTGCTGAAGCTAAAAAAGTTACCTCTGTCCCAGTCTTTTCAGTATCTCCTAAAGTCTTTAAGGGGGCTACAATATCGCCTCTTTTAAAAGCAACCTCATGGACCTTCTTGTCTCTATAAACCTTCAACTTCAACCAATCAGATAGGGCATTTACAACAGAAACACCTACACCATGAAGACCACCCGAAACCTTGTATGAATTTTGATCAAACTTTCCTCCAGCATGCAACTCTGTCATTACAATTTCTGCTGCTGACCTTTTAAATTCATCATCTTCTTTAATATCTGTTGGTATACCGCGCCCATTGTCAGTAACAGTTATAGAATTATCAGGATGAATAATTACTTTTATTTCATCACAATGGCCCGCTAAAGACTCATCTATTGCATTGTCTAACACTTCAAACACCATGTGATGTAATCCACTCCCATCAGATGTGTCTCCTATATACATCCCAGGCCTTTTTCTCACAGCATCGAGCCCTTTTAATACTTTTATACTTTCCGAATTATATTCGTTAGTATTTTTTTCTTCATTTTTAGCCATAATTTTTCTTTTTTTAATTAAATGCGCATTGGCATCACAACATACTTATACTTTTCATTGTTCGGAATAGTAACTAAACAGCTGCTGCTAGAATCATTGAAAGCAATAGTTAGTTGGTCGGATTGAATATTAGTTAAAACATCAATTAGGTAGGTTACATTAAAACCAATATCAATTTTATCGCCCTTATAATCAATTTCTAACTCTTCTTCTGCTTGTTCATGCTCACTATTGTTACTAACTAATTTCAAGTTGTTATCTTCAATAACCATCCTTATCCCTCTATATTTGTCATTGGATAAAATAGACGCTCTTAGCATAGAATCTAATAGTAATGAGCGATTAATATTAAATGAATTTCCATGGCCTTCTGGGATAACTCTACTGTAGTCAGGGAACTTTCCATCAATTACTTTGGTTATCAAGTTTATGTCACTAAACTTAAATCCTACTTGATTTTTTGAAAAGACTATTTCTACTGGGTCTTCTGTATCATTAAGTAATTTAACTAATTCAACAATAGTTTTCCTAGGAACAATTACTTGCGCTTGCTGTCCTGAAGTATTCAAGTCTGTAGAAGTAAAGCTTAGCCTGTGCCCGTCTGTACCAACAATATTAATATTCTTTTCTTTAATTTCAATCAATAGCCCATTAAGGTAGTAGCGAATGTCTTGTTGAGCCATCGCAAAATCAACTTGTTTCAAAAGTGCTTTGAATTTTTTTTGGGGTAGCTTTAATTCAACTGCGTCGTCTACTTCTTTTGTCATAACTGGGTAGTCTTGTGCTGGTAGGGTCTGGAGATTAAAACGGCTTTTTTTAGCTTTTACAGTTACTTTAGCTTCTTCAATTTGTATGTCTATTTTACTACTTTCCGGGAGGGCCCTAGTTATATCAAAAAGTTTTTTTGCTGATATTGTGATTTGAAACTCTTCTGATAATTCAGTTTTAACCTGTGTGGAAATTTGCATTTCGAGATCTGTAGCTGTAAATCTTAAACTCCCTTGTTTACTTTCTAATAGTAAGTTTGAAAGTATCGGTAATGCATGTCTTTTTTCAACTATCCCTGAGACATTTCCGAGTGGTTTAAGTAGTAATTCTCTGTCAATTTTTATATTCATAGTTTTATAGTTTTTTCTTTATATAAATAATAATAATAATAATAACCTCTGTTTTTCTTTTTTTGTTACTTTTTTCTTTTAATAATACATAGTTAAGGCATTTTGATACCTATGGTTTTGTATGCAGTTTTCTGTGGAGCCAGTGTGGATAACATTTTTCCATGAAATTTCTTTTGCTTTATTCTTTTTTAGTCCACAACCAATCCACATGTTTTACATTACCCCCTTAAAACCTGAGTCAAGAAACCCAAATCTTGACTGATATTCTGGTCGCTTAGCCTTAAATTCTCAATTTCATCACAAGCATGCATTATTGTTGTATGGTGCCTTCCTCCGAAAGCTGCACCAATTTCAGGGAAACTTAAGTTTGTTAGCTCTCGTGTAAGACTCATTGCAATTTGTCTTGGACGAGAAAAATTTCTAGATCTTTTTTTACTTAAAATTTCAACTATTTTGATTTTATAGTATTCTGCGACAGTTTTTTGAATATTTTCAACACTTACCTGTCTACCTCTAACTGCGATCAAATCTCGTAGTGATTCTTTTGCTAAAGTAGTATCAATATCTCGCCCAGTAAAATTTGCCATTGCAACAATTCTGTTGAGCGCACCTTCTAATTCTCGAACATTTGATCTTATTTGTTTTGCAACAAAAAAAGCGACATCTTCTGGAAGTTTAACTTTGTTCTCTTCCGCTTTCTTTAATAAAATAGCAACTCTCATTTCTAACTCTGGTGGGTCTATTACTACAGTTAGGCCCCAACTGAAACGTGTTCTTAATCGCTCATCGACACCTGGTATTTCTTTTGGGTAGCTGTCACAAGTAATAATAATCTGTTTTTTATTTTCTATTAGTGTGTTGAAAGCGTAAAAAAATTCTTCTTGGGTTCTATTTTTTTTACCAATAAATTGTATATCGTCGATTAATAACAAATCCAAAGAGTGGTAGACTTTCTTGAAGCTGTCGAATGCTTTGTTCTCATAAGCTTTAACAACATCGTGTACATACCTTTCAGCGTGCAAGTACTTGACTTTTGCATCCGGCTGTAATTTCTTTAGGTGGTTCCCAATTGCATGTATTAAGTGTGTTTTACCTAATCCAACACCACCGTATATAAACAAAGGATTGTAAGCTTCACCAGGATTTTCTGCTATTTGTTTAGCAGCCGCAGCCGCAAGTTGGTTTGCTTTTCCTGTTACAAAGTTGTTAAAATTGAAAGCTGGATTTAGACCATTTGCTTTTTTCCCAGGTATTTTTACAGATAAGTCATTTAACTTTGTTTTTATGTCTTCTGGTATTTTATGCTTTTCTCTTGCCTTATTTTTAACTATATATTCAATAGTAGTGCCTTTTATGTGTTCTTCCATTAGTCTTTGAATTTGGTTTGAAAATTTTTCTTTAACCCATTGGAGAATGAATTGATTTGGTGCAATAATTAGGGCTTTTTTTCCTTCAATTTTAAATTCTAATGGTTTAATCCATGTAGTTAACTGCTGCTTGGTTAGATCTTTAGAGAACTTTTCTAAACATATGGGCCAAAAATTTTCTTTATTCGTTTTCAAAATTTTATTAAAACTTTTAAATTGTTAGGGATTCATATTAGCTTAATTTTCTTAAGTTATCCACAGGCTTTTTTAAATAAATAATGCTGTATAATTCATTGACATAGTTAAGCTGGAAGAGTATTCTTCCGCTTCAAAGTTTATGGATTGGAGCATTTAAAATGAAACGTACTTATCAACCATCAAAAATTAAACGTGCAAGGACTCATGGTTTTTTAGTAAGAATGAAAACAAGAGGAGGCCGAAATGTTATCGCTTCTAGAAGGGCTAAAGGAAGAGTTCGTTTAGGAATTTAATTTATTCTATTAAGGTATAAATTGTTAAAGTTATGTAACGCAGAAGATTTTACTGCTGTTTTTAATTTTAGAAAAAGATTGTCTTCCCCTCACATATATTTTCATTATTCCCCTAATTCAAAATCATACCCTCGGTTAGGTTTTGTTATCAGTACCAAAATTGAGAAATTATCAGTCAGAAGAAATTATATGCGTCGTTTATTACGCGAAATTTTAAAACGGGAACTTTCTTTGGAAGTATCACTTGATATCGTCGTTAGGGTTCATAAAACGTTTTCTAAAGAAAATTTAAGACAAATTAACATTGAGATAAAAAATTTAATTAAAGGCCTTCCGTCATGAAATTTCTTTTAGTTTTATTAATTAAGCTTTATCAAGTATGTTTAAGTCCATTCTTTGTTTCACGATGTAGGTATACACCTACCTGTTCCATGTATACAATTGGATGTTTAGAAAAGTATGGCGCTATTAAAGGTTTCTGGTTGGGGTTAAAAAGAGTGATTAGATGTCGACCTGGTTCCGATTCTAGCTTTGACCCAGTACCATAATATTAATTTAGGAAAAGCATGGATACAAAACGTTTAATTTTATTTGTTATTTTTTCATTTTCTTTAATGTTGCTTTGGGATTCATTTCAAAAACAGAATCCAGAGATTAAGCAAATTGTAAACAAGGATGAAAGTTTACCTCAGATCTCAAAAGATTTAGATTCTGAGACTGACTTACCCCAAACTACAGCCAAGTTTTCATTAAACTCAGGCGATTCAATAAAAATAAATACTGATTTATTAACATTGAATATCAATACTGTTGGTGGCGATATACGTGAACTTAGCTTTAATCAGCATCAAGCTGCTGAAGATAAAGGTAAATATTTATTAATGACGGATCTGGGAAATCCTCTATTTTATGTAGCTCAATCTGGGTTATTGGGGAATGCTCTTCCTACTCATAAGTCTGAATTTAGTGCAGCACAAACAACATATCAAATGGATTCTGATACATTAATAGTCCCACTTGTATTTGAGAATAAAAATGTGCAAGTAAAAAAAGTCTTTGAATTTAATAGAAATAGTTACCTTATAAAAACAACCTTTGAAATATTAAACAAATCAAACAAAATTATAAAGCCTTCTGCGTATTATCAATTTGTACATGATGGCTTATCAAGTCAAGGATCTGTAATGATGCCTACCTTTACAGGACCTGCATTTTTTACAGAAAAAGAAAAATTTGAAAAATTAGATTTTTCAGATGTAGATAAGAAGCCCTTTTCAAAAATTACAAATGATGGTTGGATTGGTATTATTCAGCGTTATTTTGCTGCTTCATGGATTTTGCCAGGTGAGGCAGCTCGAGAGTTCTATACAAAAAAGATTGCAGAAAATATGTATTCAGTTGGTGTTATTACAAAGTTGCCAGAAATATCATCAGGTGAAACTATATCATTCGAAACCTCATTGTTTGCTGGTCCACAGGCCAAGGAGTCTCTAAGTGAAGCTGCACCTGGAATGAATTATGTAGTTGATTATGGAATACTACATTTTATAGCTGCACCTTTATTTTCAGTGTTAACTGGAATACATAAAATGGTAAGTAATTGGGGCGTTTCAATTATTTTATTAACTGTGTTGATTAAGCTAATGTTTTATCCATTATCAGCTGCTAGTTATCGTTCAATGGGTCAAATGAGGGAATTGGCTCCAAGATTACAAAGTATGAAAGAAAAATTTGGAGATGATAAGCAAAAAATGCAAAAAGCTATGATGGAGCTTTATAAAACTGAAAAAATTAATCCATTAGGTGGTTGCTTGCCTATTTTAGTTCAAATCCCAGTCTTTATTGCTCTATATTGGGTATTACTTGGATCGGTAGAGCTGCGGGGCGCAAGTTTTATGTGGCTATCTGATTTGTCTAAACCAGATACTTTGTTTGGAAATTTATGGTTTTTGCCAATCGGTCCGCTTCCAATTCTAATGGCCGCCTCAATGTTTCTTCAGACTAAATTAAATCCTAAGCCAACTGACCCTATGCAAGCTAGATTAATGTTAATGATGCCTATTATTTTTAGTTTCTTCTTCTTTTTCTTTCCAGCAGGCTTGGTTTTATATTGGTTGGTGAATAATATTTTATCTATCTCACAACAGTGGTATGTGAATAAAAAGATTCATGCAGAAGCATTAAAAAAGAAAGGCAATGCTTAACGCCGTAAAAACAATTGCTGCAATATCAACAGCATCCGGAGCTGGAGGCATTGCGGTAATTAGATTATCAGGACCTTTGGCGTTTAAAATAGCAAAGAAAATCACAGGTTCTAACTTGCGACCTCGCGTTGCAGAATTTCATAATTTTAAGGATTTAAATGGTATTTTGGTCGATCAGGGCCTTATATTGTCTTTCCCTGGACCAAAATCTTTTACAGGAGAGGATATTGTTGAATTTCAATGTCATGGCGGTAACGTTGTTGCTCAATCTGTATTGAATCTTTGCCTCTTAATGGATGCCGTCTTAGCTGAACCTGGAGAATTTACAAAAAGAGCATTTTTAAACAATAAGATTGATTTGGCTCAGGCAGAATCTATAGCTGATTTGATTAATGCTTCAACTGAAGAAGCAGCACAAAGTGCAATAAATTCTTTATCAGGTAAATTTTCCTTAGAAATCAATAACTTATTAAAATATTTGATAGAATTAAGGATGTATGTTGAAGCATGTTTAGATTTTCCAGAAGAAGATATTGATTTCATTACCGAGGGTAAGGTTGAAGAAAAGTTAAACAATTTAGTAAACACTACGGCTAAGATTATTCAGGCCGCTTCTCAAGGGCAGCTTCTTAGAGATGGAATAAGTTTAGTGTTAGTTGGACAACCTAATGTTGGCAAGTCTAGTTTATTGAACCAATTATCTGGAGAAGATAAAGCAATTGTCACAGATGTTCCTGGAACCACCCGCGATGCCATTACTAGTGATATTAGCTTAAATGGAATAACTCTTAATATAATCGACACAGCTGGACTGAGAGATACTGATGATCCCATAGAAAAGTTTGGAATTGAGAAAACATGGTCATCTTTAGAAAAAGGGCATATGGCTTTATTTCTTGTTGAAGCAAATAATGGGATAACGGACTATGAAAATTCCGTCCTTGATCGCTTGCCAGAGCATATAAAGTGTATCTGGGTTTTTAATAAAATAGATTTACTTAAAGCGGAGCCGAAAATAGTCCAACGAGACGGTGAGCATATAGTTTATATATCTGCTAAGACAGGTGAAGGATTAGGTTTATTAAAACAAGCAATTCTTAATGTAGTAGGTTTTAAAGAAAATCTAGAAGGTAGTGAAAATAAATTCATTGCACGAAAGAGACATTTAGAGGCCTTAGAGAATGTTCACAAGTCGCTACAAAATGCTCAGCTGAATTTGGCTTCAGCTGAATTAGTTGCAGAAGAGTTAACTATTGCTCAAAAGTATTTATCATCAATAACCGGTGAATTTTCTTCTGATGACTTATTAGGGGAAATATTTAGCCAGTTTTGTATAGGAAAATGATTGTTTCACGTGAAACACTCGGCCTAATTGTTACATTTGATATGTTTCACGTGAAACATATCAATATCAGCACAAATAAAGTAAAATTTTAATTTTAAATAGTTAGTTTAATTAATATGGAATTTCCAAGCAAGTTTGATGTAATAGTAATTGGCGGCGGTCATGCAGGCACTGAGGCGGCTTTAGCTTCTGCTCGCATGGGACAAAAAACACTGCTACTAACGCACAATATTGAGACAATAGGCCAAATGTCATGTAATCCCTCAATTGGTGGAATTGGCAAAGGGCATTTAGTTAAAGAAATTGATGCTATGGGCGGTATTATGGGAAGAGCAACAGATGAAGCTGGCATACAATTCCGAATTCTGAATCAAAGTAAAGGTCCTGCAGTAAGAGCAACAAGGGCCCAAGCCGACCGTATATTATATAAGGCGTTTATTCGTCGAACAATTGAAAACCAATCTAATTTATGGATTTTTCAACAATCAGTTGATGACGTAATTTTAAAAGATAACAATATAGAAGGAGTTATCACTAAAATAGGATTATCTTTTTATGCACCTAATATTGTTTTGACAGCGGGAACATTTTTAGGCGGATTAGTACATATTGGTTTGCAAAATTATGAAGCAGGAAGGGCTGGTGACCCATCAGCTTCAATTCTTGCACAAAAATTAAAAGAATTAGAATTGCCTGTTGGAAGACTTAAAACAGGTACGCCGCCAAGGATCGACGGAAGATCTGTAGATTTCACTAAAATGATAGAGCAACCAGGAGATTCGCCAGTACCACGGTTTTCTTTTATCAGGCCGATGATCAAGCATCCAAAACAAATATCTTGTTGGATTACACGTACAAATAAAACAACACATGAAATTATTCGTAAAGGCCTAGATCGATCACCTATGTATACAGGGAGAATAGAAGGTGTGGGACCACGCTACTGTCCTTCAGTAGAAGATAAGATTCACCGTTTTGCAGATAAAGATTCCCATCAGATTTTCATAGAGCCAGAAGGTTTAGAAACTCATGAAATTTATCCAAATGGAATCTCAACAAGCCTCCCATTTGATGTGCAGATCGATTTAGTTAGATCAATAGAAGGGCTAGAAAATGCTCATATTTTAAGGCCTGGCTATGCAATAGAATACGATTATTATGACCCAAGAGCTTTAAAAATGAGTTTAGAGACTAAAGCAATTAATGGATTATTTTTTGCAGGACAAATTAATGGTACTACAGGCTATGAAGAGGCAGCTGCTCAAGGTTTGATTGCAGGAATGAACGCAGCATTAAGGGCTCAGGGCAAGCCAAGCTGGACTCCAACTCGAGACCAAGCTTACATGGGAGTACTAATAGATGATTTAATAACAAGAGGTGTAAATGAGCCATATAGAATGTTTACGAGCAGAGCTGAATATAGGCTTTCGCTAAGAGAAGACAATGCTGATGAACGATTAACTGAGCAAGCTAGAAAATTAGGCCTAATTTGTGATAATCACTGGGCTAATTTTAGTAATAAGAGAGAAGGGATACAAAAAGAAGAAAAAAGACTTCAAAAATTAATATTATGCCCGTCTAAGATTGATAAAAAAATTCAAACTCAATATTTAGGGAAAACAATGGAAAGAGAATATTCAGCTTTTGATCTTTTAAGACGGCCCGAAGTTAGCTATCAAAATGTAATAGATTTATCTGGTAGTTTGGGTGTCAGCGATCTAGACATTACTGACCAAATAGAAATCATAGCAAAATATTCAGGTTACATTGTTCGGCAACAAGATGAAATTAATAAACAAAAGGCACAATTTAATTTAAAGATACCAAATGAGATAAATTATGACCATGTTCATGGTTTAAGTAACGAAGCAAAAGAAAAGTTAAAAGAGTCTCGCCCGGAGACTATTGATCAGGCAACTAGAATATCTGGAGTAACTTCAGCGACAATATCAATTTTACTAGTTTATATTAAATCTAAACATCAAAATTTAGGGCATAAGGCCGATAAACAAATTGCTTGATTTACATGAAAGATTAAAGGAAGGAATAGAAAAATTAGAACTAGAAAACAAGGATTATTTATATACTAAACTACTGATTTATAAGCAATTATTGATAAAATGGAACAAAGTATTTAATTTAATTTCAGTTAAAGGTGTTGAAGAAATAGTGACGCATCACTTTTTGGATTGTTTGGCAGTAGTGCCTCATATCGAGGGTAAAAACATTTTAGATGTTGGAAGTGGCGCTGGAATGCCAGGAATCATAATTGGTTTATGTTGCCCAGATAAAAGTATTACTTTAGTTGATTCAGTTGGTAAGAAGACTGCTTTTTTAAACCAAACGTGTACAGAATTAAATTTACGCAATATTACTGTCATAAACAAGCGAGTTGAAGATATGACAACAAATAAATTGTTTGATTCTGTTATTGCTAGAGCATTTTCAGAAATGCAAATACTTATAGATCTTACAAAACATTTAATAGAAGACAAAGGTGTTTGGTATGGAATGAAAAGTAAAAAAATTAATGAAGAAGTAATAAGGAAAAATTTTGTAGTAGAAAAAAGAGAAATTTTAGTCCCTTATCTAGATGCAGACCGTTATTTGGTAAAGATTAATAATCAATAGGTTGTATTATTTTAATAATTTATATTTTAAGTGAATTTAAATGCGAATATTTGCAATATCTAATCAAAAAGGTGGAGTCGGAAAGACTACAACAACAGTAAATCTTGCCGCATGCCTAATGTCAAAGAACAAAAAAGTTCTATTGATAGATTTAGACCCTCAAGGGAATGCTACATCGGGAGCAGGAATAAATAAATCTGAAATTGAGTACTCTATTTATGATGTACTTATTGGACAGTCTTCATTAAAGAATAGTATTATTAAGTCAAAAGATAGTTTATTTGACGTTTGTCCCTCAAACCAAGCTCTGGCAGGTGCCGAAATTGAGTTGGTTGGGATTGAACAAAGAGAATATATTTTAAAGAAGGAAATCGAGTCTTTAAATAAAGTTTATGATTTCATTTTAATTGACTGCCCTCCTGCTTTAAGTTTATTAACTGTTAATGCATTAGTGGCTGCAGATTCTGTTGTAATTCCAATGCAATGTGAATATTACGCTTTGGAAGGCTTGTCTGATTTGGTGAATACAATTAAAAAAGTAAAGAAAAGCTTAAATCCGAATATTGAAATAGAGGGTTTGTTAAGAACATTATTTGATAAGCGCAATACATTAGCAAAACAAGTTTCAGATCAACTATCTGCTCATTTTGGTTCAAAAGTATACGAAACAATTATCCCAAGAAATGTAAGACTCGCTGAGGCTCCAAGCCACGGTAAGTCAGTTATTTCCTATGATAAGTCTTCAAAGGGAGCAAAAGCATATTTGGCACTAGCCGATGAAATTTTAAGAGGTAAAAAAAATGAAAAATAAAGGTTTAGGGCGCGGATTAGATGCATTATTAAGCAACAACGATGACGACAATGATATAGACAATAAAGGTTTAATGATGTTACCAATAAAACATCTTGTGCCAGGAAAGTATCAGCCAAGAAAAGTCATGAATGAAAAAAGCCTAAACGAGTTAACAGAATCAATAAAATCACAGGGCGTTATGCAGCCAATTTTAGTCAGAAAAATAGGCAACGAAAAATATGAAATTATAGCCGGCGAAAGAAGGTGGCGAGCCTCCAGCCGTGCAGATATTGAATCAGTTCCAGTATTAGTTAAAGAAATAACAGATGCAACTGCATTAGAAATGGCTTTAATTGAGAATATTCAAAGAGAAGATCTCAATGTTATTGAAGAGGCGATAGGAATCAAGAGATTAATTGATGAATTTCAGATGACTCATGAAACCGCTGCAGATGCTTTAGGTAAATCCCGTGTGGCGGTATCTAATATCTTACGATTATTAAACTTATGTGAGCATGTGCAAAATGCTCTATTAAACAGTAAAATAGAGATGGGCCATGCAAGAGCTTTGCTATCTTTAGGATTAGACGAACAAGCGATGTTGTGTCAAAAAATTATAATTCAAAAATTAAGTGTAAGAGATGTTGAAAAAATAGTTGCCAATTCAAGGACCATAAATAGTAAGGAAAAAATAAAAAAAAGTGATGAAAATATTATGCATTTAGAAAATGAGCTATCTGAAAAATTAGGAATGAGAGTTAGTATTCAACACAAAGCAAAGGGAAATGGAACATTAAAAGTTGATTATTCAAATTTAGACCAGTTAGATTTAGTCTTAAAAAAACTGAAATAGTTTCTTTAAGAGCTTGACTGTTTTGGCAAATACATACAAAATTTCATATTTTGTAAATGTACAAACGTAACCTCAATGAATGAGCTTCAGGCTATAACAGAAAAATTAGATTTTTTGCCCATAACATACAAAAAAATGATTGTTAGGCAATTAATTTTTGGAATTTTAACAGCAATTGTATTGGGATTTATATTTACAATACATACCGGATTGTCTTTATTAGCCGGTATAATGCCAGTGGTTTTAGGTGTAATAGTAGCAAGTCCAATTGCTACTAAAAAAAATAAAAATAACGCTGGCAGCGTTATTATAAATGCTTTAAAGGCTGAAGCTGTAAAGATTTTTTTAGTATTAGGTTTACTTTGGCTAGAGTTTAAGTTTTATAGTGAGTTGGTTCCGATAGCATTAGTTGTTGGATTGATTGTAGCGGCATTAATTTCTGGTATGGCGATATCAGATATGGATAAGATTAAAATTGACAATAAGGAATAATATTTAAGTGGCAGGAAATACATACAATTCTCCAACAGAATACATTGGTCATCATCTTCAAAATAATACAATAAGTTTTGGCGATCATCCTTTTTGGACCATGCATCTGGATTCAGTAGTTATGGCAGTTCTTTTAGGTTTTGTTAGTATAGGCCTCATATGGCTAGTTGCTAGGAAAGCTACCGCAGGCGTTCCGACTAAAACGCAAGCATTTGTCGAGCTTTTATTCGGATTTATTGATGATCAGGTTAAAACTTCTTATAGTGGTAATAGACATTCGTTCATAGCCCCCGCAGCATTAACCGTTTTTGTTTGGGTTTTATTAATGAATGCAATGGATTTTCTTCCTATTGATATCATGGCTAAGATTTATGGTTTCTTTCACATTGAGTATTGGAAAAATGTTCCAACATCAGATGTGAATACTACTTTTGCATTAGCTTTAGGAGTTTGGTTCTTAATGATATTTTTTGGTATAAAAGTTCATGGTTTAAAAGGATGGCTACATGATTTATTCTGTGCACCTTTCGGATCCAACCCGTTTGTATGGCCAGCTAATTTCTTATTTAATATTATTGAATATGTGTCTAAACCGTTATCACATTCGTTGCGGCTATTTGGAAATATGTATGCTGGGGAGGTGATTTTTCTTCTCATCGGTATGTTGGCAGCTTCAGGAATTTTTGGAGTTTTCTTTAGTGCCTTATTAGGAGCAGGATGGGCAATATTTCATATACTAATTGTTGCATTGCAAGCATTTGTGTTTATGATGCTCACAGTAGTATATTTGTCTATGGCGCATGAAGGGCATTAGTAGTTGATAAAAGTTTAATT
>Ga0209502_10001293_pt1 | contig 23510 bp, 20 predicted proteins | sample ArcticOcean_MG_C_10_FD_187442 | JGI IMG/M metagenome (GOLD analysis project Ga0209502, IMG submission 187442) | Marine microbial communities from western Arctic Ocean - ArcticOcean_MG_CB11_90 (SPAdes) (version 2) | ecosystem: Environmental > Aquatic > Marine > Oceanic | place: Arctic Ocean... | reverse complement strand
AAATTAAAAGTCTTGGAGCGTGGGGAGGAGATTTTATCTTAGCTACTGGAAATTCAAGTATGCATTACTTTAAAGAAAAAGGATACGCTACAATACTTCCCTACGCTGATATTATTTCGATTCAATAACGTACAAAAAAACCTCTGTGAACAGAGGTTTTTTTGTAAGAATTATTTTTTGGGTCTTAGTAATATAAAGAACGATTATCAATAATAGTAGCTGAAGATTCTAATGCGCCTATAACTAAACGAGCCACTTTTTCTCTTTCTAGTTGAGATAAAGTATTAGCATAAAAAGCATAATCATCTAGATCTTGAACGTTATTACGAGCAGAAACTTGAAGCATGTAAACACCTTTGTTTCCAGTAATTAAGTTAGAAGTTTGATTTACATCTAAAGCAAAAGCAGCTCCAACAACATAAGGTTCAACGCCTGCACCAACAAGGGTAGCGCTTTTTTGATTTAAAGCTAAAGCAGAAACAACTTCAACGCTGTTTGCTGCTGCTAAGTCTTGAAGTGATGCGATTTCTTTATTCGCCTTTAGAATCATTTCGGCTTTCTTTTGGTTTTTGATGATTTGAGTAACTTCGTTACGAACCTCATCAACAGATGCTAAACCTTTATCTTTAATAGATGTAAGTTCTACAATTGCATAACCACCATAAGAGAGGCTAAAGCGTTTTACAGATCCTACCTTTGAGTCGGAGTCAAAAGCCCACTGAACTATTGATCTTTGATTAGGTAATCCAGGAAGGTTTTCATCCAATACATCTATAGGGTTTACCGAACGTAAGTTATAATTTCCTTTAGTTGCTAAAGCAGTGAAATCTTCTTTTGCTGATCCCATTTCGAATTGAGTAGCAGCCTGAAATACATCGTTAGAGGTTTTCTCTGAAGGAAGAATTTTTTGGCTCACATTAGCCAAAAGAACCAAGTCTTCTTTTCCTGTAATTTTTACTACATGAAAACCATATTCAGTTTCAACTAATCCTACAGAACCTTCGCGAGCTTTATTTGCATACTTATAAAATTTATCTGTGATTCCACCTTCTTGAAAGAATCCTAAATCACCAGCAGATGTTTTAGTAGGGCCGTCAGAAAACTGAGCTGCTAATACTTCAACTTGTTTTGGGTTTCTCCGTGACTGTCTTAGGTATTTATTGGCAAGTTTTTTTGCTTCTGCTTTTGACCTTGTTACTCCTGGGCCTGCTGCAACTGCACCTTCATAGGCAACCACAATATGACTAGCACGAATAAAGGCGTTTTTTTTGCGCTCTAATAAGCGTGTAATTTGATACGAATCTATATCGATGTAAGGTCCAAAAACGTCCCCCTCTTTTAGGTCGTAGATGATACTCGCATATTCTCTTGGAAGTTTTGATTTTGGGAGGTATAAAGAGTCAAACCCTTCTTCAGAATGTTTTTCTACAAATTCCTGAACCTTTAAGATTGACTTTAACCCTTGAATTGTATCTGTAAGTTTAGATATTTCGTTATACTCAATTCGATCTTCTTTTAAAGCTTCTAAACTGTTTCTGAGTATGGTTCTGTCTTCTTCTGTAGGTGTTTCTAAAAAAGAAACATATTGAATCCCTCTACTAGCTTTGGATTCGTATGAAGAAGCGTTTTTCTTAATGTAAGATTTAATTTCTGAATCCGATACAGCAATCAAGGTATCGTTTATACTTGAAAATGGAATCTGAACATAATTTAGATCCACATTGTCATTTTCTATATGATAAAGAATTTTAGCTTCGTTATTAGTGATGCTAGAAGAAGCTTTAATTAAATCAAAGTATATTGACTCTCTAGCTGAAGAAATTATTCCAGCTTCTTGAGATTTCCATTGCTCATATGCTTGTGGATTTTCATCCCTCATTTGTAAAATAAAATCGGCAAATAAGCCAAAATCAAAAAAACCAGCCTCATTAATAAAACGAGGGTCGGAGTTTATAGATTCTGTAGATGAAACTACTTGCTCAATTTGTTCTTTTCCAGCATCAATTCCAAGCGTATTTAGTTCTGCTTCAAAAAGCGTGCTTTGAACGTATTGATTCCAAACAGCATTTACTGCCTGAATCGTAGAATATCCATATTGACGTTCCGTTTGGTCAACAAGAAATCTAAAGTTTTCAATTTTAATTTTCTCATCATTAACGGTCCCAATAGGGTCAGTTGGCCCTGTATCTCCTGCTCCACTTCCGAAAATTCCAGAAACAATAAAAGCAAATAATGCAAGTCCTATGATTAGAATTAGAAAGAACGACTGTTGTCGGATTTTACCTAATATGGCCATCGTGTGGGTATTTAAATTTTTATTAGTTGCGAAAATACAATTTCCCTAGCAATAATAAAAGGGAATAAAATTATAATGTAACATCCTATTTGTATTGAGGAGCCATATTTCACGAATCTTTTAAAGTCAGCTGGATACGTTCTATTTTAGTAGAGGATGCTTCTAGGATTTTAAACTCATATTGCTCTAAAGAAAAAACATCCCCTTGTAAAGGTATTTCTTCAGAAATGTGCACGACTAAACCACCCAATGTTTCATAAAATTCTTCCTCTGGTAAAGAAAAATCATAGGTAGTATTGAGGTAATCGACTTCTAATCGGGCAGAGAACTCAAATTTATTTTCGTTGACTTTCAACTCATAATGGTCTACTAAATCATGTTCATCTTCAATTTCTCCAAACAATTCTTCCACGATGTCTTCGACAGTGATAATTCCTGAAGTACCTCCATATTCATCCAAAACAACTGCTAAACTCTTTCTTTTTCTAGTTAGCCTATTTAAAACATCATTGATTGGAAGCGGTTCGTGAATAAATTCAACTGGCAACAGAATATTTCGAATTGACTTGGGCTTTTTTAGGAGTTCAAAAGCATGAACATAGCCTAAAATATCATCTACAGAATCTTGATATACGGGTATTTTTGAAAGGCCTGTAGTCATAAAAAGCTTTTTGAGGTCCTGGATACTTTTGTCAATATCGATACTAACAAGTTCTGCTCTGGGAACCATAATTTCTCGTGCCTTAAGATCTGAGAATTCTAATGCATTTTGAAAAATCTGAATTTCAGAATCTAGTTTTTTTTTGTCAAATACAGATTCAACTTGTTTTTCAATGTAATCACCTAGCTCCCCTTTAGAAAAGGATATTTCGGCAACCTCAGCAGCGGTATTGAAGAAGAGGCGAAGAAGACCATCTGTTATTTTGATAATAAAAAAGGTTATCGGGGCGAATAAATAATAAAAGAATGCCGCCGGAATGATGAAAAACTTGATCAGTTTATTGGCGTAAAGTTGAAAAAAAACTTTGGGCAAGAACTCAGCCGTCAAAAGTATAATAACTGTTGAAATCATGGTCTGATAAAACAAGATGCTAATGGCCAAGTTTGCTGAATCGGCTTCTGGAAATAGTACGTTAATAATTCTATCTCCCATGAAAATACCATAAACAACTAATGAAATGTTATTGCCGACCAACATGGCTGCAATAAATTTAGATGGAGTTTCAGTAATGCGGGTTAAAATTCGGGCAACAATGTTCCCTTGGTTTTTTTCAATTTCAAGAAAAATTCGATCGGACGAAATAAAAGCTATTTCTAAGCCTGAAAAAAAAGCTGAAAGTATTAAGCATAGTATGATTACAATATCAGTGGCAATCATTTAGGGTTTTCTATTGTTAAATTTCTTTCGATAGTTTCTGCGGAACAAAAACATAAATACAGAGAGTGCAGCAAAGCCTATGAATAAGTATGCTTTATTACGTTGAACATCCCAAAGGGTAATTACCTCAAAAACAGATACCGCTGCTATAACGATGTAAAGGAATTCTGATATTTTATGAAATTTCATTAAAATGTTTTTTGTTTTATTCCGGAGCTGTTTCTTCTTTGACAGCCACTGTACCTGTTAATTTACCTGTCTGAAATTTAGTGAATTCTTTATTGGTATCCAATCGGTTTGCCAAGACATTGTATTCTGGCCCAACAAAACTAAACTCACGTTCTGTAAAAATCCAATCGTTAGAAGCATCCCAATAGAGTTGCTCTGTATTAAGAATGGAGCCATCGCTAGATGTTAAGCTTACATTTCCGACCAAGTCGATTATCTTAGTACTGTTGTACAGAGTTCCAAAATCAGCTAGCACAATGTTTTCGTTCATGAATTCATCCAAAAAGGTAACTTTAAGACCTTCAGGGAATTCTGAATAAGGCAAGGAAAGATTGGAGTAATCTAAATACAGAGGAGCCTCTAGAATGGCTTTTACTCGAGTAGAGTCTGTATATACCATTCGGATGTTATAGCCTGTTCCTGAAGGAACTATTTTGTCTGAATCTAAGTTTACGGGTTGGCTGTTAGACAAATCACAAGAACAAAAAAGGGTTGTCGCAAAAACGATAACCCTTAGTTTATATTTTAACAGATGGCTTAACATTTACAAATTTGGGACAGTGACACTATCCTTAATCCAGCAATTAAATTTAATTGAAGTTCCTGCGTTACCCTCTGTAAAGATGTCTGTTTTGGTAGGCGCTCTTCCTTCGTATGATTGCGCTGCTTTTTCTGCATTTTTCTTTAGAGAAGCATCTACTTTTCCTGCTTTTCTAGCAATCTTTGCTGCCAACCAGTAAACTGCTCTTTTTTCAAATTGTGTGTTTCCACAGTCGTTTGCAGAACTAGCATACAAACTTGCAATCATTAAATGAGCTTTCCCTAAGGAGGGCTGATATTTAAGGGCTTTATTGGCGTAATTTCTTGCAGTGGACTTTAAACCTCGTACTTTAAATTCTAATGCAATTTTATATAAAGTTTTTGCTTTTTTGTAAGGATCTGTTTCTAGGGAAATAGACTCTTCATAGTAGCGAAGTGCTTCGTTATTATCTCCTCTTTTATCATTAAGTATTCCGAGATAGTAAGCCGAGTTTGCAGAAGGTGCTAAAGCATGTAATGCCTCTACGATGGTTACAAATAACGGATCATCTGAGCATTCCTTTGTTTTCATTCGTGACGCTGCTCTGTTTAACCAAACTGCATCTCCTTTGTTTTCTTCATAGTTACGTTGATACAATGGAATTAAATTTTCGCAAGATGATTCTTTAGATATGATTGCATCTAAATTTGAAAGAAAAATACCGATGGCTTTGGAGTTTGTGTCGAATTTCTTTTTGTCTTTTAAATCTTTGTTAGACAAAATGTTTCCATCTGCTTCTTTTTTCAAAATAACATCGAGCTTCATAGAAAGTTTTGTCCCTTCAAGTTCAAATTTTTCTGAAACTTCTTCATATTTATTGAATAATTTTTCGGGTGTAACTCCAGAAGCTCCAGATTTATATAAATTATACATTGTTTTGAAGTAGTTATACAATCTTCTTGGGTTTGTAAAACTAGCAATATCTTCGGTAAAGGCTTTGTCAAAAGTGTCATACACTTCTTTAGGGGTTCCAACTTTGTATGTAATCATGGTTTGAGCTTTGCTCGCAAGAATACTTCCAACGGCACTCTTTCCTTTTTTGATTGGAAAGTTTTGAATCCATTGATCATAAAGTTTCATAAGGTCTTTAACTTCTTGTTGTCTGGCAGCCCCTTCTGATTTTTTTATTCTGTTTTTTAGAATACGTTCTCCGTAGTTATAAATTGCTAAACTAGCTTTTGGACATTCATAACGAACAGAGATCCACGGATCATAAGCTGCGTCGTAATTTTTTACTTTTGCCGATTCAACAAAAATAGATAAGTTTTGAGCACAAGTTTCACCCAGTTGTGCACTAACAAAGCTAGAGCTAAGAATGAAAGTTATAATTAAGAAATTGGTTAGAGTTCTCATGATAATATAATTAAGTTAATTAAATTTTCTTTTTATAAACCAGATATCATTTAGGGATAAGCCAATGATTAAATTCCAATAGGATTCCTCAATAAGACCATTGTTTTTATTTCCGCGTTTACCAAATTCAAGACCAATGTTTGCATTTGAATATCCTGCCATGGGTAAACTTACTCCAAAAGATATGCCAGTTTGTTTAAGCGGCTGATTATTGAACAATACACCAGTGTCTTCTGAACGAAATCCTGCGCGGTATACGATTCGTTTCCAGTAACTGGTAAATGAACTATAGTCTGGCAAATAAAACCCTCCCAAAGAGAGGCGATTTCCATTTGCATACGTTATGTTGTCGAGCGATATAAAGTTATTTACATAAACACCTGAATTACGAACTGTATATTGTCCACCAATAAGCCATTTTTTTTCTTTAGATATTCCCAGTCCAAATGAAAATTGATTTCCTAAAGATATCTTGGTCTCTTTTAAGTTAAAAGCTTCTAAATCTACATTTTCAAAATCACCTAAATTTTCGGTAGTAATAGACCTAGTGAAAAAAACACTTTCATTTGAAGAGGTTAAACTATTATTAGGAACGTAAAATGCCATTGCATCTAGGCGGATTTTGTCTTTTAGAGGTATTTTCAATTGAGTTGCAAAGCGGTAATTGAAACCAACTAAAGAAGATGTTTTGTTATAAAAAGATCCATAGTCTATGTTTTGCTCCTGTCTTGATGACTCGTTTTTAATTTTCCCGAAATTATAATTAGCGCTTACACCAAAATTTAAAAAGCTAAAAACTTTAAACCCAACAGTAAAAAAAGTTTGATTTAAGCCCCCAGAACCTTCATTTTGATTGACAATATTATTAATATCGTCTCCTTGAATTACAGATTGCAAGCGATATCCAACCGAAGTAGCCGGTAAAATACCGAATCCGAAGGTGAACTTTTTTGTAGGAATTGCGACTATAAAATAATCAAGAGATGCGGAAGCTATGGTCTCGTTAGTTTCATTAGAAGATAATTGTGTGCTTTTGTAATTCAACCCAAGGCTGTAGGTTACTAATTTAAGGTCACCAAAACTCGCTGGATTATTTAGGTTAGCGTGCAGGGAGTCTGAATAAATATCAAGACCACCCATATGCCTGTTTATAGCGTTACCTTTAAATGCTAGTTCGCCTAGACCTCCTATAGAATAGGGAGACGAGGTGTTACTTTGGCCGAAAATAAAAGAACACCCTGTAAGGAATATTAAGAAGTATGTATATTTCAAAGTTGTTTTTTGTTGAGTTCTAAGATATAATCCAAACCTTTCACCAAAAAATTAGGATGGGCAAATATGGGGTTTTTTAATCGTTTAGACAACTGCAAGCAGTCTCCACCTGTTAAAATTATTGTTAAATTCTTGTATTTTTTTCTAAAATACTCAATTTGACCGGTAATTTCATAAAAAACTCCTTGAAAAACTCCCACCTGAATAGATGTTTTAGTGTCATCTCCTAAGCGTTTATCGATCTTTTCGTTTTCAACCAGAGGTAACTTCCCGGTGAATTCTTTTAAGCCTTTATACCGTATATTGTAACCTGGAGAAATAATTCCCCCTATGTAGGTGTTATCCTGTTCTAGAATGTCGTAGGTAATACAACTCCCAATATCTATTATTAAAACATTTTGATTTGGATACATTTTTGATGCAGCGGCGACAAGACCAATTCGATCTGTACCTAGCATTTTTGGTGTTTTATATTCACTTTGAAAAGGAAAACGCCAAGAACTTGACAATTTAAAAATTATTTTTGACTCAAAGACGTTGCTTAAAAAACCCCAATCTAAGCCCCGGACATCACAAATCAGAACAGAACTAATCTGAGGATATTCAGCATGGACTTCCTTAAAATTCTTATATAGAGGGTCCACATGTTTGGTTAAGACCAATGCTCCTGCCTCAAAAAAAGCAAGCTTTATTGCACTATTACCTGCATCAATAATCAAATTCATAGTTCAAATTCGTTTCTGCTAAAATAAACAATAAGAAATTTAGATAAAATGTTTTGTGGAAAATAAAAAGGACGTTATATTTGCACCCATCTGAAAGGTACCTTAGCTCAGTTGGTAGAGCAATGGACTGAAAATCCATGTGTCCCTGGTTCGATTCCTGGAGGTACCACATTTTAACTCTGTAAGTCTCTGATTTACAGAGTTTTGTATTTTATATCCCTCAATTTGTTCCAAATCTTGTTCCAAATCCATTATTAATTTTATCACTGAGAATATTATAAAAACTATAATTATTGCAAGCTCTTGTTACATCTACATACTTAATAGCCGCTCTGTTTACTCAGATAGTGTTATAGATGTAAAATTTCCTGTTATAGTTTCACCTTCAACAATAGCATCAATACTTAAAGTTAATGCATCATGTTATCACTAACTGAAAAGCTAATCATAGGACCAATACTAAAAACTCCAATTCCAATAGCGGCAAAGGATAACCAAACTTTAAAAAGAAAAGTTGCTATAGCGAGATTTTCTAACGAAACTAGTTATGCCAAGGGTCTTTTTTATGATAAACTGAATGATCCGATGGGTAAACAAGCTGTTGATATTTTATCTACAAAACTTGCATCTTCTGGTAAATTTATCCTCCTAGAAAGAGAAGACTTTGATTTGATTGAAGAAGAATTGAAAATAGCTGATAATGAAAATTATCAAAAGGTTGGTGCAGATTTTTTGATTATTGGATCACTTCGTAATCATCTATTGCATGACCGGCAGATCCAAGGTTAGCAGTTAATCCCCAAGTATCATTAAACCTATATCCAATATTTAAAAAATTAAGATTTAATCCCGTACCATAACTATTATCTGAAGATATATCTCCACCTGTAGTAGCTAAACCTAATCCAACTCCCAAATAGAATTTAGAATCCGATTGAGAATAACCAATTGACACTAACATTACCATAATAAACGTAAATAGTTTTTTCATTTTTCATTATTTTAATTAATATTAAAGTGAATATAAGGTCTATTAAATTCAACTAATGTAAAAAGTCGATGCAGTGTACTGCATCTATTTTGTAATGAGTTAAACTTTTGTAATTTTAACTACCTATGAATAAACAATCTATGATCATGTTTTTTTTTAATAACATTAGTTGGGGACAAGATTATCTATATAGTTTAGAAAAATTATTATAAAATCAGTAAATAAATAATAATTTGGGTTTATCTTGTAATACGATGCGACTATATATTTTATTATTATTTACTTTCAATTCTTTGTTTGGTCAATTATTAAAGACAAATGACTCTGTCATTTTCAATTTAGATAATGAAAAATATTATTTTGGATCCTTTAATGAAGTTTATTTGATTCAAAATGATTCACTCATCAGAATCGATAAGTCTATAGACTCACGAATTACAATCAATTCTTATATTTTTCAATTAAATGATACTGTAATTAAGTATGGAGGATATGGATTTTGGTCACAACGAAACTTCATGTTCTATTTCGACAACTCTTCTCTTGAATGGGAATTGTATAAAACAATTTCTAATACTCCAATACAGGGTAGTTTTTCAGGTTTTCAAAACTACAATGAAGAATCAATATTGTTTTATGGAGGGGAAAAAGTTAATCCAGAAAATAAACTGCACCTAATAAGGTCAAAAGAAATTGTGGAATTCAATTTTGAAACCCGAGAATTAAATAACATTGGAGATTTAGAGTTTGATTTTGAATCAAAGAAACTCTTTTATTCTAGTGAAGAATACTCAGTATTCTATGATCAAGAATTCGTCTATAAAGTATACCCTTTTTTAAACAAGGTATTTAAACATTACAAACCTACCGTAATTAATAACCTACTTGATGTAAGTTACTCCACTAAAAAAGAATCTTTTAAAATCAAGAAAACTTTAAGCAAATCGGGAGAAATTGAGACAATTCTTTTATCTGATAACTTTTTAGTTCAACCTATTGAATCTCTCAGTTTATATAATAAACCATTCAGATTAAAATTGATTTACATTTTAATTACACTTGTGTTAGTTTTTTTAATTGTTTTATACAGAAAGAACAATCATAAAACTCTTATTAACTCCCGATCTATTCAACACAAAGGATCATCATATGGTTTTAATACTGATGATATTAAACTACTAAAATCACTTATTCTTAATAAGGATATCAGTTTTATTTCTGTTTTAGAAACATACAGTAATACCGAATTATCTTATGGTCATAACACTCGAATTACAAATGAAAAATTAGATAAGTTAACCATTCGTTTGAAATCGATTTTTAAATTAAAACATGAACCAATCATTAAAAATAAATCTAAAGTAGACAAAAGACAAAAAGTTGTTTTATTATCTGATGAATTCAGGAGTATTTCAAAAAATATAAAAATTAAATCTTAAAATCACTTATGTTAGATTTAACAGAAGTTGTGTATTCCTATAATTCACAATTAACAAATTAGAAAAATACACTTTGAATTAAAACACGTAATTAGACTTTTTTCTCACCTATCATATGACTAGAGAAAGATATAGTTCCATCTTCGTTTAGGTTTAGATCAAGATGTACATTTGAATTTTGATTCTTATCGTTTTTTGACATGTTTTATAATTACTCATTGTTCGAATGTAAAACTGGTGTATTTGTTCTCCTTTCAAATTTACTTTATATTCCTCCGATAGAATAGAAAGGTACCTATCTCCTTTACTGCAATCTACATTATGATGAGCCCTAAACTCTATACCGGATACATTTTCAAAAAATTTCATTTTGTAAGACGTATTGTCTTCCGAGTGTAGTTGAAAATTATACGTTAAGTAGGATTCATCTTTAACATTGAATTCATCTGAACCTAGAAGACTTTTAACATCTTGTCAGAAAGTTAAAAAGGGTAACATCAATAATAGAATAGTATTTTTTTTCATAATATAGTTTTTAAATTTATTCAGAAGATATCGATGTGTTTTCTGAAAATTATGTTAAGAAACAGAATTCACTTTTAAACATTAACCTCTGTTAAATCTAACAGAAGTTGAAAAAGGGCATGTTCTAAATGACTTTTTTTATTAAAAAACAACATCGTTATTTTATTTAATTATCTGATATACAAATAATTAACTTATTATGTTGTTGTTTTTAAGGTTTATTAAAGTTGTCTGAAATAAAAAAAGCCCTCCAAATCATTGGAAAGCTTCTCACTGGTTTTCTACAAACCTCTTGCATTTTCACGCAAGCAACACAACTTTTTTTTCTCTGAAGTAGAGTAATTTTTATTCTCAAATATACAAATTTCCTTTAAACAGACTGCCAAAAAATATTATTTGTAAACTATTGTAATCATTTTGGCAACGCAAGCTGGTTTTCGCGCTCCTTTGATTTCAAAAATCACTTTCCAAACAATCTTAAGACTATTTAACTTTTGATCTTGAATACTTTCGCCTTGATCTATGCCTCTCAAAAAAGAACCTTCTACGACAGGGTATGGAAAACGAACTTCCTCAAGGCCATAATTATATGCCATTTTAAGGGAATCAAAGAGATCGACATAAAGCCATGAGCGATTGATAACTTATAGGGTGATTTTTTTTATCGTGTTACTTGTCTACATGAATCCATTGATAGTCTTTGGTTGCTTCAGCAAAATGGTCAATCATTTCTTGCTCAACCTCGAGCCAAGTAGAGATTTGAATTCAGTGAAATCTTTTAAGATCATTAGGTTATGTTTTAGATTTGGTTGAGGGTGGGTACTGTTTATATTAGGTCATTCGAATTGCTTAAAGATTAGGTCATTCATGATATTAGCATGCATTTCTATATTTTCTTTTGTAAATGGAGAAATACCATACTCTGACTCTAGAGTTTGAGCTAGAACAAAGAAACTACTGGTTGCTCCAAACATAATACTAACAAAATTAGCTACTGGAATGGACTTAAATTCTTCTAAATCTTTACTCTCAGAAATTGGTTTATGGCTGAACCAAACTACCGGCATTAATAAATGTTGACTTACAAAGTCATAACGCCAAGATTTTCTGCCCATTTCCTGAAGTAAAATTTTATACATCGATGGAAATTCAGCCATCAAATACAAATAATGTTTTGTAAATGCCTTAAGCAAGGCTATGCCGTTAAGGTCTTTATTCAACAACCGAACTTCTTCATAGCGTTGCATGATCTCTTTAGACAAGTGAATTATAGATTGTTTCCATAGATCTTCTTTATTCTCGAAGTGGTAACTAATCAATGGAGTGGTAACTCCTACCTTAGCAGCTACCTCTTTAAGCTGTGCTCCTTCAAAACCAAATTCAGAAAAAATATCTAAAGCAGCCTCAAGTAAAACTTGCTTATCGAGCTTCTCTGAAGCAACTGGCCTTCCTCTTTTTCTTTTTGTATTCAAACTACTCATAAATATCTCTTTGTAGCTTATTTTTTGTTACTATATTAATTTTTAAAAAAATTAAATTAAAATTGAAATTAAATTGAAATTTAATAAAATTTTTGTCATTTTTGTATAAAATAGTCACGCATTATTTTTTTGCGTTTTAATGCAAAATACTAGAACTAAATCTAAAAAGAAACTTATTAAAGGAATTATATGAAAATCTTAGTTTGTATTAGTAATGTACCCGATACTACATCAAAAATAAATTTTGTTGACTCAGATACAAAATTTGATACTCAAGGAGTGCAATTCATTATTAACCCTAATGATGAATTTGGACTAACCCGAGCCGTTTGGTTACAACAAAAACAACAGGCAGAAGTTACTGTTCTTACTGTAGGAGATATTAGTTGTGAACCAATTCTTAGAAAATGTCTTGCTATCGGTGCCGACAAAGGAATTCGAGTGGATGCAATTGCAACAGATGGATTTTTTGTTGCCAAACAAATTGCTTCTGTTTGCGAAAAAGAGTCTTACGACCTGATAATTGCAGGAAGAGAATCTATTGACCATAACGGCTCAATGGTTCCTGGATTAGTAGCTGGTATGTTAGACTATGAATACATCACAAACTGTATTTCTTTGGAAGTTGAAAACGGTCAAGCAACAGCTGCGCGAGAAATTGACGGTGGTAAAGAGATTGTTACCAGTGGATTACCCTTGGTTCTTGGAGCTCAAAAAGGATTGGTTGAAGAGTCTGATTTAATTATTCCTAATATGAGAGGAATTATGCAGGCTAGAAAAAAACCTCTTGATGTTATTCCTCCAACAGATGCAGTTGCATCATCAAAGGTTACTTTTTTTGAAAAACCCGCTGCTAAAGGAGCAGTTAAATTAGTTGGTGCCGACGATATAGACACCTTAATCGATTTACTTCATAACGAAGCAAAAGTTATATAACCCCTTTTTGAAAAAATAAATTATGGCAGTATTAGCATACACAGAGTCTGAAAATGGAAGTTTTAAAAAATCTGCTTTTGAAGTTGCATCTTATGGAAAAGCTCTTGCGGATCAAACGGGACAAAAATTAGTTGCAGTTACCTTTAATCAAGAAGATGGAAGCGCACTAAGCGCTTACGGAGTTGATCATGTGGTAAACGTTACAGGAGGTTTTTCAGAAACCTTTTCCGCAAAAAAATTCGCAGCCGCAATTGCTCAAGTAGCTTCTGAAAAAGAAGCAAATCTTGTAGTTATTAGCTCAAGTGCAAACAGTAAATATTTAGCTCCTTTACTCGCAGTTAAATTAACCGCAGCATACACTTCAAATGTAGTTGCATTACCTTCAAGCACAGAACCTCTAACCCTTAAAAGAAGTTGTTATACAAGTAAAGCTTTCAGCACAGTTACTTCAAACCAACCCATAAACATCATTGGATTGTCTAGTAATGCTTTTGGAATAATTGAAACTCAAAGTACTCCGGAACAAACTATTATGACAACTGATGAGGCATCTAGCTCTATGGTGGTTTCTTCTGTCGAAAAGGTAACGGGAACAATAACCATAGCCGATGCAGATATTGTAGTTTCTGGAGGTCGTGGATTAAAAGGTCCCGAAAACTGGCATTTAGTTGAAGAGTTAGCCTCAATATTAGGAGCAGCAACTGCATGCTCTAAACCTGTGTCTGACATGGGATGGAGACCCCACAGTGAACATGTTGGACAAACTGGAAAGCCTGTCGCTTCAAATTTATACATAGCAATTGGAGTTTCTGGAGCGATTCAGCATTTAGCCGGTATCAATTCGTGTAAAGTAAAAGTCGTAATCAATATAGATCCTGAAGCACCTTTTTTCAAAGCTGCAGATTATGGGATTGTTGGAGACGCCTTTGATGTTCTTCCTAAATTAATTGAGAAATTAAAAACTTTTAAGGCAGCTTAAAGGTTCCCCTATATGTAGATTAAACAGGCGCTTAATAAGGCGCCTGTTTTTTTAGTAATGTTTTTGAAAACATTTACTAAATTATACACACTGATTATTATTCTCAAACCTAGCTTAAAAAGCTGTTACTATTTTTATCTTTGGCTACCTGTATTAAAAGAAAATCTAAAGAATTAAAAAGTCCAGCTTGTTAAATTTAGTTTCTCCAAAAAAGACAATAACTTCCTTTTTGTTAATTCTAGCAAGCAAGATTCTTATTGCACAAACTAGTGGACCGCCTGTATTAAGTGCAGAAGGGTTTCAGGTATACTGTTCCTTATCTGAGCAACCTATAGTTACAGATTTTTCTATTGTAGATAACAACAGTGAGGTTACAATGACTATTTATATTCAGATTTCTGAGGGTTATGTTGCTGGAGAAGATATACTTAGTCTAAGCGGAGCGCACGACAATGTAACTAGCAGCTGGAACCCAGCAGAAGCTAAACTAACCCTCGAAAGCACTTTAACCCAGGAGGTAAACTATATATACCTTGTAAACGCTATCAAAAATGTTGTTTTTTATAGCAGCAACCCAAATCCCACAAACGATAAAACTTTTTCGATTACCGTTGGAAGTGCAAATTACCTTCCTTCTACCCAGCATTTTTATGAGTTTGTTCCAAGTCTAAGTATTCCTTGGTCCCAAGCAAAAACTGAAGCAGAAAATAAAGATTACTTCGGAATTAAAGGATATTTAGTAACTATACTCTCTCAAGAAGAGGCCGATATGTCTGGAAAACTAACCACTGGTGTTGGGTGGATTGGGGGGTCGGACCAAGAGGAAGAAGGGACTTGGAAATGGGTAACAGGGCCTGAAGCGGGTACTGTTTTTTGGAATGGTCTTTCAAGTGGAAGCTCACCAAATTATGCCAACTGGAATTCAGGAGAACCCAACAATGCGGGGAACGAAGATTATGCTCACATTACAGACCCTAGTATTGGTTTTGCAGGTTCTTGGAATGATTTACCAAATAATGCTCAAAGTTCAGGACCTTACCAGGCAAAAGGGTATGTTGTTGAATATGGTGGTTCGCCTGGAGATCCAGAAATAAATATTTCAGCATTTACAAAACTCGTAATGCCAAGAATAATGAGTGCTGAGGATTCTCAGGCTTGCTCTGGAGAAACCCAGACGCTTACTGTAAGTGCCTCTGTTTCAGAAATTAATTGGTATGAAAGTGAAACGGGGAGTTCCGTCTTGTTTACAGGAACTTCGTTTTCTGTTTTACCCAGCGCCACAACAACCTTTTGGATCGACTTGATCCCAGAATACTGCGCAAGTGAGACGAGAACACCTATAACTGCAATCGTTCATCAATATCCAATTATTATAAACCCAAATTTAATTATTGAACAATGTGATAATGATGAGCTTAATAATGGTCGAACTGTTTTTAATCTTAACGCTTTTGGACCTTTAATTTCTCTTAATAGCGCTAGTGAAACCTTTGAATTTTATTCCGATTCAAATTTCTCGCCGGTTACTTTAATAATAAACCCTACAAACTACACAAATACAGATTTTGAAGAACAGCTTTATGTAAAAATTAATACACCCTCCAATTGTTCTGAAACCTCTTCATTGACTATTAAGGTTGGAGCCAGTCTTATTGACTCAGATTTTTTTATGGAATTTGAAACCTGTGAAACGGAGTTAAAAACACTGAGTCTCGGAATCGAAATTTGGGGCTATGAAACCTTTAATACATTAAGAAATGAACTCATAAACTCGGATGTTAAATTCTCTCTTCAAAATATTGAGATAACTTTTTACTCTAACGAAACAGATGCCTCTCTTCGTCAAAATGTAATTACGATGGTAAACCAAACAGATCAATACACCATGCAAACTCCCTATAACCAAGAAATCTGGGCGCGTGTTGACAACGTGGATCTCAATACAATTTCTTGCTTAGGTCTCGAAAATGTTGCTGCATTAAGAGTAAACAGATTGCCTAAATTTGACCGTACTGATCAAATCAATATTGTTTGCGTAAACCTTGACCCTGTTAGGATTGGAGTAGCCTCGATTGACGATCGCGAATACAGTTATACTTGGACAAAGAATGACATAGAATACCCTTTAAACATTGAAGGGGAAGGTGCACAAATACTAGTCTATGAGGGTGGGAATTATGAGGTAACTGCTACCACAACAGATGGAACTAACTGCTCTAAAAAAATTACTATTTCATTGAATTCTTCTGAGGTAGCATCATTAACACAAGAAGATTTAACAGTAATCGATTTAGAGGGGGATACGGGTTCTGTAGAAATCTTAATAGCTAATCTGGGGACTGGAGCTTATGAGTTTTCAGTTAATGATCCCTTTGAAAATTTTCAAGACCTACCATATTTCACTAATTTGCTTCCCGGTATTTATACACTATATATTCGTGATAAAAATGGTTGTGGAACGAGTCAAATAGAATTCTCTATTTTGGGGCATATGAAGTTTTTTAGCCCCAACGGAGACGGAATTAATGATTCCTGGAATATTCTTGGAGTTAGACAAAACTTCCAGCCCAACACACGTGTGTATGTCTATGATCGAACTGGAAAATTATTGCTTGACCTGGATCCTTTTGGTCCCGGGTGGGATGGGACATATAACGGAAAAATATTGCCTCAAGACGATTATTGGTTTCGTGTGTATTTTGATAATGGAAAAGAACGTAAAGGGCATTTTAGCCTTTTAAGACTTAAATAATGAAATTACTGTTTAAAAAATTTATTTTAATTATTTTAATCACTGGGTATTTCCAAAAAGGAAATGCACAGGGTTTTGTTCCATTATTTAACGAATACTTATCCGAAAACTTATACATGGTTCATCCAGCTATGGTAGGTACAAACCTTAAAAACATAAGACTCAATTTTGGAAGTCGCCAACAATGGTTTAATATCCCCGATGCTCCAGGAACTGACTTATTAACCTTGGAATACAAAGCTACCAAAAACGCCATTCTTGGATTACAGCTTATCAAAGACCACAACGGGTATCATTCCAAAAACTCATCTTACCTTACTTTTGGATACCGTTTGTATTTAAATAATGAAGTTTGGACTACCCGTAGATCTTTTCCTACAAAAAATGACAACATTAAAGAACTCTCTTTTGGAATTAGTGTTGGATCTATTAATTACAACTTGAATCAAAGTAGCTTTGACCCGCGAATTACTGACCCGTTATTAAACAACAATTCTAGTGGAACTGGATATATTACCTTGGATGCTGGAGCAGCTTATGTTTCTACGCATTTATCTGCACAGTTTTCGGTTAAGAACATTACCATGAATAATTCTAAAACAAGTATGGAAGATGGAAATGAAAATTTCGACTCTTCTAGGTTTAAGCATTACCTCGCTTCACTTCAATATGAAATCTATTTTGATAACGGCTGGAATATGGAACCCTCCTTTTTGGTTCAATACCTTGAAAAAACAAATGAAACTAGTTTGGATCTAAACCTTAAATTATATCGCCTAATAAATAAAGGCCGTTTATGGGTAGGTGGATCGTTTAGAAGGAATTTTTTAGAAATTGAGACTAGTTCTGCTCCAAATATGCCGCCACAATACTACAGTCATTTTACTCCGGTTTTTGGGTTAAATTATAATCGATATCTTTTTTCATATCACTATACCTCAAACCTAGGGACGCTTAATTTAGGTGCTTCGGGTCTTCATTATTTTTCTATTGGAATATCTTTTTAGAAAATCTAAATTATTTTGAGCTTGTTTTTTTGAGTATAACCCACCCAAATAAAAACCAAAACAAAACACAAATCCACCAAATCTGAAAGTAAATGTCATTTTTAGGCGTATCATCTAAGTCTAAAAAAGGAAGTGCAATTTGCTCTACTAAAACATTAAAAAAGAACAAAAATCCAAAGCCTACCCCCCACTTCAATAAAACTTTAGAATCAAGGGTTTTGAAATTTTTAAATAAATAGAAAATTAAAAACACCCAAACAGCTGCTGAAAAAACGGTTATAAAAGGCATAAAACCATCTGTAAATTCTGCGTAAAAAATTTCCCAAATTGACGCACCAATTATTACTGAAAACAAGAACAGTAAAATAAGGGCTATATATCCGTTCAAAAACTTCATCTATTTACATAAAGTTGCATGCACCAATTCAATTTTTCTAAAAACATTGAGGTCGGTTACTTTAATGTCACGAACAAAATTTTCTTGCGTATTAAATGAACGCAACACCCTCAAGTCCTCCTCTACAATTACTAAATATTGAATGTCCTTGTACCCTTCACTGCAATTAATCTCTATTTGAACTTCTAGTTCTGTTATTTCAGGCAAAAAAAGTGCAATCTGAATGACCCTAGACTCAATTCGATCATAGTCGTAGTTTGAGTTTCTGTTAATACCAACATTGTCGTACATCAAATTCTTTCTTCCCTTGTTATTCAAACGACCGTTATTTTGAGAGCGTGCATCAAAAGAGTTTTTGGCTATATAAGAATTCTTATTGTCAATAAAAGAGGCTTTAGTGTTCTGAATTTTAAGCCATTTCGGATTACTCATCTTTTCAATTTTCTTTGCCAATCTTCGCTCTTTTTTACTTTGAGCATTTGAAGTAAATGAAAAAAACAGCATAATAAGAAACAAGATTTTTTTTATAAAAAACTGATTTTGAAACATTTCTAAATCTAGTAATTTATTTCGATATGGAGAAAGTAGAGAATTTCACCAAAAAAAAACACTTGTGGAAAAGTTCTCTAATTAAAAAAGGCGCGGGTTTTTTTTATTTCTATACACATCTTAAATGACACTTTATTTACTATATTTACTTATGGCTTATTTTATTTTTAATATACCTCATCAAAAATAAAATACAACACAAGGTTAAAATCAATAATATTAGGCAGGTTTTTGAAGAAAAAAAGATGTTAAATGTATATTAAGCTAATATAAATAAAATGAAAAAGCTTTTTTTATTACTAACAATTGCAGCCTTTGTAACGTTTAATGTTCAGGGGCAAGACAAATCAAAATCTGACAAAAAAGAGAAAAAAGAAAAAACCTTTGATGAAATCATTACTAAGAAAGCGGTTTCAGACCAAGGGCTTTTTGCTGTTCACGATGTGGACGGAAAGTTCTACTATGAAATTCCAGATGCCCTATTAGGCAAAGAAATGTTGATGGTGACTCGTATTGCTAAAACTGCCAATGGACTTGGTTTTGGCGGTGGAAAACAAAATACTCAAGTAATACGTTGGGTCAAAAAAAGAAAGCAAATTTTATTGCGCATTGTATCATACGAGAATGTAGCCTCAGATAGTCTCCCTATTTTTGAAGCTGTAGCTAATTCAAACTTTGAACCCATCATTGCTAGTTTCAAGATTGAAACCAAAGGAAATGATTCCTTGAATCCTTCTTCATTAATTGATGTAACAAAACTTTTTACAGACGATGTAAAGACTTTGGGAATTTCTTCTCGATATAAAAAACGATATAAGATTTCTTCAGCGGATACAAAACGTTCGTATATAGAATCGATTAAGTCCTATCCTTTAAACATTGAGGCAAGACATGTAAAAACATACAAAGCTTCTGAGCCACCATCTAATGGAAGTCTCCAGGCCTTTTCTGTTGAAATTAACAATTCTATGATTTTGCTTCCTGAGATTCCTATGAAGCGTCGTCATTTTGACAAGCGTGTAGGTTGGTTAGCTCGTAGTCAAGTAGATTACGGACTTCCTGCTCAAGAAAGTAAAGAGCTAACTTATCTTGATCGCTGGCGTTTAGAAGTTAAAGAAGAGGACCGAGAAAAATTTGAGCAAGGAATATTAGTTGAACCTAAAAAACAAATTGTTTATTATATCGACCGTGCTACTCCAGAACAATGGCGTTCTTACATCAAATTAGGAATAGAAGACTGGCAAGTTGCTTTTGAAGCTGCCGGATTTAAAAATGCAATTATTGCTAAAGATCCTCCGACTGTTGAAGAAGATCCAGATTGGTCTCCAGAAGATGTACGTTATTCTGTGGTTCGTTATTTAGCCTCCCCTATTCCTAATGCAAATGGTCCTCACGTTAGTGATCCTCGATCAGGAGAAATTCTTGAATCAGACATTAACTGGTATCATAACGTTATGACTCTTCTGCGTAATTGGTATTTTGTTCAAACTGCTGCCATTAACGAGGAAGCCCAAGGAGTTGCTTTTAAAAATGAAATAATGGGACGTTTAATTCGTTTTGTTTCATCACATGAAGTTGGTCATACACTTGGATTACCTCATAATATGGGAAGTAGTGTTGCCTATCCGGTTGACTCATTACGCTCTGCAACCTTTACTCAAAAGTATGGAACTGCTCCGTCCATTATGGATTATGCGCGTTTTAACTATATAGCTCAACCCGAAGACAAAGGAGTTGCGCTTATGCCTAATGTTGGACCTTATGACAAGCACTCTATTAACTGGGGGTATCGTCCAATTCTTAATCAAACAGCAGATGAAGAAAAAGCTACTTTAAATCAATGGATATTAGACAAGGCAGATGACCCTATTTATCGCTTTGGGCGTCAACAGCGACCAGTAATTGATCCATCTTCTCAAACAGAGGATCTTGGTGACGATGCGGTTAAAGCTAGTAATTATGGAATTGCAAATCTAAAGCGTATTGTGCCTAAACTAATCGAATGGACCTATGAAAATGGAAAAAACTATGATGATTTAGGCGAACTTTATAATCAAGTATTTAGCCAGTTTAATCGTTATATGGGTCATGTAGCTTCTAATGTTGGAGGGGTTTATCAATACAATAAAACCTACGAACAAGATGGTGCAGTATTTACTCATGTGCCTAGAGGTCGACAACTGAATAGTATGAATTTTCTTCATCAGCAATTATTTGACACCCCTTACTGGATGTTAGATAAAAACATAATCAGCAAAGTAAAAGCAGCTGGAACTGTTGAGAAGATTAGAGGATTACAGGTTAGAACTCTCAACCAATTATTAGGTTTTGATCGTTTGGCGCGGGTTATCGAAAACGAAACATTGAACGGATCAAATTCACTTGGATTAATTGGTGTAATGTCTAATTTAACAGATGGATTATGGAAAGATGTTATGGCTGGAAAAACACCAGACACTTACAGAAGAAACCTTCAGCGAGCACATATTGAGCGATTGGCTTATCTGTTGACAAAAGATCAGAAACTTTCTGAAAATCAACGTCGCTTCGGAGGTGTAACAGTCATTAATGTTGGTCAATCAGACATTCGTGCTGCAGCAAGAATGCAACTGATGAAGCTTTATAAGTTGGTTCGATCAAAAAGAAAAACCGCAAATGGTATTGGAAAAGCTCATCTAGAAGAAGCGCATAGCACCTTAAAAAAGGTATTGGATCTTAACGACTAGACTTAGCATAATTCATGTTTCATTTCAAATTTAATTTAAAACAAGTCATTCTATATGGCTTGTTTTTTTTTGGACTTCATGGATACGGTCAGCTAAGTAAAGTTCATTATATACCACCTTTAACGAGTTCTGATGAAGGAAACGCGAATCCTTTAGATCAATATTTTTATATTTCTACCCCCAATGAGAATTTGGTTTCTTTTACCATAATTCCAGCCGGAACAGAACCTACATCTCATATTGAGGGTCAAGTATCTCGCGAAAACCCCTACCGGTATACTGTTTCTAATTCTGGATACTCTCATTTAATAGTTAATCCAAACACAACCAGTAGAGTTCAATCCAACAGGGGGTTTATCATTGAAGCAGATGCTCCAATTTACGTTTCTGTTCGGATGAATGCCGGAGGATATGCACAGGCAGGAGCTTTGGTTAGTAAAGGAAAAAATGCGCTCGGAACAGAATTTAGAGTCGGTACATACAACAACCTCGGATCTCCACAAAGCAACTATTTGAACTTCGCCTCTATAATGGCTACAGAAGATGATACAAGAGTTGACTTATCAAACAATATTACTTCTGGATTAGTGATTCGAAACTTTGGATATAATCAATTTCCAATTCAAAATATAATTTTAAATAAAGGGGATAGCTATATTGTTGCCCTCAAAGTGACCAATGATAATGGGAATGTAATTAACCCAAACCGTGATGGTCTAATTGGAACTCTTATAAGTTCTGACAAACCCGTTGTTGTAAATTGTGGTTCTGCAAACGGTAGTTTTGGAAATGGAGGAGCACGAGATTATGGTTTTGACCAAATCGTTGGTGCTGACAAAATTGGAAATGAATACATATTTGTAAGAGGAGATGGACAAGATTCTTATGAGAACGTTCTTTTAGTTGCACACCAAGACGATACTTATATTTGGCTGAATGACGAAACCAATCCTGTAAATGCAAATCCATTGGCTGCTGGAGAGCATATCGTAATCGAAGGAAATGAATACATTGGCGGAAACCTTTATGTCCGTTCTTCTGAAAATGTATTTGCTTATCAAGGAATTGGAGGAACGTCTGAAGCTAATCAAGGAATGTTTTTTGTGCCTCCTTTAAGTTGTGAAAATAGAGGGAATATTGACAATATTGCTCAAATTGAAGACATTGGAGATATTGTATATTCGGGAGGTATAACCATTGTAACCAAACGAAATGCTGAAGTTAAAATCAACGAAACACGAATTGAAAATCTTGGTTCTGTTCAGCTTTTTGGGCCGTCTGATGTATCGGGAAAACCTGATTATATTACCTACAAGGTAAGAGGCCTTAACGGCAATATTAGCGTTAGTAGTTCAGCAGAATTGTATGCAGCATATTTTAATTTTAATGGGTCAGCAAGCTCGGGTAGTTTTTACTCAGGGTTCCCTTCACCCCCAGACTTAGATATTGACTTTAACGCCTCAACACTCGGCACTTGTATTTCACCAGAGGGTGTTTCAAATGTTATTCTAAATGTCAGTAATGAAGGTAATTTTGACTCACTACAGTGGTATAAAAAAAAACCTTTAACAAATCAAAACAATCCTGTCAGCGGCGCCAATTCTAGTACTTTTAATCCTACTGAGCCTGGTGATTACTCCGTAATCGGATTAATTATATGCTCCGGAACAAGTTATATGTCTCAAATTATTCCAATCAGCATTTGCCCACCAGATTTTGATCAAGATGGGATTATTGACAATTTTGATCTAGACAATGACAACGATGGAATTTTGGATCAAGTTGAGTCCAATAACACCGTTTCTGTAAATTTACTTGATCCCTTAAATCCTTCTTCAGAAAGTGATATTACGCTGAGTTCTGCCTTGGTAATTTCCGGGGCTTCTGGAAATTCAT
>Ga0209502_10001290_pt1 | contig 23536 bp, 22 predicted proteins | sample ArcticOcean_MG_C_10_FD_187442 | JGI IMG/M metagenome (GOLD analysis project Ga0209502, IMG submission 187442) | Marine microbial communities from western Arctic Ocean - ArcticOcean_MG_CB11_90 (SPAdes) (version 2) | ecosystem: Environmental > Aquatic > Marine > Oceanic | place: Arctic Ocean... | reverse complement strand
ACGTGCGCGAAGGCGGCGGAGGGAGGGCACCTCGAGGTGCTGCAGTTGGCGCGCGCGAACGGCTGCCCGTGGAACGAGTGCACGTGCATGTACGCGGCGTTTCGCGGGCAGCTCGAGGTGCTGCAGTGGGCGCGCGCGAACGGCTGCCCGTGGGACGTAGGCACGTGCGAGTGGGCGGCGATGGGTGGGCAGCTCGAGGTGCTCCAGTGGGCGCGCGCGACCGGCTGCCCGTGGGACGCAGGCATGTGCATGGACGCGGCGATGGGCGGGCAGCTCGAGGTGCTGCAGTGGTTGCACGCGACCGGCTGCCCGTGGGACGCAGATGCGTGTCAAGGGGCGGCAACGAACGGGCATCTCGAGGTGCTGCAGTGGTTGCCCGCGAACGGCTGTCCGTGGGACGAGCTGACGGTCGTAGCTTCGAAAAGGAACGGGCATCTCGAGGTGGCAAACTGGGCGATAGCCAACGGCTGCCCTTATTGAGAACGTTCGGTTAAACAGGAGTGTAAAGTAAATAACAGATCAGGAGTCACTTTAAAAAACCGCCACGTACTCGTGCCTACCCGAGTCTTTTCATCTGTTCCTGAATCGCGCTCGCCATTTCCTTGGCTTCGTAGTTTTTACCGTAAAACGTCACGAACTCGCCTTTTTTATCCACCAGGTACATGATAATCGAGTGGTCAACAAGGTAATCATCCGTCGCGTCTTCGTCGCCGGTTTTGTGGTAATACACCCGGTACTGCTTCGCCGCGGCTTTGCACGCCTCCACCGATCCCGTTAATCCTAATAATTTCGGGTGGAACTCTTTCACGTACTCGCCGACTCTTTGCACGGTATCGCGCGACGGGTCGATGCTGATAAACACGGGAACGAGCAAGTCCTCCTTCGGTTCGGTATGGATCGTTGATGCCTTGTCTCCTTTCGTATCCGTGTCTTTCGCGACTTTAGCGGCTTTGTCTCTGGCGTCTTTCGCACCTCTGTCGATACCACCTTTGTCTTTCGCGACAACGCCGTTGACGATATCCACGCACTCCGCCATCTTCTCAAGCTCGTCGGGGCAAATGTCGGGACACATGGTGAAGCCGAAATACAAAAGCGCGTACTTGCCGTGCAGTTCGGTTGTTTTGAAAGGTCGCCCTTTTTCGTTCGCCAGTTTCAACTCAAACGGCCCGCCGATAGAAGCCTTACCAGCACCAACCGGGCCTTGCCTCACCAAGTCCAACCTGCGTTGGCGCTCTCGGTCGAAGAAAAACAAAACCCCGAACCCGGTGGCAGACCTGGAGAGAGTCACAAGAAAGTGTCAGCCTGGTATGCGCAAACAGGGAGGCGGAACTCTGGGGTATACATGGGCGCCGGGTCAATCCCCAGTGAATTAGGGTCATTTGTTTTTGAATCAGGGTCAATACCCATACGTGGTGATGGGAAATACGCACATCATGGCGAGCGATTTCCATCCCACCGGGCCTCCCGATCCGCTTGAGGTGGACATCGCACGCGGCTCGCCGAAACCGTGAGCAGCACCGCGGAACACTCCTTTGTGACCGGTGGCAAAAGGCGGCACGCCCGCCTTCGCAGTCGCGCCTGTGCCGACGCGCGCCGCCTGGGACGCGAACGCCCGGTACCCCGTTGATGGTGCGAAACCCTCTGCCGCGCAGACTGCGGTGCCGAACGTGGATGACGAAGAGGACGCGCACGCCGTGCGGCGCGACGACTCCGCGGCCGCGGCCGCGGCGGCTCGCGCCAGCAAACGCGATGCCATACGCGAAACACGCGTGCACGGCAGGAAACACGCGCGTTCCGGAACTGTGGCGACCCTGTGTGGCGTGGAATGGACGCGATCGTGTTGCCCACCGTGACGTCGTCGTCAGTCATTCTTTGTCACAAAGCGTTTTGACGAAATCGCAACGACGCGTCGCGCTCGCGCTTGGCAGGTGACGACACTAAGCGCCGTACTAGTACGAAAGAAAAGTACCGGAGCGCGGCCGGATGATCGACCCTGGGAAGAAGAAGCGTCACGTAACGTACGGACCAATCTCAACATGTTTAAAGGTCTCGCTGCGGTGGTCCGCTCGGTGTTCGTTTCGAAGAAAGAAAAAACCAAATGGCACGACGCGAACGCCTCGGGCGCGAATGTATTTCACCCAAAGGAGCGCGTCGCATTACAAATCACCGCGGCGCGTTCCCGCCGTCTCTCCCCCTCCTGTCCTTCCGTCTTCCGCTCCACGGACCCCCGTCCCGCTGCCTTTTAGGGTTTAGGTTAAACCCTGAACCCTAGCCCTAAACCCTAAACCCGGACATCAGCACAGTTCCTTCAATCCGCTCTTTTCCAGAAACTCGCCGAGGGGCCCGTCCATTTTCTCGTCCCCAGTCAGGGCGGCTTTCACGTCGAAGCCGCTTTGCTCCACGTACTTCGCGAGGGGCATCTTTCCCTTGGCCTTCAGTTCCTTCAGCGTCGCCACCGCGAAGTCCCTGCGGGTGGGCATGCCGCCTTCGTCGACCTTACAGATGGACGACCCGAGCGCGGTCACGTCGAGCGCGCCTTCGATGACGAGCTGCGCCAGCATCCCCCCGAGAAGCTTGGGCGCCATCGGCACGTCAATCGCGATGTCTTCAAGCGCCTCGATTTGTTGGTCCAAATCGCCCTGTACCGCGCCGGACACGACGCCGCACTCCTTGACACACGCCACGAGCAGCTTGGTGAGCAACCCGGTGGCTTTTTCGGTGGACACCTCCACCACATGCGCGACGATCGTGGCGGTCATGGCGGCCAAACACTCCGCGTCCTTCGCCCCGGCCACGATCTCCTTGACGCAAAGCACCGCTTCCTTCAAATCGCAAACCTGCATGTACTCCGTGATCAAGCTCTTGGTTTTCTCCTCAACCTTCTCGGCGTCGAATGACCCGGACGCGGCGGCGGCGGCAACGATTGGCTCTTCCGTGTCGGTGGTCTCCGCGCTCGCGGCGGGCCCGGCAAGCGACGCAAGCGCGCGTTCCCGCGCGGTTTCCCGCAGCTGCGCGTCCCGCTTGAGCTTTTCCTTTTCGGTGGGCATGGCGGCAGTGTGCGCGGCGGCGACGTACGGGCCGGAAAGCGAGGACTGCTTCCCCCCGCCCATCCCAGTGAGGTTGTTCGATGAGCCCTTTTTGCCGCCACTACTCTTCCCACCCACGACTTCCCACCCGTCCCCCGGGCCTTCGGGGAACAGAATCTCTTCTGTTTGCGCGGGGGAGATGCCGAGCGCGGCGGCGGCTTCCGCGTGGATCTCGGAAAGGGTCATCGCTTCCAGTTTCTTGACTCGTGGGACCCACTGTGCTTTCCTTAACTCGATGACTTCTCGGCACAAAAACCGCACCCGGGAGTCCACCTGCTCGCTTTCCGAAAGCGCCAAAAGTCGCGCGAAGTACATCTCCATCATCTGCCGCGGCAGTTTCGGGGACGCGTCCATCTCCTTGCCCACCGTGACCAACAGGTTGCACAGCGCCTCGATGTTCTCCTCCGGCGGCGAGTTGGACGGCGCGCCCAGCAAGTCCGTAACACACGCGTGAAGGATCTTCTCCGCGATCATTTTCTTTTTGAACAACTCGCCAATGAGCTTGATGTTTCCCATGGTTCGGATTTTCACCTTTTTCGTGGCGCTGATTTTCTCGCGCGCGTCGTCGATGCGGAGCAAATCGTCCCTCGCTTTACCCGCGCCTTCGAACTCCTCCTGGCACGTGTTTAGAAGAATCCTGCGGAACGAAATCGGCTTGCCTCCGTCGTTTGAGGGGAACTCGGGAAGCTCCTTGGACAGGCGCACGCACACATCAGCGTACATGCCGCAGAACCCGGGTTCCCAGATGGCTTTGTCGAACACGATGGAAATCGTCTCCGCAAGGGTCGCGGCGTTGTCGATGCCGCACTCCAACAGCTGTTCCATCAGGCGGTCGAACTTCTCGGGGGTGATTTTGTTCAAAATGCCTTTAATCGCCCTGGTGGTTTGAATAGAGACGTCATCCGTGGCGCCCCGGCTCCACGCGTTTTCGCTCCGAACGATCTCGGCGCCCTCGCTTCCTTCGGGAAGCGGCGTGAGGTCCACGCGCCCGGCGCCGCCCTTGCCGCCCCCCTTCTGTTGGCCACCTTTCCCTTGGCCTCCTCCTGCAGCAGCGCCGCCGGCCTTGTTGTCACTCGTAGGCTTGGCGTGCCAGTCCTTGTCCTCCTGCTTTTGCGCACCCCCGGTTGGCGCCGCGCCGGCCGCGCCGTCCGAAGAAGCGCTCGCCAGCGCTTGCGCTTCCTTTTTTCCCCAAAGGCTCGCCGCGGTTTCCTCGCCAACCGAGTTCTCCTCGTTCACGTCGTTGATCACGACTTCCAAGGGCGAGCTCGCGAGCTCGACGGGCATCTCGGTGAATTTCTATTTTCCGTGGCCAGGGGGTAGCGTGGGGTAGCGTGGGGTAGAGGGGGTTAGGGTTGTTGTCGGTCGCGAATACGACGTCGTCGCGAATGACGAGAAATCCATCATCGTTTTTTTTCGAATCCAGGGCTTGCCAGTGCGCATATGCCCACTGCAAAGCCCTGATGCGTGTTTTGTGTTTGATCACGCTCCGCGTAGGGGCGGTTCGAAGCGCCCTCGCGTTCCACACGTACCTCACGGAACTGCGCAATGAAGTCCTTGGTGTATTTGATCACGTCCTCGGAGGAGAGCCTTTTCGAGCTGGTTTCGGACGGGGCCTTTTGTGGGGAGGGAGGGGAGGGGCGGGTGGGGAGAGTCAGTCTGCGTGATCCGCCAGCGTAAACGCACGAAAGCGTGTTTGGAGTCTGTTCGCGTTGAAATCGCGTGGGGTCGCCTGGGGGCGAAAGCCTGTCCGTCGGTGGTGCCGCCCTCGCGTCTTGAGTGTAACCCGTGTAGCGCACGCACCTGCGGCCGTGACCCCATCGCGAAGCTCGCGAAGGTTCCCGCGGTGGCGGTGCCTCCCGGGCGAAGCGAGATGGCTTCCATGATGAACGAACCCCGCAACACAGTTGGCGGCGGACACAAGTTGTTCCCGTCTCTGCGACTGGAACGAACCGAGCGGGTACTTCGAGTACCGAACGACCGTGAAAGTCGGCGATCCTTCTCCGGTGAAGTGTGGCGGAAGCGACTCGACCTACCGTCGGCGCGCACGCGTCCTGACAAGGGCGCGAGACGCGAACGCCGGCTTACCGATGGACGGCAAAAAGGCGTGCTTGTGGCCTGTTGGCCTTTTGCGGGCCCAAATTCAACGATTTACGAGTAACTTTTTTATCCACTTGGCAGCCGCCGGTGATTGCGCCTGCAGCGGCGGTCCCCTCTGCAACCACGCACACCTCCTCGCGCGTTTTTTCGTTGCTCCCGAAACGCACGCACGACTACTCGTGGTGTCCTTTCGTCTCCGCACGTGTCTCCTTTTCCAAGGTTGACCCACCCGCGTGTCCTTCACGGCGCAGTCGAATCCCGCACGTTCGTGAAGCGAACGTTTCGCCCCGTCGTCAGATTCAATGGCATCCGTCGCGTCTCTCGCCGCGCGCTACACCCCCGCGGCCGGCGCGCTGAACAGTAGCCGCCGCGCCTCTAATAAGAACGTTCGGATCATGACACAGAAACGAACCGTGACCCCTGCCCGGGCGTCATCCGATGACGCCTCCATTCCCCCCACCAACGGCCCCGGCGGTTTCTCCGGGTCGAAACTGATCGTCCCCGGCATGGAGGGCTTCGACGCGGGGTACGGGAACCCGAACTCTGGGAACAAGAACTCCAACCCTATGGGCGGCAGGCCGGGAGAAGGCATGAAACCCGGGTCCTTTCCTGGCGGGTACGACGCCCCCCCGAAACCGGGAAGCGAAAAGAAAGAAGGCGAAGCCTTCGCGCCGTTCCGCCCGCCGAGCGAGTATTTAGACCAAAGCGAGTTACAACAGGAAACGGACCAGATGAGTTTTTTGCGGTTGCGGCAAAGAGCCGGGAACTGGTTCGAACTAGCACCACTGTTCCCCAAACTCATGCGGAACGGGTTCACTCCGGATGACATCTTCGACGAAACCGGCGTGGAACCCAAGGAACAAAGCCTTTGGACGACGTGGACCGCGTCCAGGTACGTGTTGCGCGTTTCCCAAATCCCAAAACTACCTGTTTCAAGCCCCGTTCGTGACTGTTTGAGGACACGGCCGTCATTAAAAGGAAGAGCACTACGATACATCACAAGCGCACTGTTTTATCTCTCAGCTGGTGACTGTTGTCCATACATCGCGATATACGTTAAGACGGAAGAGACTGACCTTTTTCGAGTAACAATCACAGAGGATCACTGGTCACCGACCCGCGGTTCCCGAAAGAAAAGCTCGACTATTTCAACCCCGAGTGGAACGCGGAGAACCTTTCGCACATCCAGTACCTGCCCGCGGAAAAGCGCGCTATTTTTTGCGAGTTCGTGGTGGACAACGAGTTCAACCCGGAGCAAACAAGAGAGTTGGTGCGTTCGGTGGAGATGCGCGCGGCGAACGACGCGCAGGCGAAGGGTTTCGGGAAAAACCCCGGGGAGTGCCTCGCGTTTAAGATGTGGAGGGACATCCAGGAGGTGCAGCGGTACGAAGGCATCGGGCGGATTCACGAGCTCGTGGTGAGTATTTCCCCATTTACCACATTCCGCCGACTGACTGCCCATACAAGACTGACATTTCTTTTTTTACAATCAGGCGAAAGGCAAGAAGTTCGCCACCGAGGTTTCTACGAAGGAACGGCTGGACGCACTCGTGGAGATGTGGGAGATCGACCTCGCCGAGGGTTCGGACTTGATGGAGGGCGGCTTGATGGGCAAAGCCAACGCGGCGGGGAACGCGAAGATTCAGGCGGTGCGGTTGGACGCGGAGGAACTGTTGTTCCGGCCTATTCCCATGCTGGGGCCGCTTGAAAAGCTGTCGCCCGCCGCTGTTATCGCCGTGGAGGAGGTACGCCCCAAAGGATTGTTCAACGTGTTCAAACCGGTTGGGGCGCAACAGTGGGTCGCGCTGCCGAGCTGGGCCGCGCTTTCCGAAGCCAAAGTTCCGTTCGCCGTGCTTGTTGGGAACACCGGTTCCCTACGAGGCGCCGGGGATCTTTCGGAACGCGAAGAACCCGCGTTGCTCATCGTGGACAAAGCAAACCAAACCCCGTCGCCGAAAAACTTTTACCTAGCGGTAAGGCAATCGTCCATTCAGCTCAGCGGCGGTAAGGGCGCCGAGATCGTGGACGTGTTCCCTGGAAAGGAAACGATGGAGATGGAGCGAGACGGGAAGTGTACGGTCATTGGGCGTGTGGTGCTCGCGGTCAGGGCGCCCGGCATGGGACGCGACGACGGGATGACCACGGAGTTCGTGGGGTAAAGTGATCCTCGCGCCGAGCAGGGAGACGCGAATACTGAATACTGTGTGACTATTTTGATTTTAAGATTTGTCATTGCGTGATACCGTCCCTCAATACCTACGACTCTACCTCAATACCTACGACTCTACCTCAGCACCTAGTACCTATTGTCCCTCCGGGTACCCGCCCGTCTCTCCCGAACCTCACGCCTTGGGTTTCTTCTTCTTTTTTGCTTTGAGCGGTTCCAAAATAAGCGCCTTCAAGTCCTCGTCGTTGAGTTCCAAGTCGCTTTTGATGGGCTGCGCTGTCCACGTCGTGACCCGGTCGTTGCCGTTCTGCATCACCAACACGGTGGCTTTGAAGTGTGCCACTGCGTCGCCCGGCTTTTCGTAAAGAACCGGGTACTCGTGAAGCAGTTCGTGCGTGATGCACTCGGTGATCCCGAGGCGCGCGCCGCGGACTTCCGCCATCGCCCGCATCGTGAACGGCATGGTGGGAAACTTCGTGGTGATTTGCGAGAAAACCGCGCGCGAGGCTTGCATCTTGAGCTTGTAGTTCTTCTCGATCGCGCGCTTGTACACGCTGGTTTCCTTTTCGTCGTGGATCTTGGGTTTCCCGTCCCCGGAGGAGAGCACGATGTCCAGGGCGTACACTTCATTCAAACCGATTGTTTCCTCATCCGCTTTCAGCTCGGGGGAGGTTTTGTGAAGCACGACTGAGGTTGGGAAAGAAAAGTGTCAGTCTTGTATATCGCGATGTATGGACAACAGTCACCAGCTTCGGTAATAGTCTCTTCTGGTCTTAATAGTCCCTTCTGGTACGAGTATGGGCAAACAGTGTGCCTGGATTTGGGAAAAGGAACACGCACCTTTGTTCCCGTCGATCACGAACCGCTTCATGGTGTGCGTCAACACGCCCTCCACCACGTTCACGCCAAAGTCCTCCGCGACTTTCGCGATCGCGGCGGCGACGGCGGTGGTGGTGTTCCCGGGCCTTAGCTTGCGGATCGCGGCTTCGCCTGCGATTACGGCGGCTTGCATGACATCCGCTTGTTGACCAACAACTGGCGCGTTCATATCCGCGTTCAGAACCTTCGTGGTGGCCACCACGGCGATGTACCCGTCCACGTGCGCGCCCAGGTCGATCTTCACGGCCTGGCCTTCCTCGAGCACCGTCTGCACGTCATCCGTGGGGCTGTTGTGGCACACCTGGTTGTTCACGCTTACGCAGGTGGGAAACGCGATGCCTTTTTCGATCTTGTTCCCATCCTTGTCTTTCTTGTTGTAAAACTTCGCCGCTTCGGTTTCGACGGTTTTGTCCCCCAAACCGCACAGGTCGCAAACCTTCGCGCCAGGGACGCACGCGGCGAACACCGCGGCGAGGGCCTCTGTTTCCGGTTAATGTTAATTTAGGCAAGGGATGCGTGGTGTTAGTGGAGTGATCTTATGTAGAAATGGTGGTGAGGTGAAGGCATCGAGGCATCGAGTAAAGCATCATCGAGCGATCGCGAAAAAGCAACACATCAGGGTTCGGGCGCCTTGACGTACTGTTGACGATCTCCGCGGCTACTTTGTACTTGTCCACCACGGCGGGCTGTGTTGGCAGGGCGGGGGGGGGGTCAGTCCGCGGTGGTCGGGGTGTTCTCTTCGCGCGAAGCCGCCTGCAGTTCCACTTCCGCGTCTCGCGAGGGTCACGAAAGGAAAGATTGATGGTCGTCACAGACGCATCAAAGAAGAATCGTCCACGCGCGTGGGAACCCTACGTTTGCCAAGGTGTGCTCGGTGTCGTCCTCGTGGTCGCTGCCGTAGTCCGACATCGCGAGTTCGCGGTGTTTTTCGGTGGGGGCGAAAGGTGTCTCGATCAGCCGGCGGTGAACGGCGGCGAGAGATCTGTCCCTTCAAGGGGCGCCCGCAGTTTTTGCACCATCGTCAGCTCGCCGCGTGAAACGGAGAGGGTCGAAAAGGGGCGAAATAGAAGCGGTCCTGGCACATGCCCTCGGGCACGCAGTCTACGTTTTTTCCGCGCTCGGCCGGCGGCGCGCTTTTGACCCAGAAGACTCGTCGCAATCGATTTCGACGTTCCCGAGGAGCTGTTTTCGTCGCCTCCGAAATAAACGCTCCCGCGTCTCCGAGGCACACACCTCCCCGCGCATCGCCCCTTCACGCGTTTGTTTGACCACATCGGCAACCATGCCGCGTGATATGACCGGTACGTGTCGATTCGCCCTGTGCAACGTGTTACACGTCTTTCTCTCCTCCACGTCCCGCGTCCGCGGTCCCGTCGACGCCCCGATGCCACGGACGCTTTGTTTCGGACTTTGGGGCAGGCGCTGGTTCGCCTCCCGAGGTCGCTACGTGCCCTGATGCGCCCAATCGGTGGTCGTGTTCCCGTCGCCGTGATCCCGTCGTGTAACGCACGTGCGTATGGTCACGCTCGTTACGCGAAAACAACACAAAACATCCCCAAGCCCTGACCGGAGCCCTCCACCTCCATCGTCGTTACCACGATCCTTCCTCTTTTTCGACGGTCCACCTTCCGTTTCGTGTCGGTTTTGATTATTTTCCCGTCATTCATCCATCCCCCCAGGCACCGGGCGGTACCCCCCCCAGCCGAAGTTCGAGCCCTTCGCGTTTTACTCATGTTTCCGCCTCGGGGACCCGGAACAGGCCAAGATCGTGATGGCGACGGACCCGTATTTCTGGACCCAGGACAACGGCGCGGGTGGGCCGATTCACTTCGCCACGACGTACAAGCAAATCGGTGCGTTTCTTTTTTTCCCGCGTGAACGTTTACGGCACTGGATGTAGTACTGCTGTTTGTAGTACTGCTGTTTGTAGTATTGCTGTATGTAGTACTGATGTGTGTAGTCTATTACTGACTGTTACCCATACCCTTTTTTATTCACCACCAGACATGCTGCACCACATCGTGCGCAACTGCCCGTGCGCGGTGAACCAAAAAGACAGCAGGGGGTTCACCCCCCTGCACCGGGCCGCGTACTTGGCGCAGTACGACGGGTACCTCGAGCTGTATGAGTACTTACTCAGCGAAGGCGCGGATCCGAGTTTGCTAAGCGAGGACTACGACCCGTACTTGAACCCGGGGAAGAAAACGCCCGTGGAGGTGGCGATTAAAGACGGCCCGACGCGAGACGCCTTGCTCGCGCTGAACGAGAAGTACTCCCTGACCACGAAAACGCCGGTGCCGCACGCGGACATCGGGGACTGGTGGGCGCTGTACGACTACGGTCCTGAGGCGGTGTACGCGTGGCCGGCGGACCACAAACCGAACTACCCGGAACGCCGCAGGAACGAAAAAGGTGCGTGTTGCATTTCCCAAATCCCGCCGACTGTTTTGACGGTTGTCCAGAGTAATTACTCATACACATTACGAAATACTGACACTTTTCTGGCAAAAATCCAAAGCGCAAATCGAGAAACGCGAGTGGAAGCTGAAACGCAAAGCGGCGCGGGACGGCGCGATCGCGGAGGAGGTTGCGAAACGGGAAAAAAACGAAACGCCGACTTCGCAGATGGCGGGGTTGACCGTGTCAGATGGTGCTTCTGTGGGTCAAACTGCCTCTCAATCCGCGACGGGTGGTACCGACGTCTCCGCGACGGATACCCCAAACGTCTCGTCCTCCAAAATCGCGTTTCTCTTCCCTGGCCAGGGTTCGCAAGCGGTGGGAATGCTGAAAAGCGTTTCGTCCTTACCCGCGGTCAAGGAGATGTGCGACAAAGCAGCTGAGATTCTCGGGTACGACTTGCTCGATTTGTGCGTCAACGGCCCAAAAGAAAAACTGGACGACACCGTTTTCGCGCAGCCCGCGCTGTTTCTGTCAGGGCTCGCGGCGGTTGAGAAACTGCGCGTGGACGACCCGGCCGCGATTGCGAACTGCGCTCAATGCGCCGGCTTGAGTTTGGGCGAGTACACCGCGCTTGTTTTCGCGGGCGCGATGTCGTTCGAGGACGGTTTGAGGGTGGTGAAAGCGCGAGCGGAAGCCATGAAAGCCGCCGCCGCGGTCGGGGAGCACGTACGTGCTGGGCCTTTCCCAAATCCAGGCACACTGTTTAGTGTCCCTCAGTGACTGTTTGAGTGTACTACTGGTAACATTTAGCAGTACTGGCAACTCTTACAAATACAGCACAAGTAGACTGTGTGCCCATACAGTACACTCAACACTGACCCTTTTCGTTCACACTCACAGGGGATGCTTTCCGTGGTGGGTCTGGACGACGCGGCGCTTGAAAAGTGCGTCGCGTCGTCGAAAACCAAACCGGGGCAGGTTTGCGAAATCGCAAACTACCTGTTTCCCACCGGCAGGGTGGTGAGCGGTGATTTGGAGTGCTTAGCAACAGTCACGACTCTGGCGAACAAAGCCGGTGCTTTGAAAACCTCCATGCTTCAAGTCTCCGGTGCGTTCCACACCGACCGCATGGCCAGCGCGGCGCTGGCGCTAACGCAAGCGCTCGCGGATGCGAAAATCACCGCCCCCCGAATTCCCGTGTACAGTAACGTAACCGGCGCGCTCATCGCGCCGACCGACTCGATCCCGGAACTGCTCGCCAAGCAGCTCGTGTCCCCGGTGAGGTGGGAAGACACCTTACGGGCGTTACTCGCGGACGGCAAGGACCAGCTATACGAACTAGGCCCGAAAACCCAAATCAAATCAATGACGAAGCGGGTCTCGCAAGACGCCTGGAAAAAGATGGTCAACGTGGACGTGTCGGTTTAACTTTTGAAGAAAAGCGAAGCGACGCGAGAACGTTTGCCACTACCGCGGCTATCTGCCACTGCAGCTCGCCGCTGTCGTTCGAGGAAGTGTGCCCGAGATGACATTTTGTACATAGTCGATACGGTGATACTTTTTAAAAACGTATTCTACCACCACGTCTCTTCCTTCGTTTACGGTTTCTGTTCGACGATCGTCACGGACTCTCACAGGCAGTATTGGTCCATTTCCCGTTCCATTCGCTGTTCCGCCTGTTTCCGACCATTCTCAATCTCTTCAATGTATTCCTCGTCGCTGCAACCTGAGTAGCAATCTTCAGAACAGAATCCGAGCAGGATGTGATCTTTGGTCATGCATTTGCGGCAGTAGATTTCATTAATTTCGTACCCCTGGCTGCAAGAGTCATCGAAAATAAAGTCGGCACAACTCTTGCACGCAAGTTTTGCTTTGCACGTGCAGAGTTTGAAATGCTCACCAGTCGCTTTGTGTGCTTGGACGCACGACGGACACGCGTAGAAGTATTCAAAAGGGAACTTTTCCGCCGAGAAACACTGTCCGCAACTTTGCATTCCCGGTGGAATGTGGTCCGAGCACCAGATCTTCTTGCAGATGGAGCATGAGGATGAAGGCCCTCGATCCGCTTCGTAACCGATTCTGCAATGGTCTCGACTACAAAGGTTCTTTCCGCATCCCTGTTCCGCGCATTTTTCAAGGCCCTTGAGCCACGTGTCCGGGGCGTGTCCGAGGGCATACCGAGTGCCGCACTCGCAACTGATGGTCCTGTCATCGATGTATTTGGAGGGGTAGGAGGGACACCCTTGGCGCCTGCACAACGGCGACAACTCACATATATCGCAATAGTCACCTGATTCGTAATCAGGTGCGCACAGCATCGTGCCGCCGTCCCGGTGGTCCTCGCACAACGTGTCGCCACAAGCGGAGCACACAAACGGGTCACACTCATAATCAGCGGCTAGGTCGAACTGACATATCCCCTCGCACGCGACGCAGGGCGTTATGTTGAAACGCTCGGGGGATACATCGTTTGCGTCGTATCGGAGAGATTCGGTGAGGCGCTCGAGCTGTTTGCGGGTGATCCCCTCTTCGGTGCCGTCAAAATTGGTCGGCGTGTTGATGATCAGAAACTTCTCGAGGCGCTTTGCCTTTGGACGGGGAAGGACGAAACTTTCGACGAACTCGACGAGTTCCGGAGCAGAAATCTCTATATCTTCCAAGGTGAGAGACACAAGGTTCTGAAAAAACACAGAACTCGTGAGATTCCTGTCCACGAGAAGCGTCTTGAGAAAATCATCACTCCAATCGATGGCGCCGTGCAGTTCCAGAGTCTTCACGCCGTTCCCCGCGTACTCGACGAGTTGACGCAGGCGATTCTGACCGTCAAAAGCCTTCGAATCCTCCTTTAAAAGCCTCTTCGCGAGGTCCTTGTCGATGATGAGCGTCTCCCACGTCCGCGGATCATGAAGGGCGCTTCGGAAGTCTTTTGAGACGGATGCGAGACGGAATCGGTCTGAGACCTCGGGCAAGTACCCCATGATCGTCACCAGGACGTCCGGTGGGAGATCTGAGATCTCCTTCGGTTTTTCGTGGGACGCGCCGGCGACGTCGGGGGAAGGGCACACGGCGTTTAGGTCGGGGACGTGGTGCGCTTCGGTCGTGGCGGTGGTGATACCACCGTTCGCACGAGTATCAGTGTTGGCCGTCACGTCGGAGCTCATGCTCGTGCGGGGTACTAGTGCGGCGTGGCGTGCACGTCGTTGTCTTCGGGTCATCGGGTGTCTTCGGGTCTTCCCAGAAAACGAGCGTTACGATTTTTGACACGCGTGGGAACTGAAGAAAATAACGATTGTTTTGACATCGCCGCTTCGCTGTCTATTGCGCCGGTCTCCTCGAAACAGCAGCACGAAATCGATTCGTGGTCGAAACGCCGTACTGTGTGCAACCCGACCCGGCTTCTTCGTTTTTGTGGTCCATATCCTGACTACTCTTCTAATTCCGACTGCTACTCTAACGCTCCGGCGCATCGGCGCTTTTCTTTCCGTCTCTTTTCGTTCACACCTCGTCCACGGCGTACTTCACCACCCTGACGTCCGAGCACTGGTACAGCTCGTCCAGGTCGTCTTCCGCGATGTCCGTACCTGTTATCGTGATGCCCGATACCGTCCCCGTTGTGGTGTCGTCGTGTGTAACACCCTTCCCCGATACCGTTCCTTTCGTGGTGTCGGCGTGGGTAACACCCTTCCCCGCGGTTTTGCAGCATTTCTCGAACGCAGCCTCGGCTTGGCGGTTTCTGCCGTAGGACATCAGGACTGGAAACCCTGCGGCTCGGGCTGTCTTTTGAATCTCGCCGGTGGGCGAATTGGCCCACCGCCCGACCAACGAAACAAGCGTCTGCACCAACACCTCCGCGCTCTCCACTACGTACATGCAGTCAGTCGCGACCACGAGGTCGAAGGTTTCGTGGTTTAAGTCGGATGACGCGCTATTTCCCCAACTCAACGCGCGCACGTCCCAGGAATCGCCCTCGCCGGGAAGCAGGGACGCGTCGGTTTGATTTTGATTTTTGTTACCGGGAGCGGCGTCACCGTGTTCGTCGCTGCGAACGGTACCCTTGCTAGGAGGCGCGTTGTGACCCAGGTTCTCCCTTAGCAAAGGCAGGTTGGGCGCCAAGTCCGTCGCCACGACTCGTGACGCCCCCGCGTGAAGCAGCGCCGTTGCCACCAACCCGCACCCCGCGCCTAGCTCGCACACGCGCAACCCCCGGAACCGTTCTTGGTGTTTCTCGATGTACTGAGATAAATAAAAGAAAGTGTCAGTATTGTATGGGCACACAATCTTGGGATTTGGGAAATACAAGACGTACCTTCGCCAAAACGATGGCGCTGTCCCACACCGTGGACGCGAACCCGCCCGCGGCGCCGTTGTTGGATTTGTCGTCGAACCGCGTTTGCCGAAAGCTTAATGTGACGTTCTTGACGCTTTTGTCGCCATCCTCCGCGTCGAAGCCCATCGGAACCGTGCTCCCGCTCCGCACTTCCATCGGGTGCAAGTACGGCTCGTCGAACCGCTCAGTGTCGCTCTTCGCCTCGCGCTTCCACGCCCAGCGCCGAATGAACAAACAAGCGCCCGAACCGGTGAACACCTTCCGGGGGCGTTTCTTTTTTGGGACAGGATCTTGGTCTGGGTTTTGGTCGCCTTCGCCGTCGACGATGGATTCTTTCGTCTCCTTGCTCGTCGATTCTTTCGTCTCCTTGCGTGTCGCCGATTCGTCGCGCCGACCGCGTTTCTGTTTCTGTTTGTTTTTCTGTCCCTTCTCCGCTTCATCGGTTTCTTTCTCAACTTCACCAACCACAAGCAGCTCGTCATCCGACCCGCCCCAGCCATCAGCGTCGACCACAGGGGAGATACCAGTCGTTGCTGCCGTTGCTTTTGTTCCATCCGCATCCAGATTATCCTCATCGCTATCCTCGGGAAGCTCGATTTCGTTGGCGTCCAGACCGGCCGCCGCCGCGGTCGCCGCCGCCAAAACCGCCTCGCCCCCCGCCCGGGCTCTGAGATAAATGAAAGAAAGTGTCAGTCTTGTTTGGCAAACAGGGAGGCGGGATTTGGGAAAGCCTGACATACATACCTGCGCATCACGCCGAGGTCCGACATAGGCGCTTCCTTGCCATGCTTGGCCCACGGTTGTTTTTCCACGAACGCATCCACGAAATCACCCTCCGCCAGCTTTTGCAAATACAAGCGCAGGGAACCGCCCGGACCTAACAGGTTGTCGCGTTCGCGTTCGCTTTCGTTTTCGTTTTCGTGGAGAGAAACGCCCGCAGCTGGCGACGGCGCGTCTTTTTCCGGTTTCGTCGCATTCACGCCTTTCGTATTTTCACCGTCATCGCCGCCAAAACCCACGAGTTTGTACTCCTCCGGGTGAATCGCGCTGTTCGGCGGGTTCATCACGGCTTTGTACGGCGAGTCGTCTATTAACAGCGTGTTCCTCGGGCCGAACCGCGCGTACGACGGCGCGCGCCACAGCTCGTTCAGATCTTTCAGAAGGATTGGTTTCGAATTCGGCGCGCTCGTTTCCATGGCGCCGACGTGCGTGCACCTGTCCTGTCCCCACACGAACGCCAGCTTATCCCGGTGCTTGCCCCAGATGTGGTTCACGAGTAATTTCGCGTTGTGCGTCTGCGCGGACGACCACACCCCCACCGTGAAGTGATCGCTCAGCCAATTCACGAACTCGACCATGTGCGGGCGGTTGTAGATGAAAAACTTGCCGAACTTCGCATCGGGGGCGCGTTTCGTGCCATCCGCCTCAGCGAAAGCCGCCATCCGCCGGTCCACAAGAAGGCCGTTCAAATCCAACACCAGCAAGTGCTTGTGTTTGCGCGTGCCTTTGTGTTTGCGGTCCTTGCGTCCTAGGTCGGAGGGGTCGTGAGTGTCCTCATCACCAGGGACCGCAACCGCGGCCGCCGCCGATGTTGACGCATCGTTCGGCGAAGGCTCTTTGGGTGGGAGTTTTGGTATCTTGAACCCGCCGCGCTTTGGTTGCGCCAGTGGCGGGGCGGGAGGTGCGTCGCCGGATGGGGCGTTGGCCTCGCCGGTCGCGTATTCCGGCATCGCGCGTGAGCGAGCCGAGTGACCGAAGGACCACGATCGGCCAAGTGAAAAAGCATTTTGGAAAAGTGCCGTCCGAACGTCCTGTCCTGTCCGGCAGGGCGAGGGGGGAGGCATGGGTAAATGTGGGGCTAAATGGGGTATATCACGTGCACACTGCCTTCATAATCCTTACTTTCGGCTTGGCAGTCACATCTATGGTTTGCTGCTTGTCGTTTGACAGGCAGCCGGTTCAAACCGAAAATGACCGACAATATATCGTCGATTTCTACACTCCCAAGCTTTACGATGCGTAAAGCCTGTGGACGCGTAGCGCAGTGGATTAGCGCGTCAGACTTCGGATCTGAAGGTCGTGGGTTCGACCCCCACCGTGTTCATTTTTTGCTTCCATAGGTCAAGTAGCGCCCGGGACGCTCCAGGGTGTGCCTCCGGCGGTGCATGGGATGCTCAGCAATCTTTTTTTTCTTGGTGAGGTCATCATTCTTTTTTGGAAAAAAATGGGAAACTTCGTGGTATCGATAGCGTCAGACTTCGGATCTGAAGGGTGGGTCCGACCCCCACCGTGTTCAATTTTTGCTTCCATAGGTCAAGCAGCGCCCGGGACGCTCCAGGGTGCCTCCGCCGGTGCCTCCGGCGGTGTCTCCGAAGAATGTGCTGCTCATCTCTTTTTTTTGGTGATGCTAATCACTTTTTTACTTTCCCAGTTTGAAAAAAATGGAAGTTCAAACCGTTCCCAAACTCCGTCAAACCGTCAAACCGTTCCCGTGGTTTCAATTTCGTATCAGTCAGCCATTCATTGCGTCGGCTAATTCGCTAATCGGCGGTTCGATTCCGCTCAGCCCCAATTTCCTACTACCTAGACGCTGCGTGTGGTCCGTATCATAAAGTGTTGTGGCAGTCACCTCGGAGTAACGCCAAAAACTCGGAAGTCTCGAGAACGACGCGCACAACGACGCGCACAACGACGCGCACAACGACGCGCACAACGACGCGCACGCGACTCCCTTCACATGGCATACGACGCAGCGCACACCGACATGACTGCCACGAGCGGTGATATGACGGCCATCACAACTCCCGCGAGCCTTGCCGACCCACAAGCCGCGATCCCCGACCTTCCCGACCACCTCGTCGTCACGCACGTTCTCAGATCTGAGAATTTCGACGACCCCGCCGATCTCGCACGGCTCCGCGTGGTGAGTCGTGGGATGCGCGACGCGGTGGCGGCGACGGGGCTTGCGTTTGAGGAGCTTGATGAGGATGAAGCCGTAGAGCTCGGATGTGTAAGCGCGCTGCAGCGCATGCAACGGGGAGGGCGCCTGTCGCGTCGAGAACTCCTTTGTGCGGCAGCGGCGAGGAGCGGACAGCTCGAAGAGTTGAAGGTGTTGCGCGCGGACGGCTGCCCGTGGGACTGGCAGACGTGTCGTGCGGCGGCGAACGGCGGGCACCTCGAAATGATCCAGTGGGCGCGCGCAAACGGCTGCCCGTGGGACTGGCAGACGTGTCGTGCGGCGGCGAAGGGCGGGCACCTCGAGGTGCTTCAGTGGTTGCGCGCGAACGACTGCCCGTGGGACGAGGATATGTGCGAGGGAGCGGCTGAGGGCGGGCACCTCGAGGTGCTGCAGTGGGCGCACGCGAACGGCTGTCCGTGGTCCGAGGATACGTGTGCAAACGCGGCGGCCGGCGGGCACCTCGAGGTGCTGCAGTGGGCGCACGCGAACGGCTGTCCGTGGTCCGAGGAGGAGCTGTACATGGCCGCTAAAAAGGGCCACGAGATGATTGTGCGTTTTCTGATCGAAGCGCAAGCGCACGTCGACAAGGCGTTGGACACGAATACAGGCGAATACGGATAGACGCCGCTGTACGTTGCAGCTCATGAGGGACACGAGGCGGTAGTGCGTTTGCTGATCGAAGTGGGCGCGGACGTCAACAAGACGAATCGTGACGGGGAGACGCCGTTGTTCATAGCCATTCAGAGTGGTCAATATACGCTGGTGCAGCCTCTTATCAAGGCGGGCGCGGATGTCGACATAAGCGATGGTCGCGGCTCGACGCCTCTGTCCTTGGCAGTTTCAGATGAAAACGAGACGGTAGTGCGGGCGCTGATCGAGAAGAGTCACAACCTCGACGCTTTGTTGGAGGACGATAAAACGGTCCTGTATATTGTCGCTGACATTGGCAACGAGAGGCTGGTGCGGGCGCTGATCGAGGCGGGCGCGGACGTCAACAACGAGGCGAGGGAGAACTGGTATGACGGCGCAACGATGCTGCACGTTGCCGCTGAAAACGGTGACGAGGCGATGGTGCGGGCGCTGATCGAGTTGGGCGCGGACATTAACAAGGCGGTGTATAACGACGGAACGCCACTGTACAAGGTCGCGAGCATCGTGTTTCAATGCCAGGACGAGGAGTCACCGTACGTCGCCGCTGACAAGGGTTACGAGGCGGTGGTGCGGGTGCTGATCGAGCTGGGTGCGGACGTCAACGAGGCGGCCTATGGCGAGACGCCACTGTCCATGGCCGCTCGATTTGGCCACGAGGAGTTTGTGCGGGCACTGATCGAGGCGGACGCGGACGTCAACAAGGCAACGCATGACGGCGAGACCCTGCTGTACATCGCCGCTGAATTTGGCCACGAGACGGTAGTGCGGGCGCTGATCGAGTTGCGCGCGGACGTCAACAAGTCAAATGATAACGGCGTGACGCCGCTTGTTATCGGCGCTAAAGAGGGCAACGAGGCAGTGATGCAGGCGCTGATCGAGGCGGGCGCGGACGTCAAAAATTCACATGATAACGGCGGGATGCCGCTGTACCTCGCCGCGCAAAACGGCCAAGAGATGATGGTGCGGGCGATGATCGAGGCGCGCACAGACGTCAACAAGGCAATAGATGGCGGTGCGACGCCGCTATTCATGTTCATGGCCGCTCTTAACGGTGACTAGGTGATGGTTCGTTTGCTGATCGAGGCGGGCGCGGATTTCAACAAGGCAAAGGATGACGGCACGACGTCGCTTTACGAGCCCGCTAGGAGGGGCCACGAAGCGGTAGTACGGGCGCTAATTGACGCGAACGCGGATGTCGACAAGGCGTTGGATGACGACATGACGCCGCTGCTCATCGCCGCTAAAGACGGCCTCGAGGCGATGGTGCGGGCGCTGATCGAGGCGGGAGCGGACGTTAACAAGCCGTGGGTTAACGGCGTGACGCCGCTGTACATGGCCGCTTATTACGGCCACGAGACGGTAGTGTGGGCGCTGATGGAGTTGGGCGCGGACGTCAACCAGGCAAACGATTACGGCACGACGCCGCTGTACACGGCCGCTGAAAAGGGCCACGAGGCGATAGTGCGGGCGCTGATCGACTTTGGTGCGGACGTCAACAAGGCAAACAATAACGGCTGGACGCCGCTGTACATGGCCGCTCGTGATCGTTTCCACCACTCGGTTATTAAGATTCTAACGGATGCCGGCGCGGTGTGACGACGGAAACGCTGGCGCGTATTGCTCCAAACCCGAGCGGAAGCGAAGAGACGAAAAATAAGAGACGAGACGCGATTGTAAAAAAGACCACGCAGTGCTACCGCGTCGCTCTTTTCACTTCTTCACCGTCCATTTTTATCTCTTCGCTGACATCCCAACCGACAGCGCGCCGTACCCGATGATCGCCACCGCGGACGCGCCGAGCAACGCGCCGTATACGTATTGGGAGTAGTCTGCGTTGGGGGGCGTGTCGGCGGCGCTCGCGACTTTCTTTTCAGCCGCCGCGCACTTTTTCCGCCACTCGCTGGCCTCCATGGTTTTCTCGTGCATTTGATTCGTGGCGTGAAGCGCGAGCTTCTGCTGCCTCTGCATTTCAAGTGTGGTGACCTCGATTTTGGTGCGCAAACAATCGTTCTCTCGTTTGTTTTTCGTCTCCGCCGCCTCGTCGCTACCCGAAACCTGCTGCATCAACATCTGCAGCTGCTTCGTTAAAAGCTCGATCTTTTGACCCGCCCGCCTCGCTTCTTCCTTTTGTTCAAACGCCTCTTCCTTGTACTTCTGCCGCGATTCCTTGAGCTTGTCGAACCGGTCCTTGTTGCTCAGGGAATTGTCGAGCTCGGGTTGTCGCATCGCGTCCTGCCTCGAGTTCGTCATCCCGGTAAAAACAGACCCGCGGTTCAGGGAACAAGGTGAAATTAAATCAGTCGCGAAGGGTCGGCCACGCGGGGACACGGAAACTTTGTAGTCGGTAGCTGGTGACGCGCAGACGTGGTACAGCCACGTGTGACGCGCGTGTGGTGCGTGTACACCACGCGAAGCGAGCCTCACAGGGTTTACGCGTCAGGGGTTGTGCACGCGATCGCTCGCCCGAGGTGGTTTTGGGGAGTCATTTAAATAATTTCCAAAAGCGCTCCTCGAGCCGGCGAAAACGAGATTCAGAATCGCACGCGCGCCGCGCCAGTGCTTCTCGCCGCCCCGTTCGCCGCGATGAGCGGCGAGGCCGCGTCTTTGTGTCCATCCTGCGGCGCTCACGAGGTGCGCCACGAGTTCGACCTGGGGTGCGAGATCTGTGGTGCGTGCGGGCACCTGGTTTCCGACCGCGCGCTCACGACCGTTGTTTCGTACGACGACGATGGCGCAAGAGGGGTGTTCCTTCACGACGGGAGCGCTAGCGGGCAGCACCTCGCGGCGGCGCGGCACGGTCTCGCTGGGGCGCCTGGCGCGACGCCGGGGGTAACGAGGGCCATGTTCCGGGACCAGGACTCGGCGCACTTGGCCAACATATCGAGGGCGGTGGATTTCGCGGCGCAGCAGTTGCGGTTGTCAAAAGACGCCGCCAACGACGCGCGCGCGCTCGTGGTGAAGGCGTCGGAAGGCCGGTGGGGTGACGGTGATTGGACCACACTTTTAGTGGGCGCGTGTGTGTACGTCAGCGCGCGGCAAAACGCCCTGCCAATCGCGATGCGGGACGTCGCGGAGGCGTGCCAAATCGACTTGTTCGCCCTCGGCCGGGTGTATAACAAGTTGAAACGTCTGCACGGCGTCCGCGTGCCGCCGCTGGACCCGAACGCGTTCGTCGCGCGAGCCGCCGCGGCGGTGCCGGAACTCACCGCAGTGTCGATTTCTGGCCAGAAAGGTGGCAAAGGTGGTGGACTAGTTGGGGGGGGCGACGACACGGAGGCTCGAAAAGAAGCCTCGAACCGAAGTAACGGGAAGAGCGTTGCAAATAAGGGTGACGAAGAAAAAAAAAACGTGACCGAAAAAAGCACCACCGCGTCCCGCGCCAAAGACCTGGCGCCGTTGATTCACGACGCGAAGATTTTGTTGAAGTTCGCGCACAGCCGGGGGCTGGTCACTGGAAGAAACCCGGTGCCTTTCGTGGCGGCGTGTTTGGGCGTCGCCGCGCAGTCGCGGTAAGTATTTCCCATTTACCACATTCCACTGACTGATTGCCCATACAAGACTGACACTTTTTCTTTTACAATCAGGGGCGTTTCCTTGAGCCACGAGAAAACAGCCGCCGCGGCGCGGTCGAGCGCGGCGTCCACGCGGCGGGCGTCGCGAGCGCTGAGAGAGGAACTTGTTGTCTTTTGCGCATCCTTCGTGTGGGGGGTAGGCGCGTCGGTAAGAACACTACACGTGTACCTGCCCTCCCTGGTCAAGCACGTCGCGGGGGCGCTGCATCAACTGTCGAACCTGGAGACGAGAAACGGGAATACTTCGGATGAACAAAAAAAAACTCGGCAAGAATCCACCACCGCGGCGGCGCGTCGTATCGAGGGCATGCCGGTTTCGTTTCGCCATCACGAGAAAACCCGGGTTCTGAGAAATTTGAGGGTCGCGGCGACGAAGCGGGACACGTTGATTTCGCTGGACGGGGGAGGCCAGCATGATTCGTATGGGCAACTACCCGCGCGCGGCGGATCGGACGTCGCGGACGAAAACATCGCCCTCGGCGAGGAGGACACCGAAGCCGAAACCGAAACCCCAGCAGGCGGTTTGGTCGTCGCGTCCGCGGTTCCGCCCGGTCCGGTGACGGTCAAACGGCCGACCCGAGGCGGGGCTAAGTCCAGCAGACGCAAAAAAGCCAAAGTCGTTTCTTTTGGTGACCGCGACGACGCGACGGCTGCGGCGGCGGGTGGCTCGAAAAAAAGAACGGCTCGGAAACAAGGGTCGGGTTCGGACGACGAAACTTTCGACGAAACTTTCGGTTTCGACGAAACGTTCGATTTCGACTGGCACGACCTCGCGGTGCAGCGGCTTCTTCTTGAGGGCGTCCCCGAACGCTACGTGGTGGAAGAGAAAGGGTTGTACGCTGCGGAGAACGGGAACGCGGGTGCGGCGGGCAAGTCGGGTTGGAAACAAACCGGGGCCAAGAAATGTGTTCGCGGAGTCGGGTTCGGTAACGGGAACAACTCGCTCGACGCGGTGGAGCGCGTCCGGCGACGGGTCGCGGAGGACAAGGCGGGGAGTGAATTTGATTTTGAACATGTTTTACCCGGGGGTGTTTTTTTGCCGGGCGGCGTTACTTGGAAAGCGCCGCGCGGCATTTCCGCCGTGGAACGGTTCGACAAAAACGCGATGGACCAGATTCCGGACCACGAAATAGACGAGCTCATTCGGACCCCAACGGAGGTCGCGCTCGCGGTGGCGGTGGCGGAAAGCGCGCTTGGGGGGGGGGGGGGGGGGGGGGGGGGGGGGGGGGGGGGGGGGGGGGGGGGGGTTTGAGGGGACGAAAGAATACGAAAACGAAAACGGAAAAGAAAAAGAAACGCCGCCCGAAGAAAAAAAACGTGAGGACGTTTCGGCGCCGCACGAAAAAGACGAGCGCGAAACGCGGGACGGGGGGAAACGGTTTAGAAAATAGTAGGTAG
>Ga0209502_10001288_pt1 | contig 23550 bp, 17 predicted proteins | sample ArcticOcean_MG_C_10_FD_187442 | JGI IMG/M metagenome (GOLD analysis project Ga0209502, IMG submission 187442) | Marine microbial communities from western Arctic Ocean - ArcticOcean_MG_CB11_90 (SPAdes) (version 2) | ecosystem: Environmental > Aquatic > Marine > Oceanic | place: Arctic Ocean... | reverse complement strand
CGATCTAACTCAGAGCACTCCAGCAATTGCTCAAAGATATCCTGAATCCAGCGGCGGTTTCCGGCATAAAACTGCGTGCCCTCCCCCAGATCAGACTCTTCCATACGCGAAAGTGCCTCTTGCCCTGCAAAATCGACAAAATACTTCACCAATGGCACATCCCCGATCCGGCGAATCTTATGCGGTGAATTCGGGCCATAGATAAAAAAGCTCCCCGCTGGTAGTTCGTTCTTTTTACCATTTAGCGTGAGCTCACAGGAACCACTGGCGACAAACTCGATCGCAAAAAACTCAAACTTTCGACGGTCAATATGATACGCTTCGGAGCAGGTCTCTTTACCCGCACAAATAATCGACAAATTCTGTTCAGCTGGCGCATCGGGATCTAGGATGTAATACCTCCCATCAATCACCTTGTTAGAGATGAATTCCGGAACCTTGGGGCTAACTGAGGACTTGGACATACACTTCTTGTATCTCAAATAAAGAAAACCTACCATCAAAAGATGGATATTTTTTACCTGAAGGTAAATCCAGCTACCAATGTCACCACATACGATAACAGAAAAGGCATAAGCGACCGACGATAGGAAAATAGACATTTCATCACTCTACCGCTAATGATCGACAGATTCACACCCACACCACCATTTGGGCAGCTTAGGCGTAATCTTCCAGGCACCACCGCGCCCTATCTGCTCTACGCAGTCGCTCGTATCAACAGTATTTTCCGTAAAGTCGGCGTCGATCCCGAAGCGCCAATCGAAGCGGCGAGCCAAGCAGAGACTGAGGCCGAACTTGCGCTCGCACGTAAGATCATGGGCTTCGTCACGGCACTGGAGCTAACGCTCAATGACCTGCGCCCGCACTTCCTCTGCACCTATTTGTATGAATTGGCTGGTGCCTACAGCAGCTTCTACAATGCCGACAAAGTGATGGTCGAGGATACCGCAATCAAAGCCCGCCGTCTGTTACTTTGCGCACGCACACGCACCGTGCTAATGACTGGCCTAGAGCTGCTCGGTATTAAGCCGTTGGAGCGCATGTAAGTTTAAGCCGCAAAGCCAGACTTCAAATCCGACTTTGATTTATAATGCAGAGGGGAACGCACTTCCTCATTCGCCATCACTAAGGTCGACAAGTACAGCCAGCAAGGCCTGCCCCAATGCACGATCCGAGGCAACTAACACGCCGCGGTGATTCATGAATGTAGAATCTGCTCGATTTAAATCCATGCGCTGTCCGGCAACATCACTGCACCACGCGCCCAACTCTGCGTAGATGCACGCCGTCGCAGCATAATCCCACAGACTGCCGCCGCCGGCTTGCGGCTTCGGGAATTTGAAATAGCACGCAGGCGCTTGCTCCAATACCCACAACGCATTCATCACCGCACCACCCGTCAAAGTCGTCTCTAATGCGCCTTGGCCGCGTTCAGCCGCCAAGGACTTCAGCTGCCCCAGCGCCGCGTCAAAGTGCGGGTGACTCACGATGCTACGATCTGAAATAAAGCTCAGAGGCGCAGCCTCTGACGATGGTGGCAACGTCCAAGGCTCACCATCACGCAACGCCCCCTGCCCCTGCACGGCCTGATACTGCGTGTCTGTCGAAGGATCATAGACCACCCCAATTAACGGCGTACCATCCCGTGCCACCAACGCAATCGAAACCGCATAGCCGGGAATCGATTCCGTAAATGGCAAAGTCCCATCGAGCGGATCAATACACCAGAAGGCATCTTTCTCTAAACGACTGCCGTCATCTGACTGCTCTTCAGTCAGCAGTGCTAGATCGTAGGCCGCACAGGTCGGCAGCAAGTGCTTTAGGATAATCGCCTGACTCAGCTCATCCACCTCCGTCACCACCTGCGAGGTGAGACTCTCGCCGCCCTCCTTATACTGCACCGCGACCTCGCTCCCATTATGTTGCGCGATCAAGGCCCCCGCTTCCTGCGCCGCTGCGGCGGCGATGCCTGCTAGAGTCATGAGATCCGTTTCATTTAGGTGCATCACATAAGCTAGGATTCACAGTAGTCGGTGGCAAAATAAAAGACCTACGCAATGCACCACCAGAATGGGCATTTAGACCACTTCACGACGCTCCCTCACTTTGCACAACCATCGCTGTTGACTAAAAAAGCTGACAAGGTCGCCCAATCAATCCAAGGCCAAGGCAACGACCACTCCCCTCATCCGTAAGGGTCCCGAGCGCTCTCCACCTCCCCAAAAGCATCGAAGCAGCCACGCGCGTCTTGACTGCTGTCATTAAATTGAGCCGACGCTGACTCTTTAGCTGTCTCAAAAAAATAAGTTACCTCAATTCAGCTGAATAAGCTCGAAGCGCGGCTCCCTCATGCTCTCTCAGCAAGCGCAGCCGAACTTTCCCGGGGTGACTCGCTCCAAGCGAATAAATGAAATAAATGTCACGATGGGTGCGGACTGGAAAGATTCGTGTATTCATACCCTTGTAGAAGCCATCATCCATATGGCTGGCGATGCGCAAGCTGACATTCAAGCTTTCGGGAGCAAACCCATGGATATGACTTTTAAAGGGCGCCAGTTCCAGACGTTCGTCTGTTCCCGCATCAAGCAGTAGAATCAGTGGGTGGGCTGATAGGTTCACGAACATGCACGCCCCGCCAGAAAGCTGTTCAAGACTATCTTCAACCGCAAAGACCCCATAGCCCGAAGCCTTCGGATAAAACACATACAATGGATTCTCCAAGTGCATCGCTACGGGCACTTCCAGCGTTGCAGTGAAAGCACTTTTCGGGTCAGGCAATGCGCTACCTTGCTCGATAAAGCGCATCACTGGACTGCCTTGATACACGACTGACTTCGAGCGACGATGACTAGGAATGTCCAAATCAATCACAGCGCCATCGGTCAGTAATGCTAAGTCATCAATCGGATCCTGAAGGCTAATGGTTCGAAACGTGCTCCGCACGAGTGCCTCCTGCGCTGGGCAATTTAAGACACCCTGGGCATTCACAAAAATGAGAATACAGACGATATAGATGATTCGCTTCATAAGCATAGAGCGCATTTCAAAGGGTTACACTTCATCTGGATTCAGCCAACGAAAAGACACTTGTTTAAAACCACGATTATAGTCTGATGGGTCCACGAAATCAGTTCCTCGCTGGTAGATGGCTTCACACCAGACGCGGACGATATCACCGGAAGGATTGGTGGATTCTCCATAGGCGCGTATTCGGAATGTATCCGAGCGTGCGGATATTGCAGGCCCGATCGCTTGTAATATATCTGCCTGAGTCAATGAAATCGGTGCCGTCGCGCTAGAGTTCAGCGTGAACTGGGAATCCGGATAGTCACTACCATTGGCATTGTAGACCGCAGTGCTGAATTCAGACTCATTTGAGTAGCGGGTAGAATTGATCGGAGTGCGGTCGATCGCAGCCTGCAAAGTCCCCGCCTCCTCGAAACCAGCTTGACCTGGAGTTCGATTGACAAAATCCGCCAAACTCAGCGCAGGGATTGGAGTCGCAGCACTCCCTCGTGCAGCAGCACGAGCCATAATCTCTGCAACAATCGACTCCGCAAGTGCCTCAAGCTCCTCATCCGTCAATCTCAAGAATCCCGCCCAAGCAGCCGAATCATTCAAGTCTGTATCGCTCGCCACTGCTGGACCAGCGGGCATGGAATGCCTCAGAAAAGCCGCACCCGGCATGTCAGTATCCTGCCCATAAGTCGCTTGGTTCACATCATAATACTGAATGGCGACTTGACGGTAGCCCGCCAGGAATGCCGCCCAGGCATCGACCGATGTTGAATTAACATTGAAGGCACCTTTAACTGACAGGTGACCTGCTGCCTGCACCGGATCCATTAGTGCCACACGTGCCTCCGCTAGACTGGACTCACCTTGCAAAAAGGCCATGCGGGAATTACCGAGCGTTGAACGGCCCTCCACAAAGCCGTCAATCACAGCTGGAATATCGCTTAAAAAAGGATCAATGGCACTCGCTGGGCTGACCGCCGAATAGCTGACATCAGTGGGTCGCGGCGCGATTGAGGAAAAGAAATAAGAGTCCCAGATCGCCTCGTTGAGTAGATAATTCTGGTCATACCAAACAAATTCCTGTCCACCCACATTGGTATCATCATAGACACTTTCGCTCGTCAGTGCAGCATCCGATATATAGGGCGAACGAAACGAATGCCCCACGGACAGAGCGGGATAATAGGGCGAAGGGTTCAGCGATGCGTGTTGCAATTGCCCGATCGATTGTAAAGGAGCGCTGGGGATTTCTAAAATCACGCTATGCTTCTCGCCGAAACGACCATTATCACTCCCCCAGGTAGCATGATAGTCGTCGTACAAATACTCCATGGTACTTTGACTTGGTGTCGACGAAACCCGGAATCCCGCAGTATGCATCAGATCGCCAAAACCGGCAGCTTCGCGCCGAAGCATTCCAGTATGCGAAAAAGAGGCCGCCAATGGATTTGACATGATGAAATTCGGAAAAGTTCTTTGCTGAGCGGTGGAGCTATTCTTTTGCCCTAGAATTTCATTATAATCCACAGGCTTGATAAAATGATCGACCACCAGATGCGCGACCGGCGAAGCATCATAACTGTCTGCAGAAACAATCAAACTGGTGTAGTCGGACTCGATTTCAAGCTGCAACTGCGGCAAGGTTTGCAGTAATCTCCCATCACCTGCCATCGCGCCAGTCGCATGCATATAACTGCCCGCGACATTAAAATGCCCTGCAGCCGCATCATAGATCTCGTAAGCCATCGTCACCCAATTATCCATCACAATCTGTAGCATTATGTTGTCAGTAGCATCCACTCCCTGCAGCAATTGCTGACGCTCAGTGATGGGGTCGCCATCATGATCAACATAAAGCGCGACATCGGGTAAACCAAGATAGATGCCATGACTCGGCAGATAGGCAACTCCAAACTCTTCCAGAGCGACCTCACGCGTGTTGAATGCGGCAACACTGGCAGCAGCAAACAGCTTGACCTCGCCAGGTTCGTATTGCGTCTCTAGGAGGTTATATGTGAGTTCCTTGCCCCGTTTCCCAAAAACCTTTGGCGCGTTATCCGAAGGATCAACGAACAGGGCAGAGTTTTCTAATTGTTGCCCTGCGGAACCCGCCAAGGAACTATAGACATTCCCCAGAAATTTGTCATTGGAAGCGCCGGGATCGCCCGTTCGAAAAGGACGATCAGCAGCCCATTCATTGCCGTCATCCCGGCGGGCTATAATTTCAAACCGATCCAGTTCCTGCAGAAAGCGCATGGGCGGCGCGCGCACGCTGACATTGTAAGGATTGTGCATCGCGATAAAGGGCTGCACGACAACATCTAGACCATAAGACCCATCGCCGTTAAGGATTGAAACCGTTGAATAGATCACAGTAAAACGCGAAAGATAGGGTAAATAAGCCCCCTGGGTTGCACGCACCACAGGAAGAGACGTGAGCGACCTCCCCTCCTCAAACTCATTGACTTTAACACGCTCATAGCTGCGGTTACTATCCGTTGACTGCTTAGCCCCAACATTGCGCCAAGCGTGCATGCCAAGCGACTGGATCCATGCCTCCTGCGCACTGCCAGCCAAGCCAGCATTGAGAAACCAAGATTTACCCGGACCATAGGTATGGATCCATGATCGCGGTAAGACCGGAGCCGCCGACGCACTGGATGCGACGCCTTTATATAAGCGGTAGTAGTCCCTCAGCAGGTCAACCGTCGGTCCGTAGATAACACCATCCCCGACTCCTGCCAGGGGTTCTACAAAAATCAACGGCAGGGTCGCTTTAGAACCGGGTGCACCAGAGTAAATCATCCCACGGCCATCTAACGACTTCATGAAATCGCTATTAGAGTCATCAAAATCATTCGCCGTTTGCTCAAATAATAACGATAAATCCGTCTTCAATCCACCCTCTCGAACATTCGTCTGAATCCCCTGCGAATAAACACTGAAATCATAAAAATGGCTCTTCAACAGTTCCGACTTTGGCATTTCAGCGGATGTGAAATCCAACAATTCCAGCTGCGACAGAGAACTCACGCGACTTAAGTCCAACGCCAGTTTAGGCGTTGAAATTAGGTCAATATCACCAAACCCACTAACGGCAGCGATACCAGTCCCCTGCATCGATTGCCCGGATAATGCATTGCGCTGCAAATCGGTAAGCCCCTCTGCCAAAGTATTCAGATCAAAGGCATATGGATCCAAGGCATCCACTCGTGCTTTCACCCCCTCATCGCCGACCCACCATGCATAGCGCCCGCCCGAATTGATCGGCTTGAGTGCAGCCACAACCGCAGGCATTCTCAATGGATCACTGGGGTTGGGCGCGACACTACCACTTCCAACCAGTAACGCGTAGTCGGAGTTGGTGGCCAAATACTGACTACCGTCATAGGTGATCGGCATGACTGCGTTAATGAAATCCGCGTTACTGGTGTCGGCCGTTTCTAAACTGGACACTAACCAGCGAACAAAGCTGCCGTCTGCAACACCATCATTATCCTGATCCGATGCGTCCCACACAGCCACCAGATGCTCGGTCCCCGCCGGTGGATTCGCCCTTAAGCCGCCTGTCGCCGTCACTCTCTGGTCGGGCCCAGCCGCCTGCTGCAATTCGCCAACCGCCTGGTATAGCCCCACCAGCGCGTTCTGACGTGCCAGTAGATATTGCTGCTGCTGGCTTGAATTCATGATCTCAACGCGAAGCAGTGCACTCATCGAGAGCAATAACAGCAGCACAAAAGCCATCAGACTGAGCGCCATGACGAGCGCAAATCCCTGCGAACTTCGAGCAGTTCTAGAGACGATCATGACCTCCCGCTTATTCTGACGCTTCATCTTATAGATTATTGATTCATTCATCACTCTAGAGCAATCGCCCCTTTGCTCAGGCTACGCCATTTCATACTGAAAACAAGATTCCAGTATGAAATGGTGAATCATACATGTTTAGTGCTTCAACACAGGGACACCCTTCCAGCCACCAGTCTCTTCAAACCAGTCGTGCAAGGCCTGGTTCATCTCGGCTTTAACTGAAGCAAATTCCGGGTTATTGGCGAGATCCACGACTTCGCCGGGATCATTCTTTAGATGATAGAGAATCTCGATTGGTTTTTCGCGGTAGAGAGGTTCGTCATTCTGCGAATAAACCATATATTTAAATCCTTTACCACGCACCATGAAGTGCCCAGCCATCTCGGCAAGTATTTCGCGCTCTGCTTTCGGGTTTTTACTGATGCGCGCGCTGAAAGTGTAGGGATTGGCCTCGGTGGCTGCTTTCTCTCCAGTCATATACGGAACTAAGCTTTTTCCTGCGATTCCATCAAGTTGATCACGCTGCAGCAGATCAAAAATAGTCGGAAAAACATCCAACGTGCTACTAGGAGTGCGATTCACTTGCGGCTTCAACCTGCTTGGGTAGCGCACAATCAGAGGGATCGCGGCAACCTCCTCATAGAAGGCCACAGTTTCTTTCCACGCCATCCCGTGTCCCCCAGCCATATCGCCGTGGTCAGCAAGAAAAACGATGATCGTATTGTCCATCTGCCCACTTTCTTCCAAAGCATGGAGAACACGTCCGACTTGATCATCTAGAAATTTAACGTTGCCGTAATAGATACGCATGAATTCACGCATACCGATCTCTTTGCCATCAGGTCCGCGCATTTCAGTCACTACGCGACGAGCCCAATTAGTTTTAAAGCGATCGTGTAACTGGTTCACATTCTCGGGCATTTCGAGCTCATCTGGAGGAAACTGGTCGTAATAAGGAGCGGGGACAAGGTAAGGATCATGCGGCACATTAAAGGCCACGTTAATCATAAAAGGCGTCCCTTCAGCGGTGTGCTTTTTGATCGTCTCGATCGCGCGATCAGCAACCTGAAAATCGTAACAGTCTTCGTGCTCAAGTTCTAAGCGCCCCATTCCGATCGCCATTTTCGCGAAGGAACTGCCGCCCCACTTTTCCTGCAGTCCATTGTGCTCAATCGCTACATCCATATCGTCGGTGATTTCGATCGGAAAGATCAACCCATACCAATCGCTAAATCGGCCTTCACCCCGCTCCTTATAATCCTCAAACTTATCCGCCATCGAATCATAAAACTCAGGGAAGTAGCGGAATTGATCAGGATACCAAGGCATGGTCTGCCCTTTCTTCTCGGGCTCCAAATGCCATTTCCCATAGTGGTGCGTGGCATAACCATCCGCATTCAGCACCCTTGGGTAAGTGTTCTCGTCCACATTCATACCGCGCTGTTTCCAACCAGTGTTCTGCACCACCCCATGTTGATGGGGATAGACACTCGTCACCAGTGACATACGCGTCGGAGCACAATACGGGGTCGGACACGTCGCCTCCGTGAAGCGAACGCCTTCATCAGCAAGGCGGTCGATGTTTGGAGTCAACACCGGACCGCCATAGCAACTCAAGACATCACGCTGGAGTTGGTCAGGAAAGATCAACAGCACATTTGGCTGTTGGGTGGCCATCAAGCCTATCACAGCAAGCTGAAACGAGATGATGGCTGTAACACATTGTATTATATACTTACACATATTCTTATAGTCCTTGTTCTTATTTCGAGCGCTCACTCCACGGGTCTTCTGGAAACTGATCGATGAATTCAAAATCACTTTCGACTAAGACCTGCTGAAGTTTTGCGTGATATTGCTCAACCAATTTCCGATAATCTGAGTCTTCAAACAGGTTGTTTTCCTCAAACGGATCGTTTTTCAAATCAATAAAGCGCGGAGGACAGTATTTTTTGTTATGCCAATTATCATTGAAACGCGGACAAAGATATTTGAAGCGGCCATCCTCAAGGCCCATCACCCAGTAGAAGTCACTCATGTTCTTAACTGAATGATCAGGATTGCGAGTGGTGTTCATGAATTTCTCAAGTAAATGATAATCACGCCACTCAACAGGTTCATTTTCAAGCAGCGGACGAATCGACATTCCATCGACTTTTCGCTCAAGTTCGATACCCGCATAATCCATGAACGTCGGCATTACGTCGGTTAACATGACGGGCTCATCAATGACCTGACCAGCGCTGATTTGGTTAGGGTAACGAACCAAAAAGGGGACGTGGTAAAGACGATTATATAGGTTGTTGTTTATCTTACCAACATTGCGATGCATACCAACCATATCTCCATGATCAGATGTAAAAATAACCAACGTGTTGTCGGCGATTCCCAAAGCATCCAACTGATCGAGAACACGGCCAATCATCTCATCCATCATATAGACTTGAGCATGATAGATGGCCATATACTCCTGAATCCCTCTGTCATCGACCAATTGGCCAACTCGCCATGAAAGACTGCTTTTTTGCTGCTGAGGATCACCATTACCAATGATCTGCATCTTATCCATCAATGGTTTGGCAATCTCGGAATAATAAGGTTCTGGGACATTCCACGGGTCGTGCGGTGGACTCAGCGAGAGAGTCGCCATCCAAGGCCCCTCTTTGTTTATCTCAATAAAGTCCATAACGCTTTCGACAACACCAGCCTCCATCAGCATATCTGCGGGAATCAGAGTTTCCCCGACTACGGCCCAGGTGGGCAACTTGCCACTATCAAAGGCCTTCTGCCAACTGGGAGTCTGACGAATCGGTAAATCCAACTTACCCATGGTATAGCCACCTGTTCCAGTGCGCGTTTTCCGATCCCAAGGATATTGCGCCTTTACAGCCTGCTTGTGAAGCTGATCCCAGCGAGGTGCGTACTTCTCACTAAAGTCTTCGTCTGCTGTGAATGCGGTCCCCCAGTCCGCTTTTTCACCAGCATGCCACTTGCCGCGATGCCCGATAGCATACCCAGCTTCGCTCAAGTACTGCTCAGTCATCTTAAAGCCATCCAACGGCTTGATGCCCTCCATCCCAATGGCAGGGTTAATGTTATCGTAAAGACGATGATTGTGAACGTACAAGCCAGAGACGATGGTCCCCCGCGTAGGCGAGCAAGAGGGCAAAGTCGTAAAGGTATTTTGAAACATCGCCCCTTCCTTCGCGAGCCGATCCAGATTCACTGTTTCAATGAATTGATTGCCCTCACAACTGAGCATTCCAAATATCTGCTGATCTGTCCAAATTAACAGAATATTTGGCTCCGCTTCGGGTGCAGTTGAACCCTTCAGTTCCTGCCCCGAAAAAAGCACTAATGCCAATGCCATCATACAACTGAAAGCAGCTAATTTGCGACGACTACGATCTCTGTTAATACTGTACTCCATCATTATATTTAAACCTCCAAAAGTCTGACACTCAAAATTAAGCGAAGATATGAGCAAACACCTCGGCCTCAGCAAAGTCAACAATCAACTGACATAATAACGGACACATGATCCAAGATTATACCACAGCAGGCCAAAATACACACAGTAGCCCATTTATAAATTACTACCATACACACTCACCGCATCGACCATATTTAGCATTAATTGTTTAATATCTTGCCACGTGGCAATATTTAGGAACACTTGTTAACTTTAATTCTAATCCAAGGAGACCAGTATTATGACAATTAATCCATCAGCATACCAACTAAAGCGCTACGAAGGAAACCCGATCCTTTCTCCAAAAGAAGGATCCACATGGGAAAGCCAAGTCACCACCAATCCTGCAGCTTGGTATGACGAAGCCACAGGTCAGGTGCAACTCGTCTACCGGGCTGCTGGTGACGACGCGGAACACCGCGTGCACCTCGGGCTCGCAGTCAGCAAAGACGGCTACAACTTTGAGCGCGTGTCCGACGAACCGGTTCTGACACCACTCATCGACAGCATCGACAACGGTTGCGTTGAAGATCCACGCATTGTAAAAATTGGTGACTGGTATTACATTACCTCAGCAACTCGTCCTTTTCCTCCTGGTAAATACTGGGAAAACGAAAACCACCATGCGGACAAAAACAGCCACTTTCCGGAAGAATTTCCAATCGCCATGCGCGAAAACTTCACTTCCACACATCTGTTCCTCACTCAAGACCTAGCAGACAAGAATTGGCTGCGTGCTGGTCGACTCACTAATCCGAAACTGGACGATCGCGATGTGGTTATCTTCCCCGAAAAAATCGGCGAAAAATGGTTTACGATGCACCGCCCCATGCAATGGCATGGCGAAGGCTATCCGAATAAATTCCCCGGCATCTGGATCGCCGAATGTGAAGACCTACTCGAATGGAAGGACATGAAGCTCCTGGCCAAGGGCCAATACCCATGGGAAGAAAAAATCGGCGCGAACAATCCACCGCTCAGAACCGATCATGGCTGGTTGATAATCTACCACGGTGTCGGCGCAGACAAACAATACCGCCTAGGTGCATTACTAGTGGATCTTGATGACCCAACCAAGGTCACACACCGCACACCGAATCCAATTTACGAGCCAGTCGCCGACTATGAAACTAAAGGCATCTACAAAGGTGTTTGTTTTCCTTGCGGCCACGTCGTTATCGATGGCACTTACTTCCTATATTACGGCGGCGGCGACGTGCATTGCGCAGTCTGTACGACTCCACTCCAGGATTTGCTCGATCACTTGCTCGAAAATCCGGTCGCATAACAATCACGTCCGAAGACGACTTAATCCTGACTCCTTTTTCAACGCACTCGCAGAGGAAAGGGAGTCTTTTTTATGTTCGAGTCCCACCCAAAAGTTCGACGCCGAATTCTTGATACGCGCTGAAACATTGCAACGGCAGCTCTACAAAAACCGCATCGGTGGCACTGAAAAAAATAACAAGCTCTATCAACTCGACTAGTCAAACAACGCGTAAAATGCGCAGACTCAGCATGAACTATTTCATTTTCAAACCAATCTATCAGGAACGCGTCTGGGGCGGCACAGGGTTCGCCACGCACCTCAAACGTGAACTGCCGGAAGGCAAAGTCATCGGCGAGAGCTGGGAAATCGTTGACCGCCCAGAGGCGCAGTCCACAACGATCGAGGGCAAGACGATTCGCGAGCTCATTGCCGCCAACCCAGAAGGCATCATGGGCGAAGGCTGGCCGGCCGACAAACCATTCCCCATTTTGGTTAAATGGCTAGATTGCCAAGAAAAGCTCAGCCTTCAAGTGCATCCGCCGGCATCGGTCGCACCAGAACTCAACGGCGAGCCAAAGACAGAGAGCTGGTATATCGCCCATGCAGAGCCACATGCTACCCTCATGGCAGGCCTACGCGAAGGCGTTAATAAAAGCGCATTCAAAATGGGCTTACAAAGCAACAACCTCGAACCACTGGTGCACACAATGAATGTCACCGCAGGTGAGTCGATATTCATCCCGAGCGGTCGCCTCCATGCCATCGGAGGCGGTAACCTGATTCTTGAAATCCAACAAAACTCCGACACCACTTACCGAGTCTATGACTGGGGGCGCGTCGGTCTTGACGGCAACCCTCGTCAGTTGCACATCGAGGAGTCACTCAAGAGCACTGACTTTAACGACTTTGAACCCGACACACTGAAGCCAACCGGAGGCAACCAACTGCTGGCCGAGAGCGATGTCTTCAGACTCAGCAAGATCTGCCTAAAGGCAGGTGAGTCACTACAATTTGAATCGGGCGCACCGCGCATCCTCAGCGTCGTCAGCGGCGACCTAACAGAGGCAGACGGATCTACCGTGCCGACGAGCGCGAATGCCCTCCTACCTGCGGCTCAATCATTCGCGTTTACCGCATCGACCGACACCGAACTTCTGCTCACCGAAGATTTCGCCTAGTCGGACATACGGATCGGGCGTGTATCTTCACACTCTCATACCTACTGTCAGTTACTACGGACGGCTGGTTGGAGTCTCTCGCAGATTGACGAGGCGGGCTTTCGCATTCAGCGCCACCTCTGGATACTTCTGGATCAGGTTATGTTGTTCTTCCGGATCTTGCTCGATGTTGTAAAGCGCTTCCTCCACTTTTCCTCTTTTCATCGGATTGCCACCCGCTGCCGGAATCCCCTCGATGTATTTCCACTGATCATGGCTGAAGGCATGCACTCCGTTAGCATCACGATTGACCAAGTGCGAGCGCAGTGTCTGAGCTGAAGGGTCCTGCAAAACACTTCAGAAACTAAAGCTATCTGGTGCGGCTTCATCGGCAGGTGGCACTTCGCCATTAACAATATCAGCAAAAGTAGCGAAGAGGTCGACCGTAGAGACCAACGCATTTGTGGTTTGGCACCCTTTGATCTTTTTTGGCCATTTAACAATGAAAGGCACCTTCAATCCACCATCATAAATGGTTGCTTTATCGCCCCGTATCGGACCATTAAAATTAAAGCCCATATCGTAAGCGATGTGCTGAGGCGTGCCCGGTCGTTTAAGAATGTCACCACCATTATCTGAGGTAAAGATGAACAGCGTATTCTCGGTCAGGCCACGCGCCTCCAATGCCTCGATCAGTCGCCCCGCAACACGATCAACATCCTGAATGAAGTCGCCGTAGAGGCCTGAGCCGCTCTTCCCCTTCATATGCTTGGATGGAACGATGGGATTGTGCACAGCGACTGCGCCGAAGTAGAGAAAGAATGGCTGGTCCGACTCTTGGTCGATCCAGTCGATCGCACGGTCCAACGTCACATCCATCACTTCAGCTGTCTTACGCTGCTCGGCATCATAACCGACATAAGGTTTCCCACCGTAAGAGGACGGACCATATGGCTCAATCTCATCTGAGCGAAGCCCATAAATATGGTCGTTCTCGATGTAGACTTTATGCGTATCGTCGAGGTTATTAGGCACGCCAAAGTGATAATCAAATCCAACCTGCAAAGGTCCATACTCAATCGTCCCCAACAGGTTCTTAAAGCGCTCTTCTCTGTATCCCAGATGCCACTTACCAATCGCAGCGGTTCGGTAACCCTGCTCCCGCAAATAGGAGGCGATCGTCTTCGTGCCCGGAGCAATGAGCATGGGGTCATTTTTAGAGACCACACCCGCCTTGAGATCTGTCCGCCAAGAATAGCGTCCGGTCAACAGAGCATAGCGTGTGGGCGAACAAACCGAACCAGTGGCATAGCCATCGCGAAAAAGCATTCCCTCCTGCGCCAATTGATTGAGGTTTGGCGTATAGACAAACTCCTTCGACGCACCATAGGCATTGATACTACCATAACCTAAATCATCTGCCAGAAAGATGACAATATTCGGCTTATCGCCCTTCAGTAGACTGCAAGTCAGCAGCAAACAGATTATTATAAATGATTTCATAATAAAAGTGAGAAAAAAAAAAGGACACCTTTGAAAAGACCATTTTTGCGCGCGCGTTAGGATGTTTCGTATTTTTCATAATTAATTGATGCTGAGTTCGGCTTGATTCGGTTTCCAAATGGTTAAAGTGACTGATTTTCAGATTTGATTGGTTCGTTTATCTGTTTTTTATGGGCGTTTTCGCTCACTTTAAGGCCTATCGGCGCAGGAATGCATAACGGTCCATATTGCAAACAAGGTGACTCAACGCGTTGTGTTTTCTCATCGATCTATTTAATGATCTCGACACGCTGGGCAGCGACTTCGTTCAAATGTCTTTCGAGCATCCACTGCATCTGCTCGACGCGCTCGGGAGACTCGGCGGCCAGGTTATTGTTCTCCGAAATGTCGTCGTTGATGTTGTACAGTTCCGGCGCGGCTGTGTTGCCGTAGTAGTGGATCAGCTTCCATGGCCCCATGCGCACCATACCCTGAGGAGGAATGATGGCTCCGTCTCCCCTCCCAAGTTGCGGCAGGTGCCAATAAAGTGCGTCGCGCTCCAGGGTCTCGCCTCCTTTGAGCAATGGGACTAGACTCACTCCATCCAGAACGGATTCGAGCTGCTTCGGATTCCCTCCGGTCAGCTCAACCAGCGTCGGAAAAAAATCAATTCCGTTTACAGCGGTGTCGCAACGACTCCCCGATTGCGTGACTCCCGGCACACGAATGGCCATCGGCACTCGGATGCCCCCTTCGTAGAGCCATTTCTTCCCTTGGCGCAACAAACCGTTATTTGCCACATAGGAGACACCACCATTGTCGGAGAAAAAGATGACGATGGTGTTGTCGTCGAGCTCAAGTTCTTCGAGTGTAGCAGTGATGCGACCGAAGCTTTGATCGAACGATTCTTTCATCGCAAGGAAGGTGGCGTTTTCGTTTCCTTTTGTAAGGGGGTGTCCGCGATCCGTATATTGTTTAACCATCTCTTTCGGAGCCGTCAGCGGGCCGTGCACATCGTAATGCTGAAGCATCATAAAAAAGGGTTCATCACGATGGCTCTTCATGAAACCAATCGCTTCATCGGTCAACCGGTCGGTGATGTATTCCTCCGGCGGCCCGTCGAAATCTTTGATGCTCGGGTATGGGCCATACCATTTCTTAACCGCTCCGGGGCTGGCTCCGGGAGCCCATCCGATCACATGGTCGAACCCGTGCTTTTCCAATGGCACGGTTTTTCCACCCACATGCCACTTCCCGATTTGAGCGGTGGTGTAGCCCTGCCCTTTAAAATATTCGGCCATAGTAAACGCCTCTTCTGGCAGGAACCTCTTTTGTTCTGGCAAACGCAGATTTTTATATTCCGTCGGTTTTTCCTCACCGATCCAGACTGTAATGTGCAAACGCGCCGGATATTGTCCGGTTATGATCGCGGCCCGAGACGGCGAACAGTGCGGTGCGGAGGCATAAGCACTAGTAAACACCATGTTCTGCTCAGCGAAGTGATCCAGATTAGGGGTCTCGGCTAAGGTCGAGCCCATGAACCCAAGATCGCCGTAGCCAAGATCATCGGCCAGAAAGATTACAATATTTGGCTTATCGGCCTGCAGTAGACTGCAAGTCAAAAGCAGACAGATTATTATAAATGATTTCACAACAGGACATCGAATATTGCGATGCCTGAGATGCTTACCCGATGCAGCCTTTATCGACCACATTGTCTGTCTGATTCAGCTTGCCCATCGCTTCTTCCAGCTCCTGCTCAACCTTATGATTAATCGGATAGAAGTAGGTCACGACTGCGGTCAACACCGCAAAACCTGCGGGAATGATACTCATCATCAGACGCAATGCGTGCTGTGTTTCTGCGGTCTGCTCCTGATTCGCAACATAACCTACGCCACTCAAGATCAGCATCGCCATTGCGGGTCCGACCGTCCAACCAATCTTTTGCGAAGCGGTGCCTGCCGAAAAGATAACACCAGTCGAACGATGACCGAATTTAACAGCACCATAGTCCGCCGTATCTGCAATCATAGACCAAAATAGTGGCATCATTGGAGCCGCTACCAAGGCAATCAATAACTGATTGATAATCATCAAATTGAAATTGTCAGCCGGTATAAAATAGAACCACACGAGTATCGCCGCAAAAAGGAGATTCAGGATAATGTACGCACGCTTTTTACAACCAAAAAGCGAGACGATCCACTTACTGAGCAACACGGCAACCACCGCCGCCATTGAATTATAGAGCAATAACTTGGTTCCCCACTCCTCATTACCACACACATATTTAAAGAAGTACAGAATCGGTGTGCCACGCACGGCCTGCGCCAACACAGTGAGAATACTCAAAGCGATCACAATCAACCAGGGGCGATTGCGTAACAGTTGCTTGATCTCGACCTTAATTGGCTCGTGCTTCTGATGCAAGGGGCGGATTCGTTCCGTGCTCGTCTTGAAGGTTACAAAGAAAAGCGCACCCGCCATACCAGCAATCACCACCATCGCCCCCGAGTATCCAAGCTGCTCATTACCGCCGCCTATCGTTTTAACAAGAATCGGTAGTAAAAGTGTGACCGCAAAAATACCTGCGTTGGCACCAACAAATCGAAACGAAGCGAGCACGGTCCGCTGATCAGATCTTGCAGTCATCACGCCCATCAACGCACCATACGGCACATTGATCGCCGTATAGACCATCATCATCAAGGTGTATGTCACGTAGGCGTAGACAATCTTCATCGTGCCGCCCAAATCGAAGGTCGTGAAGGTCAACACGCCGAGAACCATATAGGGGAGAATCATCCACAATATCCAAGGCCTGAACTTACCCATCGTGGTATTCGTTCGGTCGGCGATGGCTCCCATAATCGGATCATTGATCCAATCCCAGGTCCGCGTGAAGAGAAGCATGGTAGCCAATACCGCAGGCGATATACCATAAACATCCGTATAAAAAATCGCCATGAAATTCATGAAGATACCAAAGTAAAGACACGAAGCCATGTCTCCGGCGGCATAGCCGAATTTTTCGCCCCATCCAAGCTTTGCGGCAGGATCCAAGTTGGACTGTTTTGCTTGCTCTGTCATGATGATAATTTGCTTGGGTGAAATTGCTTAGTCTTCGACTCGGATATCGTAGGTCGAGAACTCCTCGATCCATGTAACTGCTGTGCGATTGTAGGTCGCTTGATCCGGCAAGACACCATGCTCCTTTTGATACTGCTCAACAAACGCATTGGCTTTAGCCAGAAACTCTTTGTGCAAGAACCATACTGGTTGCTTATCACCTTTGTCATCGATCAGCCAGTAACCACGATGCTTCCCCGTCGCCGGTTCGATCTCATTGCAGTAGAGCTCCCAATACAGAACAAAAGGACATCCCCATTCCAAGCACCACTTCATTATAGCAGCCGTATACTTTCTCTGCGTCTCTGCATCCTTAAATGAAGCCAACTCAAAGCCATACTCACCGATCAACACCCGTTTGCCCGGCACGTCACTTTCCGGCAAGTGCGCTTCAATATAATCCAATGCCTGAAAGACCCGCTCCCGCCCCTTCTCGCCGCCCAGTAAAGCCGCCGATTTGGTCACATCGTAACTGGACCAGGACACGTAATCGGTCCGTATGTGTGGCAGTACCTGATTTACAATCGAAGGCTTGTTATGATCCATCGATTTCGCGACGTGATTGAGTTCAATGTAATAATAAACCTCCACATTTTCGTGAGCCGTATCACGTCGTGCATCTGCGATTGCTTTCTCTCGCAAACGAAACCACTTGATCGCACCAGCAATTGCCTCAGGTTTAGGATCGAGATCATAATCATATTTCTCGTTCTGCAGGTGCCAGTCCCCCTCCCAATTTCCCAGAAAAAAGGACTTCCCGCTGCCAGAATAGCGCTTGAGTAAATAAGCGGTAAGCTCATACATCTCTTGATAAATTGCAGACGCATCCGCATCACTCATTTCGCCCCCAGATAAGGCCGCTTTCGAGTCACAGAAAGGATAAACCCAGAGCATGACATTACGGAACGGCATGTCCATGACCTGCAAGAAAGAGGGCTTCTTTTGAACCAAATCCAGAACCGACTGAATCTCGGAATCAGGCTCCATCAAATAGTCGTCCACATACTTAGAAGTGAGCGCGATTTTCAGTGTGTCTGATCCCAGTGCCGCAATTTCCTTCGCACTCTCCACCAAGGCAGTGTCCTCAGTAAACTGATAGCGCACACCAATACTCTGAGTGCCGACAGAAAGACTAAAGGCCGCTTTACGCTCCGCACTCAGCGAAACCAACAACAACGCAGTCATCGAAAATAAGAAAACAGTTTTTTTCATCATTACCTCTATTGGGAACATATCCATCAGAGATGTGATATAGATACAATCGCGCCCCATAGATCAAGCTAAAATGAATATATATTGAACAATTCATTCACAATAACGCCACCGAAGAGAAAAGTTTTGACAGGTCAAGGTCATATGCAAAAAAATCGAACTCTCATTCATATATTTGCTCATGACCAACATGAAAAACGCTAACAAAAACAATCAATCAAACCAGCTAAAGCACGTCGCACTACTGCTGGAGTCAGACATGGCATTCGATCGCGCGGTTGCCAGAGGCGTTGGTGATTACATTCGTAGTCAGGCGGGATGGGTAATCCAGATGGACCCGATGACGAAGCCATCAATGAAGAGCCTCCAACACTGGAATCCAGACGGAATCATAACCAGTATTCACCTTCCAGCGATCGACGAAATTGCCAGCCTGAAAAAAATTCCAATGGTCGGCTTCGGCAGCTACTCAGAAGAGTTGGACGGCCATTTGAAATTCCCCATCGTCACCTCTAATCAACATGAGATTGGCCAGATGGCCGCGCAGCATTTCATCAACAACGGCATACGACATTTCGCATTTTGTGGCGGCGACGAAACCGCTCCTTGGTGTCGTCAACGGCGTGAAGGTTTCATCGAAGAGCTGAAAAAACACAACCACTCTTGTGACATATTTGAGCAAAGCTTTAATTCACCGACAAATATGTCAGACGCGATCCATTCGCTCAGCAACTGGCTAAACACCCTACCTAAGCCAACGGGTGTATTTGCCTTCTTCGATGGCTGGGCACGCTGGATTTTGGATGCCTGTGTACTCCAGAAAATTCAAGTGCCACAGCAGATCTCCGTGCTAGGAGTCGACAACGACCGCTGGCTATGTGAACTATCTCAACCCAGCTTATGCAGTATTGACACAAATGCCCGAAATGCGGGCTACAAAGCTGCCGAGCTCATGAATCAGATCATGACGGCCAGCACTCCCCCACCAGCACTCACATTTATTTCGCCCTCTAAGGTGGTCGAACGAGACTCCAGTAACTACATGGCCTTCGACGACCCGGAAGTCGCCTTTGCGTTACGTTACATCAAAGAGCATGCCTGCGACCCGATCACCACGGCTGACGTGCTCAAAGTCACCGACATGTCCAACTCCACCGCCTATCGCAAGTTCATGAAAGCCATCGGCCGCTCCATTCATAACGAAATCCAGCGCACACAAATGATCCGGGTCAAAGAATTGCTAACGACCACCAATCTCAACGTCAGCGCCATCTCACTACGGTCTGGGTTTGAGAATGTGCGCTACTTGACTCAAGTATTCCGTGATCTAACAGGGCAAACTCCCACCGAGTACCGACGCATACAAAGCACTCCCGAAGTCAGATAAAGCCGGCGATGCCGAAGCGCTCAAGAAAAGACAAAAGAGCACTGCCCACACATCCATTTCAGCTCAAAGGAAATAGCTTAACACGGGAATTATTACACAAAAAAAGCTGTCGAAAATTAATTCGACAGCTTTGAAAAATAGGATGCTCGACGACGAGCAATGGCTTATTTGCGGCGGCGCATCATCACCGAACCGAGAGCCAACAGTCCACCCAAGAGGGCGTAAGTAGCGGGTTCAGGAACAAGAGCAACCGACACAATCGTATTTGTTCCATCATAAACCTGACTAAAATTAGCCGCTCCGGTATTACCGTTGCTCGTAATCCAGCCACTAGCGAGATAGGTGTTAAAATCCGAGCTGACTATTGTCTGATCACCGGTCAACCAGAGCTCTGAATCGCCTTGCAAATCCAAGATTGCCCCTTCTGACATTAACAGCGAAATATTACCAATAATATCAGTTTGTAACATCTTAAGGGTTCCATCAACAACGTTAACCGTGCTGTTGGAGTTCATAACAAAAGCAGACGTGGTTACAAATGTACTGCCACTAGTCAGTTTTAATTCACCAGTTGCTACTGTTGTGCCATCCCCAATCGTCACATTCCCTACAGCAGAAACCACTGTTCCTGCACCGATAATATCTACCACCGCACTACCGCCATCCGCACCGATTTTAAAAAGACCAGTAGCGGTGAGGTCTTGGCTTACATTCAATGTCAAGGTCGTTGGGAAGGGGGCTTGGTCGTATCTTCCGATTTTCACATCAGTAAAACTATAACTAGTTGTTGTTATACTAACTGTGCTATCGTACTGGGATGACATGCTTAGAGTATGATTTCCGGAAGTTGGTAGCACCGCGTTTTTCCAAATAGTAGCATCAGTTTCAAATGCTTTTACTCCAGACCAGTCGTAACCTAGAGTTACGTTCTGCATAATATAATTAGCAGCAAAAGCGCTTTGAGCCGCCAAAAGGGCAACGAATGAAGTCAGCAGGAATGTTTTTTTCATGAGGTATTTATGTAGATCTAATAAGGGTTAAAGGGCTGCTAGAATTAGCTAAGATAGAAAACACTCTAGCAACTGAGAGGTCAGAGTCAAGAATTTAGATTTTATATTGTCATTTATTTCCAATATATGGTCACTTGCCAGTTAAAGACCTTTCAAACAGAAGGACAGAAGCATGCTCCCACCGAACTGAAACTCGGCGATACGGGTCCCGTGGGCGTAAGTTGTTAAATGTAGACCTCCGTCACGACCTGCGAGGCGAGACTCTCGCCGCCAGCCTTGTGCTGCACCAGAACCTCACGACCATCGTACTGAGCAATCAAGACGCCTGCCTCCATCGCTGCGGTCGCCGCGCATCCAACAAGCTGGATCAAATCTTCCGCGCTTAATCGCATCGTGCATCTTCCTGTAAACTGGCAAGCACTTCACGCGCTAGGCGCTCGCTGTAGCCATTGATCTTCCAATGCCCCGGGCTCCAGCCTTTTAGAAAGCGATGAAAGTCCGTCCATGCCACCGGATAAAGCGCCCGCCCCTACGCCCTCTCAGCACCCCAAATTTTAATGACTTAAAACGCGTATGTGTAAGCTATATGTAAGAAACGCCAAAATTCCCAAGAAAAAGAAACATAATAAAAGCCTAAACACATCAAAGAAAACTGCTTATGTGTAGTGGTGGAGCATAGGAGAGTCGAACTCCTGACCTCTTGCATGCCATGCAAGCGCTCTACCAACTGAGCTAATGCCCCCTAAAGGAAGTATCGGAAAATGCCTCGGCAGATAGGTGCGTCAATATTAAAGCTAATTTCATCGAATTAGAGCTGGCCGAAGCGATCACTGCTTGTGTCGGGATTGATCGAACAGTAATTATTAAACATCCAGTCTACTTCAGACACCTGATAGCGTGTTTTTTAGTTCATAATGTTTCCACAAAAGAAGAAAAAGAAGGTCGATTACGAGGCGCTTAACTCCTCACTCATGCGTATCCCTCGTATGAATGTGGCAGCCGCACGTAGTTTGATTAATATTGGGGTCCGCGAAATCTACGACCTGAAGGGTCGGGCCCCTGAGATTTTGTTTGAAGAAGCTCGACTGAAGAATGAAGAAATTCCCGTCGACCAAATTCGCTATTTTCGGATGGCCGTGTATTATGCGGAGTGTGAGACACCCGAAGCATCCAAAATGCATCCTAGCGAATGGAAATAGTTAATGCGCTCTAACACCTAAGTTAATATGATCTCCCAAGAAATTGAAATTCCGCGCGAGGTGCCCGTCATGACATTGAGCCAGACGGTGCTCTTTCCTCAGGCTATGATGCCACTCTTTATTTTTGAGCCGCGTTACCGTGAAATGCTCAGCGCCGTGCTTGAAGAGGATCGAATTTTCGCTGTGGCGGCTCTGGATGAACGGGATGAGGATGCTGAAGTGTTGGAGACTCCCTACTCGATTGCTGGAGTCGGTGTCGTGCGCGCTTGTAAGCAAAACCCAGATGGAACTTCAAATTTAATCCTGCAAGGTCTCGCGCGAGTCGAGTTTGAAAACTTTGTTTGTGAGGAACCCTATCGCCGCGCGCGCATCCAGAAGGTAATAAGCGAGTCCGACGGCAGCGAAGAGACACTCGGCTCGATTCAACCCACTCTACTGGCCTTAGTTCAAATACAAATGCGCTTGGGTGCTGAGATCCCTGAGGAGGTCTTGCAGTTTCTTTCCAATATCAAAGAGCCTGAGAGTGTGCTCGATCTTGCGATTTATACGCTATGTCCGTCGGGAAGTTTCAAACAAGAGTTACTTGAAACGCGGGGTATTCTGGCCCGTTTTAACAAGTTTGAACGATTTTTGCGCTCGCAGGTCGAACGACTGAAGCTAGACCGCAAACTTAAAGGCGGATTGGATGAAGGCGGTATTGGAAACAATTAACCTTTCGGCTTGGCGAATTAAAAACTGGGTATGCCTGCAGTTCGAGGACAAAACATGTAAGACATGAAGGAAACATTGTCAGACGCTTAAAGTTTTGCCAATAATCTGTGGCATGACTCCAGAAATCATAAGTGAATGGCTACAGCAGTATAAATTAAATGCAGGTATTGCCGGTATGCTCGGCCAGTTGGTGGCCGGCATTTACCTCTTAATATTGGTGTTTTTGGCTAATTTTGTAGCGAAGCGATTGATCACACATGTGATCCATCCGATCATCGGAAAAACTTCGGTGCAGTGGGATGATCTCTTAATCGAGCATAAGGTGATCGTCCATTTTTCGCATATTGTGCCAGCAGCGATTATCCACTTTTTCGCGCCTGCACTCTTTGACAATTCGCCCGAGATTATTGGTCTCTTCCAGATACTAGTAAATACCTACCTAGTCGTCATCATCCTTCTCGTTATTAATGGTGCGCTGAATTTCACCCGCGCCGTTTGGGAGCGGAACCCTGTCGGTAAGCGCTACCCCGCGAAGAGCTTTGTTCAGGCAGCGAAGTTGGTGATTAACTTAATCGGCCTGATATTCATCCTTTCTGCGATCCTCGGGAAATCTCCACTCGTATTCTTCTCTGGTCTCGGGGCGGTGACAGCAATTCTTCTTCTGATTTTTAAGGACGCCATACTCGG
>Ga0209502_10001279_pt1 | contig 23661 bp, 25 predicted proteins | sample ArcticOcean_MG_C_10_FD_187442 | JGI IMG/M metagenome (GOLD analysis project Ga0209502, IMG submission 187442) | Marine microbial communities from western Arctic Ocean - ArcticOcean_MG_CB11_90 (SPAdes) (version 2) | ecosystem: Environmental > Aquatic > Marine > Oceanic | place: Arctic Ocean... | reverse complement strand
CCCCTCTCATTAATTTGAGAGGGGTGGTTTAATTTAAAATCATGACAGAAAAAGAAACCATCATTAAAAAATTATCGCAAACTTGGGATATGCCTTCTAAATTGACCCCGATAGTTATAGTGGGCGCCGGTGGTATAGTTAATGATGCTCATCTCCCCGCTTACAAAAAAGCAGGATTTAAAGTTAAGGGCATTTACGATATTGATAAGTCTAAAGCTCAAGATTTAGCTAAAAAATTTAATATTGATAAAGTTTTTGAAACTTTAGAAGAAGCCATTGAGGATAAAGAATGTATTTTTGATTTGGCTCTTCCACCTGCTAATTTATTAGATGTTGTTTCTCAACTACCCGAAGATTCATTTGCTATTTTACAAAAACCATTAGGAAGAACTTTAGAAGAAGGAAGAGAAATTCTAAAAACCTGTCATGAAAAAAATATCACAGCATCTATGAATTTTCAATTAAGGTTTAGTCCAACTATGCTTCCCCTTTATGAAGCAATTGATAAGGGGCTTTTAGGAGATCTAGTTGAACTAGAAGTTCATGTGAACGTTCATACGCCTTGGGAGTTATGGCCTTTTTTAAAAACTTTAGATAGAGTGGAAGTTCCCTTACATTCAATTCATTATATTGATTGGATACGTTCTGTTTTAGGTAACCCAGCTGGAGTTTACTGTCAGTCTGTAAAACATCCAAAAGTTACGGAGTTAGCTGATTGCCGAACAAGCGCTATATTTAATTACGGAGATCAGATCCGATGTTGTATGAGTATTAATCATTCCCATAGTTTCGGTAAAAAACATCAAAATGGTACGATCCGTTTGGAAGGTACGGAAGGAGCAGCTCTAGTCACCTTAGGTTTATTGATGAATTATCCTGAAGGCGAACCAGAAAAATTAGAAATTATTACTAAAGGTACCGACTGGACAGAAGTTGATATACAGGGCAGATGGTTCCCAGATGCTTTTATCGGCGTTATGTCAAATATGCAAAGATTTAAAAATGGAGAAGATGAAAAATTAATCTCCCCAATCGAAGATTCTATCCATACAATGTCACTTGTTGATGCTTGTGGTCAATCTAGTTTAGATGGCGGAATTAAGCCCGACTATACAAAATAAAAATATGAAATTTAAATTTTTAAAAAGTCCAGTCATGCTTATTTTACCTGCAATTATTGCAATATCGATTGTTGTCATTATTCCTTTAATTTTTTCTTTCTATACTAGTTTCACTTCTTATAAATTAACAAGACCAGATACTTTATTTAACTTCATCGGACTTAGAAATTACGAAAGAATTTTTAGTAATTCTGAGTGGTGGTGGACTTATCTTCGAACTATTTTATTTTTAACTATCGCTTTAAATGTAGAACTTTTGTTTGGTCTTGGAATAGCCTTATTGATAAATAAAATAACTTGGGGGCAAAGAACTCTCCGTACTATTATGATGTTTCCAATGATGTTCTCACCAATACTTGTTGGATTTCAATGGAAGTATATTTTCAATGACAACATAGGTTTATTAAATAATTTTCTTTATCTGTTTGGTTATGAATCAGCTATAGCATGGTTAATAGATCAAAAATTAGCTATGGGATCAATCTTGGCTGCAGAAATTTGGGCCAACACGGCGATATTTTCTATACTTTTACTTGCAGGTTTGATGGGAATTCCAAAAGATCCAGTTGAGGCAGCCAGAGTCGATGGATGTAATAGTTGGCAGGTTTTTAAACATATCACACTTCCTTTTCTGATGCCTTTCATATTTATTGCTTTAACTATTCGATCTCTTGATGTCGGTAGAGCTTACGACATAGTACATATTATGACAGGTGGCGGACCTGCTATGCGTACAGAATTAACATGGACAACGATTGCTAGAGTGGGTTACAAAGATGCCAATATGGGAATGGCTAATGCAATGTCTTATCTTTCAATTATCCTATCTATAGCATTTACATACTACTTTTTTACTAAATTGAAAGCCGCAAGACAGGAATTAGGAAATTAAAATGCGAAAAAAAATTAAAAAAATTACTTATTGGCTGCTGACTTTTATAGTTATGTTTATAACTTGTTTACCGGGTATTTGGATTTTTATCAGCGCCTTTAGACCTAACGCAGAAATTTTATCCAAACCTGCAAATTGGTGGCCAGATAATTGGACTATTCATGAATTTTCCCAAATGTTTAGTATAAAAGGATACGTGTCTGTCCCAGCATTTGATTATTTGATGAATTCTATTATCATTTCATTAACTAGTACTGTCATTGCTATTACTATTGGCATGATGGGAGGATATGCATTTGCTAGATTTAATTTTAAAGGAAAAAATACTATTTTTTTAGGATTGATGCTTGCAAGAGCTGTTCCTGGAATATCCCTTAGTCTCCCTTTGTTTATTCTTTGGGCTAAACTAGGGATTATCAATACCTCGTTTGGCGTAATTATTGTTTATGTTGCAATGAATGTGCCTTTTACAATTTGGTTAACAGATGGTTTTTTTAGACAAATTCCAAAAGAGATGTCTGAGGTTGCTAGGACAGATGGATGTACAAGATTGCAGGCGTTCTGGAATGTTGAATTACCACTAGCGGGTCCTGGAATTGCTGCGGCTGGTATTTTTGCATTTTTATTATCTTGGAATGAATACGCCTTAGCGTCAGTCTTAACAAGGACCATTCAATCAAAAACTCTCCCGATTGGCATGATGGATTATCTAAGTGAGTTTACTATTAACTGGGCAGGGATGTGTGCTATTGCAGTAGTGATGATTGTACCAGCGGTAATTTTAACGTTTATTGTTCAGAAACATCTAGTTTCTGGTTTAACTTTTGGAGGAGTAAAAGGATAATATGGCTGAAGTAAATTTAAAAAATTTAACAAAAAAATATGGTGATGTAGTGGCGGTGCAGAACATGAATCTTAAAATTCCTCATAATGAATTTTTGGTATTAGTGGGACCTTCAGGCTGTGGAAAATCTACAACTTTAAGAATGATAGCAGGTCTAGAAGAAATTAGTGGTGGAGAAATTTATATTGGTGATGAACTAGTCAATAACAAAGAACCAAAAGATAGAAATGTTTCAATGGTTTTTCAAAACTATGCCTTATATCCCCATATGACTGTTGAACAAAATTTAGGATTTAGTTTAAAAATTGCTAAAGTAGATAAATCTGAAATTGAGAAAAAAGTAGCAGAAGCCGTCGGTATCCTTGGACTTGATGACTTAAGAAAAAGAAAACCCTCTCAACTATCAGGGGGGCAAAGGCAAAGAGTAGCTATGGGTAGAGCGATTGTTAGACGTCCGGATGTATTTTTGTTTGATGAACCTCTGTCAAATTTAGATGCAAAATTAAGAACTCAAATGAGAACTGAGATTAAAAAATTACATCAAAAATTAAAAACAACTGTGATTTATGTGACTCATGATCAAGTTGAGGCAATGACATTAGCTGATAGAATTATAATAATGAAAGAGGGTTTTATTGAGCAAATAGGTTCACCTATCGAAGTATTTAACAATCCTGTAAATGTATTTGTGGCTACTTTTATTGGGAGTCCTCCTATGAATGTCATGGAATGTAATTTAGTTTCTCAGAATGATGAATTGTTTATTAAAATTGATTCAGATGTATTGATGCCGTGTCCATCATCAAAAAAAGATAAGCTCTCAAAATCCTCAAAAGTATTTGTAGGCATAAGAGCTGAAGACATCGTACCTTCTGAAAATTCAACAGATTTAGAAAAAAAAGGGTGGAATTTTGAAAAATCAATTGAACTAGCTGAACCTTTAGGCACAGAAACACAATTGTTTTTTAAATTAAATGATAAGGACATCATAAGTAGAATGTATAATCCTCGTGCAATTCAAGTTGGAGAAAAGATAAAATTTGAAGTAGACTTGGCAAAAGTTCACTTCTTTGATTATGAAACAGAAAAAGCAATCTAAAAATTATAACGCTCCGGCTCTTGATAAGGGTCTGGATATTTTAGAACTACTCTCTGATAGTAATGGAGGGTTAACTCAGGCTCAAATTGCTTCCCATTTGAATAAATCTATAAATGAAATATATCGAATGATTTCAACTTTAAGGTCTAGGGGTTATGTGGAATTTAATGAAAATACTGATATCTACAGCCTTTCATATAAAATACTTATTATAGCATCAAGTCTTGAGCCGGTTAAGACGCTAACAGCTCGAACTATTCCTTTAATGAAAGAAATTACTATTAAGACCAATCAATCTATTCATTTAGCTATTTTTACCCGAGGTAAAATATTATTAATTGCCCAAGAAGATAGCCCTTCTGCTTTCAACTATCATATGTCGGTTGGAGCAAATATTGATGCCCTGGAAACTTCATCGGGAAGAGTTTTATTAACATTTCAATCGGAAGATGAGAGAAAAAGAAAGCTTGAGAGAAGAAAATTTTACATGAATCTTGATAAAAAAAGAAACATATCATCTTCTGATTTAAAAAAAATTGAAAATCAATTTTCAAAAAAAACTATGCAGAAAATTTTCAAGGATCGTTTCGAGGTAGTAAAAAGTCTACAGGTTAAGGGTGTTACAAATATCACTATACCTATTTTTGATCATACGGAAAATGCCATAGCGGCCCTTACAATTCCTTTTGTTGATAGGATTAATAAAAAAGAAGAATTGAGCATAAAACAAGTTACGAATTTATTAGTATCTTACGGAAAAACATTATCTTTTGAAATGGGCCATAGAGGAAAATAATAATGAGTACAAACAGTCTGAGTGATAGATTAGCTAAATGTTATTCTGGAGTAGTTCATGATATTATGCGCGATGATGGGCATCAAAATTTTACTTTACCTCCCTCAATCAGACCATGTAAAGATAATCACGTATTAGCTGGCCAAATTTTTACTATGGAAGGTTCTGTTGATAAATCTCTAGATCATCACGAAACTCTATTAGCATGGACAGGATTTTTATCTAAGGCTCCTAATAATAAAGTAATCATTTGTCAGCCAAACAATCTTGAAATTGCACTAATGGGAGAGTTATCAGCGGAGACACTACAGCTAAAAGGGGTCAGGGGCTATATAGTAGATGGTGGAGCTAGAGATTTAGATTTTATATTAAAAATTGATTTTCCTTTATGGAGCAGTTTCTATACTCCTCGTGATGTTGTTGGTTATTGGAAGCCTACCCAATTTGAACAGCCAATAAAAATTGGCAATACAATTATAAATAACAATGATTACGTTTTAGCAGATATTGACGGAGTTGTTATTATCCCTGAAGAAATTATTGAAGATATTTTAATCCGATCAGAAAAATTAATAAATACTGAAAGTTTAGTACGTAAAGCAATTAGGGAAGGAATGGACCCTCAAGAAGCTTATTTAAAATTTGGCGCTTTTTAAAAAATTATTTTTTTCTCTCAACTAGTAATATATGCTCTGAATAACATACACATTTGTCATTTTGATTTAATATTTCACATGCCTCAACAACCTGACCAAATTCAGGTCTTTTAGGATCGTCATTTTTTGCTTTGATAGTAACCTTGGTATGGATTGTATCTCCTATAAAAACAGGATTAGGAAAACGTAGCCTCTCGAAACCATAAGTAAAAGCTCTTTTGTTAACAATAGATGCTGTTAATGCAATACCTATTGAGAAGGTGCAACTAAATTGAGCTATACGTTGACCAAAAGGTCCTTTTTTTGCAAACTCCGCATCTACATGATGAGGATAGAAGTCACCAGAATGCATGGCATGGGTGACAATATCAGTTTCAGTAATTGTTCTTCCTCCAGTTACTCTCTCATGACCTAATTCGTAATCTTCAAAAAACTGTTCTACTTCTACCATGCGTTTCTCCTTAAAATTTAAATTATATAGTGAGGTAATTTTTTATTTACCATATTATTATATTCATATATAACTTATTTTATATATGAATAAAAGTTTTAAATATGAAAACACGGTTGGAAAAGAATCCACCCATCCTAAAGATATGCCAAAAGATCATGCAGATATTGCTGTATGGAACTCTGAAAATTGGTTTTACGAGGATGTTATAATTGGTCATAAAATCCGTTCTTTAAGAAGGACCATATCGGAGGGAGAGGCTATGCAATTTAATGGCATGGTTCTTGATATGCACCCTTATGTGGCAGATGAGCATTTTGCAAAAAATGAAGGGGTATTTGGTAAACGTCTAGTTGCAGGCGCTATGGTTTTTTCTTATGGTCTTGGCTTAGTTGCAACCAACTGTATTAATTCTTTTAGTTACGGATATGACAAATTAAGATTCATTAAGCCGACATTTATTGGCGACACTATTTATACAATTAGAACGAATATGGAAAAAAAACCTAAATATGAGAAAATGGGATTAGTTAGAACAAGTTATGAGGTTTTTAAAGGTGAGGGCGAGATTGTTTTATATTGTGAGCACCTGCATTCAGTTTTATATCGAGAGCCAGCCATTTTTAAAGACAAAGTAGAGAAAAAAAAGTGATTAAATTAAAAGGTATGACATGGGATCATCCCAGGGGATATAATCCTATGATAGCTACTAGTACAGAATTTCAAAAAAATCATTTAGGTAAAATTTCTATAGATTGGGATAAAAGATCACTACAAGCTTTTGCTGATAAACCGATTGAAGAGATGATAGAAGAATATGATTTGATAGTTATTGACTATCCTCATGTAGGGGAAGTTGCTGCTAAAAATTTATTATCCCCATTTGATATTCCTGACTATGAAGAGCAACTAAGTATATTAAGAGGTCAATCTGTAGGCTTATCTTTTGATAGTTATAAAGTAAATAATCGTCAGTGGGCATTGCCAATTGATGCGGCCACTCAAGTATCAGCTTACAGAAAAGATTTAATTTCTAATTTGCCAAAAAATTGGAATCAGTTGATCGAATTATCGAAAGAAAAAAAAGTTTTATGGCCTTTAAAACCAGTTCACGCCATTAGTAGTTTCTATAGTATCTATAATAATATTGGCGAAACATTCGACCCAAATGAAAAAGATTTTGTCATAAAAGATCAATGTATCGAAACCCTTGAAATGATGAAAATCATTTCAGATTTCTTACCAAAAGAATGTCTCCTCATGGATCCTATTGACATTGCAGAAATTATGTCTGAAAGTGAAAGTATATCTTATTGTCCTTATTTATATGGTTTCTCAAATTATTCTCGCAAAGGATTTAAAAAAAATATTATTACATATAATGACGTGATGGATTTATCCGGTAAGGGTCCATTCGGTACTCATTTAGGGGGTACGGGAATAGCAGTTTCTAGTAAAAGTAAAAATAAAGATTATGCGATGGAGTATGCGTATTGGATTGCAAGTTCTGAATGTCAAAAAAATATTTATTATAAAAATGGAGGTCAACCTGGCAATGCTAAAGCCTGGGAAGATAGTGAAATAAATCATGAGACGAATAATTTTTTTAATAACACTAGAAAAACATTAGAGAGATCTTGGGTGAGACCAAAACATAATGGTTACATGAATTTTCAAGATTCAGGCGGAGATACAATTAATGAATATTTAGATAAAAGTATCGATACAATTAAGGTTTATGAAAAACTTAAATCTGAATATAGGAAAAGTTTTAAAGATGAGTGATTTAATAAATAGACCTTTGCATGGATTGACAGTTTTAGAATTCAGTCAATTTTTATCAGGACCTTATGCTGGATTAAGATTAGCGGATTTAGGGGCAAGAGTTATTAAAATTGAGAGGCCTGGTCAAGGAGATTTATGCAGGAATGTCTATATAAGTGATACGGATCTTGATGGAGATAGCACTTTATTTCATGCAATTAATAGAAATAAAGAGAGCTTTGCTGCTAATTTAAAAGATCCAAATGATTTAGCTAAAGTTAAAAAATTAATTTCTAAGGCAGATATTATTACGCAAAATTTTAGACCTGGTGTTATTGAAAGAATAGGTCTGGATTACGAAAGTGTAAAAAAAATTAATCCTAAAATTGTTTATGGTTCTATATCTGGTTATGGATCGGAAGGTCCTTGGGAAAAACTTCCAGGTCAAGATTTACTAGCTCAATCTAGATCTGGTCTAGTATGGCTAAATGGTAATGGTGGTGATGCCCCAACGCCTATGGGTTTAGCTGTAGCTGATATGTTAGCAGGTCACAATTTAGTTGAAGGCATACTAGCCGCAATTATCAAAAGTTTAAAAATGAATAAAGGCAGTCATGTTGAAACAAGTTTAATAGAAGCTTTACTGGATTTTCAATTTGAAGTTTTAACAACTTATTTTAGCGATGGGAATAGAAAGCCCGTGCGCAGTTCATATAATAACGCTCATGCTTACCTATCAGCACCTTATGGTATTTATAAAACCAAAGATGGTTTTCTTGCGATAGCAATGACACCCATTCCTCAATTAGGAGAATTATTAAAATTGGAATCCATCCAACATCTTACCGATCAAGCAGAGTGGTTTACAAAAAAAGATGAAATTAAAAAAACCATTGGGAATTGGCTTTCTACTCAATCAACACAATACTGGTTAGATATTTTAGAGCCTGCGGATATATGGTGCGCAGAAGTTTTAGATTGGGAGAGAATGTTGAAGCATGATGGATTTAAAGTTCTAGATATGGTTCAAAGAATTAAAAGATTTGACGGTTTAGATATTGAAACTTTAAGATGTCCAATTAGAATAGATAAAGAAATTTTCAAGTCGGAAATTGCCGCCCCAATGGTTGGTCAACATACAGATAAAATTAATAAGGAGTATAATTTATGAAAATTACAGATATAGAAATTCGTATGTGTAGACACAAAGAAGCTGGCATGAAAGATGCTCAAATGAGAGATGGAAAAAAATCTGATTTAGAATTTTTGGTGATAACCTTTCATACAGATGAAGGGCTATCTTCTTCAACATTTGGTTTTGCTGGAAGAGGTGCTGAGATGGCTGGTGAAATTGCAAATTCAATTTTCAAGCCTTTCTTTTTAGGGCGCGATCCTCTCTATAGAGAAAAACATTGGCATGAATACAGAACTGCTGATCGGTGGTGGAATCATGCTCCTATTTATAGTTATGGTCCTTTTGATATTAATTGTTGGTTGTTGTCATCAATGCAAGCAGAACAGCCTCTATATAAATATCTTGGAGCCTTTAGGGATTCAGTTCCTATTTACGGTAGCTCTCTTGTTTTAGATACCCCGGAAGCTTACGTAAAAGAAGCGCTTGAATATAAAGGTAGAGGCTTTAATGCCTACAAACTTCACCCTCCTGGTGATTATGATTTTGATTTAGAGGCTCATAAAGCTGTTAGAAAAGCAGTTGGAGATGATTTTAAGCTTATGAGTGATCCTGTTGCTCCCTATACTTTTGAGCAAGCTTTAAGATTTGGAAGAGAATTAGAAAAATTAAATTACTATTGGTATGAAGAACCATTATTCGATGAGAATTTTCACAATCTAAGAGAGTTAACAAGAATTCTAGACATTCCTATTGTTGGAACAGAGGTACTTGCAAAACATCCTTATAGTGTTGCAGAATGTATCTCTACTAGAGTAGTTGATGTTGTGAGAGCTGACCCTTCATGGAGTGGGGGAATTACAGCCACAATGAAAACAGCACATTTAGCAGAAAGTTTTGGAGTTACCTGTGAAATCCATACCGGAATTTATCACCCATTAGAGTTAGTAAATTTACATTGCTGTGCAGCTATAAAAAATTGTGAATTTTTTGAAGTGTTACTTCCTTACGAACTATTTAATTTTGGATTAAAAGAATCTATTAAAATTGAAAATGGAAAAGCATTGCTCCCTAATAAACCTGGCTTAGGTATTGATTTGGATTGGGATTTTATTGAGAATACAACATTTAAAAAACTTTAGATTTATGATACCAATTTTTTTGAAAGGAATTTACATATGATTAAAATTACCAATATGAGAGTTGAGGATGTGAGGTTCCCTACATCAAAAGATTTAACAGGCTCTGATGCTATTCATACTGATCCTGACTATTCAGCTACATATGTAACAGTAACCACTTCAGATAATAATCTTAAAGGTTATGGTCTGGCTTTTACTTTAGGTAAGGGTAACGATATTGTTGCTGAATGCATTAAGCATTTTTTTCCTATATTTAATGGACTAACAATAGAAGAGATAGAAAAAAATATTGGTAAATTATGGTATGACTGTGCTGATCACAGTCAGCTTAGATGGTTGGGTCCTGAAAAAGGAGTTGTTCATATGGCACTTGCTGCTGTCTTTAATGCACTATGGGATTTAATTGCAAAAAAAAATCAAAAACCTCTTTGGCAATTTGTGACTGAAAGTAAGCCGGAAACAATCATGGGCTGGTTGACATTTAAAAATATTGAAGACGCTCTGACAGAAAATGATGCATTTCAAATACTAAATGCAAGTCAAGAGTTTAAAAAAGAAAGAACAGATAAAATTTTAGCTGAAGGTTATCCTTCTTACACCACGGCAGCTGGCTGGCTCGGTTATTCTGATGAAAAAATAGTTGAGCTATGTCACAAATTTATGTCCATGGGATGGAAGCATTTTAAGATCAAAGTTGGTTCAGATTTAGAGGCTGACGTTAAAAGACTTGCCCTCATTCGTCAAACCATCGGTAACGACTGTTTTATAATGGTTGATGCTAATCAACAATGGAGTGTGGAGCAGTCAATCAAACACATTAATGCCTATAAACAATTTAACTTATTATTTGTTGAAGAGCCTATTAGTCCAGATGATGTTTTAGGTTTCAAGAAAATCAAAAAAGCTATTGGTGATGTTAAGCTTGCGACGGGGGAGGCATGTGGAGGTAGGGTCATGTTTAAACAATTCCTTGAATCTGGAGCGATGAACATATGTCAAATTGATAGTTGTCGCTTAGGTAGTATTAATGAAATTTTAACAGTTCTTTTAATGGCGCATAAACTCAATGTCCCAGTCTTTCCTCATGCTGGTGGTGTCGGACTATGTGAATATGTTCAGCATTTATGTATGATTGACTATGTTTTGATTAACGGTGAAAAAGATAATAAAGTTGTCGAATATATGGATAGTCTTCATGAGCATTTTATTTACCCATGTAATTTAAAAAATAGTCATTACATGCCGCCCTTGGATCATGGTTATTCTGTTGAAATGAAAGATGAATCAATTAATACATATTTGTTTCCTGATGGAAAGTATTGGAGTGAAAATCAATGAGATTAAAAGACAAAAGAATTATTGTGACAGCGGCAGCCCAAGGCATTGGAAGAGCAACGGCATTAGCCTTTGAAAAAGAAGGTGCGAATGTAATAGCTACTGATATTAACTTGGAAAAATTAGAAGAGTTAAAGAGTGAAAATTCTAATATTAAAATTCAGCATTTAGATTCTACAAACAAAGAAGCTGTTGAAAATTTTTCTAAAACAGTTGATGAGGTAGATATTTTATTTCATGGAGTGGGTTATGTGCATCATGGAACGATCATGGATTGCTCCCCAGAGGAATTTTATAATTCTATAAATATTAATGTTTTTTCCGCTTACTTAATGAGTTCTTCTTTTTTACCTAAAATGTTAAAACAAAAAAAAGGAAATATTATTATAGTTTCTTCAGCTGCTTCTAATGTAAAAGGCGCTCCAAATAGGTTTATATACGGAACAACCAAGGCTGCTTTAAATGGATTTGTGAAATCTATAGCTGCTGATTATGTTAAGGAGGGAATTCGTTGTAATGCTATTCTCCCCGGCACTGTGGAAACACCTTCTTGGGAAAGTAGAGTTAACTCTGCTGATGATCCAATCCAAGCACGTAAAGATTTTATAGCTAGACAAGCTATGGGAAGACTTGCAAAACCAGAAGAAATTGCTTCAATGGCAACATATTTAGCAAGCGATGAGTCTGCTTTTGTAACAGGAACGTTAAATTTAATTGATGGAGGATGGACTTTATAATGAAAACATTAAGATATAGAGAAGGCAATTTAGTAAAACCTGGAATACTTGATAAAGATGGAATAATAAGAGATGCATCAAGCTTAGTTCATGACTGGGATAGTTCTACTGTCACAGTTGAAAAATTAAATTTTATTCGGTCTCAAGATCACTCTAATCTTCCTACTGTAAACGACTTAGTGAGCATAGCTCCTTGTGTAGCTGAAAAAACTATGGGAAAATTTGTTTGTATTGGTTTAAATTATTCTGATCACGCAGAAGAAACGGGTATGGAAATTCCCCCTGAGCCAGTTATTTTTTTTAAAGCAACAAGCGCTGTAGTCGGACCAAATGATGATGTCATTATTCCTCGCAATTCTGTTAAATCAGATTGGGAAGTTGAATTAGGAGTGATTATCGGAAAAGAAGCAAAATACATAAGTGAAGATGAATCCCAGGATCATATAGCCGGTTATTGTGTAGTTAATGATTTGAGTGAGAGGGAGTTTCAATTAGAAAAATCAGGACAATGGGTTAAAGGAAAATCGTGCGATACTTTTGGGCCTATAGGACCTTATTTAGTAACTAAAGAAGAGATACCTGACCCACAAAATTTAAAACTTTGGTTAGATGTCAATGGTAAACGTATGCAAAATGGATCAACGAAAACAATGGTTTATGGTGTTAATTTTCTTGTGAGTTATGTTAGTCAGTTCATGTCTTTACAGCCAGGCGATATTATTTCAACAGGAACCCCTCCTGGAGTAGGTTTAGGAATGAAACCTCAAGTTTATTTAAAAGCCGGAGATGTGATGGAGCTTGGTATTGAAGGTCTAGGCGAACAAAAACAAAAGACAGTTTCTGCTTAATGTTTGAAAGTATTAATGACTGTCATAATGTTAAAGATTTTAGAAATTTAGCTAAAAAAAGACTACCAGGTCCTATCTTTGATTATATTGATGGAGCAGCAGATGATGAAGTTACTTACCGTCGAAACACTGAAGCTTATGATCAGTGTGATTTAGTCCCTAATGTTTTAACTGGTGTAAAAGATATAGATATGTCGACGACTGTCATGGGACAAAAGTTAGATATGCCTCTTTATTTTGCCCCGACTGCACTTCAAAGATTATTTCATCATGAAGGCGAGATTGCGGTTGGAAAAGCTGCTGAAAAATTTGGTACAATGTTTGGAATTTCTTCTCTAGGCACAGCAAGCATCGAAGAAATTTCTGAGTTAATTTCAACACCAAAACTTTTTCAATTATATGTTCATAAAGATCAAGGTCTGAACAAAGACTTAGTGGATAGATGTAAAGCGTCTAATTTTGAAGCCATGGCAGTTACAGTAGACACTGCTGTTGGTGGTAATAGGGAGCGAGATCTTTATTCTGGATTTACAATACCGATGAAATTAACATTGAGTAGTTTGATTAGTTTTGGCCTTCATCCTCGTTGGGCTTTTAATTATCTCACTCATTCAAAATGGGAATTAAGTAATCTAAAAAATCATATTTCTGAGGGTACTAATGTGATGACTAACATAAGTGATTATTTTACTAAAATGACTGACCAGTCATTAGATTGGAAAGCGGTAGAAGAAATTAATAAAAATTGGGGAAAAGAATTTGCTATAAAAGGTATTATGTCTGTCGAAGATGCTAAAAAAGCAGTCGACATAGGAGCAACCGCAATTATGGTTTCTAATCATGGAGGAAGACAGTTAGATGGTGCCAGATCTCCATTTGATCAACTAGCTGAAATTGTTGATGCAGTTGGTGATAAAATTGATGTTATTTGTGAAGGCGGTATTCGTCGAGGTACTCATGTTCTAAAAGCACTATCGTTAGGCGCTAAAGCTTGTTCTGGAGGAAGAATGTATTTATATGCTCTTGCAGCAGGAGGTCAAAAAGGCGTGGAGAGAATTATGGGTAATTTACGTAATGAGATCGAAAGAGATATGAAATTAATGGGCGTTAAAAATATAGATCAACTTACAAGAAATAATCTAAAATTTAGATAGATTACATACCCAATCATGTTTTTTAAAAGATTATTTTCGAGAAGTAACTTAGAACTTAAAATTGATGATGGAGGTAGAGCTAATGCTGGCTACAAAGGTATGGCGGGTGATTGTGTAGTCCGTTCCATTGCTATTGCAGCTAATCTATCTTACAAAAAAGTTTATGAAGATTTATATCAGGCCAATGAAATTTTTAGAACTACTTCCAAAACAAAACTAGCTAGAAGCTTAAAGCAAAAAAATGATAGTCCTAGAACAGGAACTCATAGAGTTGTTCTCAAAAAATACCTTCTACAATTAGGTTGGAAATGGACTCCCACAATGTTTGTAGGTCAGGGCTGTAAGGTTCATTTAAAAAAAGATGAATTACCTAACGGCACACTTATCGTATCTTGCTCAAAACACATAACAGTTTTGAAAGACGGAGTTCTTCACGATACCTATGATTGTTCAAGGAATGGAACTAGGTGTGTTTACGGGTATTGGACACAGTCTGTCTAATTCAAATAAATTAATATTTATGAATTTAGTCCGGTACTTGCAATATTAAAAATCATATCTTCATAACTCATATCTAAATTAATCTGACATGATCTATAAAAGTAACCTTTTCTTAATCCTGGCATAAGATTAGCTTCAATAAAATGAGGGGTGCCATGTTGATCCATTTTAATATCTATTCTTCCTAAAGATTTACCACCTAGCGCCCTAAAAGAATCTTTTGCTATTTTAGAAAGTTTATTAAAAATTTTGATATCGCTTACAGGTATTACTTTTTCTTCATCGTTTTTTTTAACATCAAAATCAAGAATACAATGACCGTTTAAATTTTTTTTCACAATAATTTCAATGGGCATAGCATTTAAACTTCCGTCAGCACTATTCTCAAAGATACCAACACTATATTCTTTGCCGGATAAATAAGTTTCTACTAATGAAGGAGAATTTTGTTTGAGATGAATGTCTAAAACTTTTGCTTCAAAACTTATAAAATCATTCACTATAGAGTTTGCATCTATACCTCTACTATCTCCACCAGTTACTGGTTTGACAAAAAGAGGAAACTTGATCGGTAGTAATGATACATCAGAATGCTCACCTGGTGTGGTTATAAAAAAATCTGCTGTTTTCACTTTAGATTTTTTCATAATTCTTTTTGCTTTATTTTTATCTGATTCATTATCTAACGCAGACTTACTTGAGGCAATATAATTAATGCCATAATTTTCCAAATAATCATTTAGCCATATAGTTTTATTGTAAAAATCAAAATATTTAACACCGGAGAAAACTAAATCTGGATTTCTCAAAGCTAGTTTTTCTAAATCTTTTTCAGTATTAATTTCTGTAATTAAAACATTTTGATATCGTTTCGACAAAATATGTAAAATTATTTTTTCATCTAAAATAATCCCAACATTTTTTTGATTTTCTGTAACATCAGGTAACTTAGGTACGGTTAATATTTCAATTTTCTTATTAATTTTAATTGGAAGGATAGTATTTCTTTTTAAATGTAGATTAATAGGTAGAGTTGAATTTTTTTTTTCTAATATATTTTTTATAATCATATTTATTTATCTCCCATATGTAAAAAATGGATCCGTAATTCTTATTTAAATGCGCTTTTTTGTTTAAAGCACCTAACAATGTAAAGGTAATTAGATTATTGTTTTGGTATATCTAAAGAATTACAACTATCACCTATTTTCATAAATAGATATAGCTATATAAATAATCTTAATTAAATGAATTTTTTAGGAGTTTAAAACTGCTGGATTATTGAAATAATTAAGATTAGATTTAAATTTGATGAGGAAATGAGTTGGTCCGATTTTCCTCATCTTTAAAATAATCGATTATTATAATAATATTATTGAATGAAAAAGTTTTTATTTATTTTTATTTTAAGTTTTATCTTTACTAATAATAGTTTTTCCTCTCAAGAAATTACGAACGCTTTACAAGAAGGAAATAAATTAATTTTCATTAGGCATGCTTACGCCCCTGGAACTGGTGATCCAAATAATTTTATTTTGCAAGATTGTTCAAGTCAAAGAAATTTAAATGAAGAGGGAATGAACCAATCCATAAAAATTGGATTATTTTTTGAAAATAATAATATTCAAATTGACAAAGTTTTGTCAAGTGAATGGTGTAGATGTAAAGATACAGCACAAATTGCCTTTAAAAAATTTGAAACTTTTGACGCTCTTAATTCTTTTTACGATAATAGATTTAGTTCTAATAAATCAAAACAAATCAGAGCTTTAAAAGAATTTATTCGAAATTGGAATAGTGATAAAAATTTAGTCTTAGTTACTCACTTTGTTGTTATTCAAGAAATGTTAAACTTAGGTGTCTCTTCTGGAGAAATAGTAATAACTGATAAAGATTTGAATATAATAGAAACTGTTAAAAGTAATTAAATTGTCTTTATCTAATATATAATATTAATTATTTCCATCTTGTTTATATCTTTTTTCAAGTTTTCTAACAAAGAAAGAAACTATTAAGATTAAGATTAAATATTCTAGTATTAGAAAAGTATAAATTTCTAATGGTCTGTAAGTTGTAACAACCAATTCATTAGCCTTTCTTGTAAGATCAGCAATTCCAATAATAGATACCAAAGAAGACATTTTTAAAACATAAACAAATTGATTACCAAGAGCGGGTAAAATATTTTTAATTGCTTGTGGAAGAATTATTAGTCTTAATATTTTATAGAAAGTTAAACCCAGTGAACTTCCGGCCTCCCACTGAGATTTTTTAATTGAATTAATTCCCGCTCTAAAGATTTCAGCCTGGAAAGCACTTTCACTTATTGCTAAAGCGATAATACCTGAAACAAATGGACTAAAACTTACTCCTGTCATTATAGGTAAGCCGTAATAAATCCACAGAATTAAAACTAATAGTGGAACAGCTCTTACAATTTCTACATACCCAATATTTATATAAGTGAAAAATTTATTTTTGAATAAGGAAGGTATTGCAACCAAAAATCCCAAAAACATAGATATGACGATTGAAATTACTGAAATATATATGGTTAAACTCATCCCACTTAAAAGAAATTTTAAGTTTGTTAAGCCCGTAACTTTACCTGGAGAGAGTATATACCAAGCCCATTCATATTCAGAGCTACATGATGTCAGTATTAAGGGTAATAATAAAATTAGTTTCTTCAATAATTAAATTATACCCTTAATTATCTTTATTGGAATTTTATAAGCTTTTAAGATTATATTTTTTTAGAAGTGAATCAAAGAAGCCTGAAGTTTTTTTAATTTCTATCCAATGATTAATATAATTTAACCAAACCTGATCACTTTGATCAACCATCATAGCTAAAACTGCAGGATCTTTATTTCCATCTTGTACTATTGCTAATTGAGGATATTTAATAACTAACTTATTAGCTTCTGTAGAACTTGTAATATGTCCATCTGCTCTTCCTGCTAAAACTTCTTGAAAATCTCTAGCTGGAGCTTCAATAGACTTTAATTTAGATTTAGGAAAAAATTCTTTAGCTTTTGCCTCTTGGGATGTTCCTAGAGTTGTAGCTATAGTCACATTCTCACTGTTTAAAGAATCCCAGGTAGGAAATTTTTTAAGATTTTTTTTAAGAACTAAGGGAACAGTTCCATATTCATGATATGATGATGTAAAACCTGCAACTAAAGCTCTTTTAGCCGTCTTTGTTACACTCGTTGAAATATCGTATCTATTTGAAGTAATCCCAGAAACTATAGTTTTCCACTCAGTAGGAACAAAAGTTACTTTTACTCCCATATCTTTAGCAAACTCGTTCATTACATCTATATCAAATCCTTTGTACTTATTTGTAGCCGGATCTTTCATAGACATTGGATCCCAGTCACCTGTGGTTCCAACTTTTAATTCACCAGATGATAAAATCAGATTAAGTCTCGTCTCTGAGTTAGCTGAGAATGGTAAAAACGATAGTAAAATTATAATAAGTATTTTTTTCATATCACTAATACGATAATAAAGATATGTAGATCATATAATTAATAAATAAACCTAATAATTAGGTTATTTAAAAATAATACTTAAAAAATAATTTAAATAAAAAAAATAATTGTCTAAGTCAATAAATTTAACAAAAGATTCAATTTGGTCACTACTTAAAAATGTGACTATCCCTGCTAGTGTTGGTTCATTATTTCAAACATTTTATAATTTAGTTGATACTTGGTTTGCAGGTAGAGTTTCTGCTGAAGCTATAGGTGCAATTGCTAAGTCATTTCCTATATATTTTGTAATGATCGCTGTTGGATTTGGTATTGGTTCTGCAACAAATTCATGTATTGGTAATCTATTAGGTGAAAAAAAAATTAATAAAGCTTCACTGTTAATTGCTCAGTCTTTAATATTTGCAGTGATTACGTCTGTTGTTGTCACTTTTTTTGGATTAAATGCATCTGACTTTCTTTTAACGGTAATGGGTTCTGATGCTGCTGGTATAGCTTTAACTAGAGAATATTTAGATATAATTTTTTACGGTACTTTTATAGTTATGATTCAAATCTCTTTAAACGGAGCTTTGAACGCTCAAGGAGATACTAAGAGTTATAGAAATGTCTTAATATTTACTTTCTTTTTAAATATATTTTTAAATCCTCTATTTATTTGGGGATACGGAATTATTCCAGCTTACGGCATAGGCGGCCTTGCTATAGCAACTGTAATTGCTCAATCAGTAGGTACTTTTTATTTAGCTTATAAAATTAACTCATGTGAATTGAGAAAGTATTTATCGATTAAAAGTTTTATTCCTAAGTTAATCTTATTAAAAGAATTATTCGCTCAAGCAGTACCCATTATGATCAGCATGATATTTATTGCTGTAGGTATCTTTATTATTTTATATTTTATTGGTCAGTTTGGTGATCTTGCAACATCTGGTTATGGTGCAGCTCTAAGAGTAGAGCAAGTTTTATTATTACCGGTTATTGGATTAAACACTGCAGTGCTCTCTATTGGTGGACAAAATTTTGGTGCTAAAAATTATGAACGTATAAGAGAATTATATTTCAAAGCTTTATTATTTGGATCATCTTTCATGGCTGTAGCAGGAGTTGCGTTATTTTTTGGCGCAAATTTTTTTGTATCTCAATTCACAGATAACCAAGAAGCTATATTGCATGGAGCTATATATTTAAAGATAGCTGCATTAATTGGACCTGTGTATCCTGTGTTCTTTATCACTACAGCATTATTCCAGGCTGTTAAAAAACCTATCTATTCTCTTTATCTAAGCATTTTAAGGTTATCAGCTTTACCTTTTTTATCTCTTTGGTATATGATTAATATTAGGGGAGGAGATTACTCCGATATATTTTATACCATCATGGCAACTAATTGGTTTATGGGAATTGCAGTAATTATATTTATTGGATATTTTTTGAATAATGTTTTTAAACAAAAGAAAAGTCATTTTAGTTATTAATATTTCCACATTATTATTTTCTCTTACTGATAATGACCTGAGATTGCAAGATACCAATAATAGATGAAACCATTAAAGAATTGGGATAATAAGACATGGTTATCTTCGGCAGCCTATATAAATTCATTTAATATTTTTTTACTCAAAAAGAAAAAGCTTAATAAAAATTCACAAATTTTAGATATCGGCTGTGGGCGGGGTAAAATTTTTGGTTCATTATCCAGAAAATTTAAACTGATTAATAAACCAATCGGTATCGATCCTGTTATTCATAAAGATATTGATAGATCGATAGACTTCAAAAGCCAGGATGTTTTTAAGTTTTTTAAAACAAATCAAAATAAATTTGATCTAATAATGATTAAACAAACGCTTCACTTTTTTGATAAAAATAATAGAACCAAATTAATAAAAACTTGTAAAAAAAATTTAAAAAAAAATGGAGTGTTAATTATATTTTCACTGGTTACTGAAAATAATGAAATCCCATGTTTTAAACTAATGAAGCAAAAGCTTAATAGGAGTCTAGAAAAAGATTTAAGAATGCTAGCAACTACTAGTAAATTATTAATAAATTATAAAACTGATATATTTAAATTTAAAGTCTCAATGACAAAAAATAAATATATTCAAATGTTAAAACAAAGATACATATCCTGCCTCGTAAATCTTAATAAAGAACAAATAAGCAAGGGTATTAATGAAATAAAAAGATTATCTAATAAAAAAATAACTTTTATAGATAAATTAATATCTATTAAATATATTCAGAAAAGTTAAATTTTTAGGGGCGTTCTGTTGCCCGGCCGCCCCAAGGCCGCGCTTTCCTAATTAATTAGGCAGCGAGAGCTAAGTTATTATTTTTAGCAATTATAATTAAGTCTCTATAACGAAGAAACGCTTCCAACGAGCAAAAATCATACCATTCAGAGCAAGTCAAACCTGTTTCACCCCCATTAATTTTTGGTGGAGATGGAGGGTACCGCCCCCTCGTCCTATACGCCTAGTACATATAACGTTTATTGCTATAGTTGTTAAAACAACAGAGTTAGTATACTTTATTTCAGGAATCTATTAAACAACTATGACAAAAAAAGACGAATCTCAGATAAAAAAAATTAGATCTAAAAGTTTTTCGACGATTAGAGCAACATCACCTGCACTTGAAAAAATATTATATAAGCCAATAAAGGTACTTGATCATGGTTTTATTAGAGTTATTGATTATATGGGTACGGATCAGTCGATCGTTCAAGCTGCTAGAGTTTCTTATGGAGAAGGAACAAAAAAACTTAGAGAAGATAGAGGATTAATTCGATATCTGTTAAGTCATTGGCATACAACGCCTTTTGAAATGTGTGAAATTAAGTTTCACGTTAAACTTCCAATTTTTGTAGCAAGGCAATGGATCAGACATAGAACGGCAAATGTAAATGAATACTCAGCTAGATATTCTGTATTAGATAGAGAATTTTATGTACCAGAAATTAATCAGTTAGGTTCTCAATCAACAACAAATAAACAAGGTCGCTCAGAATCTTTAAATAAAAATTTTGCAAAACAAGCTCAGAAACTTATTAAAGATAATTCTAATCAATTATATGATGACTACCAAAATCTTCTCAATGGTAACTTACTTAATAAAGATGAATATGAGGATGGGGAAGGTCTAGCTCGTGAACTAGCAAGAACTACCTTACCACTTAATTATTATACTCAATGGTATTGGAAAGTAGACCTTCATAACTTAATGCATTTTCTAAAACTTAGAGCTGATAGTCATGCTCAATATGAAATTCAAATTTACGCTGAAAAAATGATTGATGTTTTAAAAAAGTGGGTGCCTTTAACCTATGAAGCTTTTGAAGATTATAGAAATAATTCTTATCAGCTGTCTAAAGAGGCTGTTAAAATTTTAAAAGATATTTTAGCAGGTAAAAAAATTCAAACTAAAAATTATAAACTCTCTCCAAGAGAATTAAGAGAGCTTGAGACTCGTTTTTCTATTAAGATTCTTTAATTTAAATTCGAGGACTTACTTAAAACTTTACTAACTATATTCTCAAATTGTTTTGTATAGTCATCTTTGTAATCAAAGCAGTAAGGTTTTCCACTGTCACAACTTTGAGGTACACCTTCTTTAAAAGGAAGCACTTCTAAAAGTTCTATATCCTCTTTAATTAATGTGTCTTTTGTTTTTGATTTTCCAAAAATATAATTTTTTTCACCATTAGTTTCTAAGTAGCCCATATTTTCTACTACACCTAAAATTGGAACACCCGTTTTAATAAACATGTTAATTCCTCTCACAACATCTTTTAAAGAGAGTAGCTGTGGGGTTGTTACAATCACTGCACCGTTTAACTTTAGTTTTTGAGACATAGATATCTGCACATCTCCTGTACCTGGAGGGAAATCAACGATCATATAATCAATATCTCCCCAATTAGTCTTATTAATTAAACCATCAAGACCTTTAGTGAGCATTGGACCTCTCCAAATAACAGCCTGCTCTTCATCAACCAAGAATCCTATCGACATGGCTTTGATTCCGAATACTTCGAAAGGTTCAAACTTGCCATCAACCACTTTAGGCTCTTTATCTTGAAGACCTAAGAGTGTTGGGACACTAGGTCCATAAATATCTGCATCAAGCAATCCAACTTTATACCCTTGATTTGCAAGGGTTATAGCAATATTGCAAGCAATTGTAGACTTACCTACACCACCTTTACAGCTAGAAATTCCAAAACAAGTCTTGATATTCATGAGTTAGTCATTATTTATAATGTATCATGAACAAAAGCCTATCAAAAATTTTCTCTTTAGATGGACCTTGGGGTCAAACTCCAGGTGGTGGATCTAATAAACCAGGTGGACCTATCAATCCAGAATCAATTGATGATTTACTAAAAGATTTAAAAAATAAATATAATTTTAAAATGCCTTTTAAAGGTGGAGCTAAAGGATTCTCATTTCTTATTCTTATAGCTATTATACTTTGGTTACTGACTGGTTTTTATCGTGTTGAACCTGATGAGCAGGGAGTAGAGCTTTTATTTGGAAAGTGGAATGAAAGAACAACCGCTCCAGGTCTTCATTATTTTTTCCCAACACCTATTGGCAAAACCCTAACACCAAAAGTGGAAGCAATTAGAAAAATTAATGTAGGTTTTAGAAGTAATGGAGATCTTACAAGAGATGTCTTAGAAGAAAGCTTAATGCTTACTTCCGATCAAAATATATCAGATTTAGATTACACAGTTTTATTTAGAGTAAAAGATGCTGGTCAATTCCTATTTAATTTGAGAGATCCAGAAGAAACAGTCAAAGTCATTTCTGAAAGTGTTCTCAGAGAAGTTGTTGGTAAAACAAGACTTGAGGATTTATTAACTGTGTCTCGTCAATCAGTTGAAAGAGAATCTAGAACTCTCTTACAAGATTTACTCGATGAATATGAGGCAGGTATTTTAATTCAATCTATTCAACTTCAGGATGTTAATCCTCCTAAAGAAGTAATTGATGCATTTGATGATGTTCAAAAGGCAAGACAAGATAAAGAGAAGACCGTTAACCAAGCAGAAGCTTATAGTAATACAATTGTTCCTGAAGCAAGAGGTAAGGCTGAAAAAATTCTTCAAGAAGCAGAAGGTTATAAAAATAAATTAATCAAACAGGCTGAAGGTGAGGCAAGTAGATTTCTCCAAGTACTAGAGACTTACCAGTCAGCCAAATCTACAACTAAAAAAAGAATTTATCTTGAAACTATGAGGGACGTTCTTAAAAATTCAAATAAAGTCATGATTGATAAAGATTCAGGCAATGGTGTTGTTCCTTACCTACCTTTAAATGAATTAACAAAAAATAAAAATAGTGAGTCTCAAAATGAAAACTAGAAATATAATTATTTTAACAATATTAGCTTTTACTATAATGCTAACTACTGGTTTCTTTTTTGTTGTTGATCAAACTAAACAGGTGATTGTTCTTCAATTTGGTGAACCGAAAGCCGTTTATCAGACACCAGGATTAAAATTCAAATTACCTTTTATTCAAAATGTTGTTTATTATGATAGTAGGGTTTTAAATTTAGATCCAGCTCAAGAGGAAGTTATTTTACGAGATCAAAAAAGAGTAGTGGTTGATACGATTGTCAGATATGTAATTAAGGACCCATTAAAGTTTTTCCAAACTACTAGAACTGAATTGGC
>Ga0209502_10001274_pt1 | contig 23721 bp, 22 predicted proteins | sample ArcticOcean_MG_C_10_FD_187442 | JGI IMG/M metagenome (GOLD analysis project Ga0209502, IMG submission 187442) | Marine microbial communities from western Arctic Ocean - ArcticOcean_MG_CB11_90 (SPAdes) (version 2) | ecosystem: Environmental > Aquatic > Marine > Oceanic | place: Arctic Ocean... | reverse complement strand
AAATCATCGGACCAATCGCGTCTTTCCACATCAAGCCAAGAGGTTCCAGCGGCATCAGACATCTCTGCCACGTGTTCCCCGCTCAACCACAAGCGCAGATAGTCTTTCGGCAATAGAACCTTGGCCACTTGCGCAAAGATATCCGGTTCATGGGTGCGCACCCATGCAAGTTTGGGCGCGGTAAATCCTGGGAATACTATGTTACCAGTTAAGCGGCGAAATATTGGGTCCCCGTCAAGTTCAGCAGCCTCTAGCGCTGAACGGGTATCGTTCCACAGTATGCAAGGCCGCAGCACTATGTCACTTGAATCCAGCAAGGTTGCGCCGTGCATGTGACCAGAAAGGCCAATCGCACCCACTGCGCCCAAATCAATTTGGCTGGCTAATGCCACCATAACGGCCTCGGCGGCATCAAGCCAATCTTGCGGCTCCTGTTCTGACCAGCCATCATGCAATCGAGCCACCTGCAAAGGCGCTATGGCCTCCGCACAAATATTTTGGGCATCGTCAATGACGAGGCCCTTTAAACCTGAAGTTCCAAGATCGAGGCCAATAAACACCGCTTAAACCGCCGCTTTAGGGTTTTTTCCCAAAATTATCATCGATAGAATATCATCTTCTGTTACATCTTCTACGCGCTCAGTTCCAACCAAAAGACCGTTTTTCATCACGCTAGCACGGTCACAGAGCTTCATCACATTGTGAATGTCATGCTCAATAAGGAAGATGCCAAGTCCCTGCTTTTTTAGTTCTTGGATAAGCTCAGCAACCATTTCAGTTTCCTGCGGGCCCAATGCGGCGGTCGGCTCATCCATGATGAGGATTTTGGCGTCAAAATACACCGCGCGGGCAATCGCAACAGACTGGCGTTGACCACCCGACAGCGCGGATACCGGCACATTGAATTTTTGGAAGTTGGGATTGAGACGCGCCATAATTTTGCGGGTTTCCGCCTCCATTCTGCTTTCGTCCAAAAAGCCACCAGATCCGATAAGTTCCCGGCCAAGAAATAGATTAGACGCCGCATCAAGATTATCCGCTAGGGCAAGGGTCTGGTATATTGTTTCGATATTTTGATCACGCGCATCGCGAGGGTTATTAATCGTAACCTTTTTGCCGTTAATATGCACTTCGCCAGAGTCAGCCTTGTAGGCTCCAGACAAGCATTTTATCAATGTCGATTTACCCGCCCCATTGTGCCCTAGAAGGCCCACAACCTCACCGGGGTAAAGATCAACGCTGACCTGATCTACCGCTTTAATACCGCCAAATGCGATCGAGATGTCTTTCAACTCGACCAAAGGAGTGCCTGTATTGGTCATAATATGTCTCCTCACTTAACGCGTTTATTGTAAATAATGTCGAGATAGACTGCGAACACTAGCACAACGCCAACGACAATTCGCTGAATTGCGCTGTCAAATCCAATTAACACCATGCCAGATTGTAGGCTTTGCATCACTAATGCGCCAAGAATGGCACCATAGATTTTACCAACCCCACCAGCCAATGATGTGCCGCCAATAACGGCTGCAGCAATCACATAAAGCTCGTCCAATGTACCCAACGCATTGGTGGCAGAATTCAAGCGAGCCGAAGCTATAACAGCTGCGATGGCCGTAAGCATGCCCATCAGCGCAAACACCTTCATCGTAACCCATTTTGTATCAATCCCAGCTAAAGAGGCGGCCTCTGGATTACCGCCAATGGCGAAAACATAACGACCAAATCGGGTACGAGTAACCAAGATGGTCATACAAATACCGACTGTAATCAAAATTAGAACTGGGATCGCAAAACCATGGCTGATAAAGGTGCCCTCAAGGTCTTGCCCAATTTTTGTGCCATACTGACGTACGATACCTTTGGGCCACGGGTAAGAGTTTACTAGCCGCACAGCGCCAATAATTGTTGCCCAACCTACAATAGCCAAAAAACATTCTGCCCAGATTGGACGCAAGCGAAAGTCATGTTTACGCCGCGATTTACGCCCAGTGTAAATGATGTACGCGACGCCCAGGCAAGCCAAAGCGCCGACGATCCAACTGCCTACAGCACCAACAGCGCCATATGGACCACCACCTAGAAGTGCAAAAGTACTGTCCACGGGTGAAATAGTACGGCCACCAGCGGACAAGAAGGACATACCTCGCCATACCATTAAGCCACCAAGCGTAACTATAAATGCCGGAATGCTTCTATAGGCAATTAGCCAGCCGTGGAGTGCACCAATCAATGTACCAAAAATTAAGCCAGCAATAACTGCTAAGATCCAGATGGACCAATGCCCAATTCCAACGAACTGCGGTAGTATCTCTACCTGCAAAAGCCCCATAGCCATGGCGATAACACCAATCATTGATCCAACAGATAGGTCAATATTGCGGGTCACGATGACCAGAACCATGCCAGTAGCCATTATACCAATAGATGATGTCTGAACCGATAGGTTCCAAAGATTGCGCGGTGTCAAAAAAGCGCCGAAATTATTAAAAATGACACCATAAAAATGGAATCCTACCCAGATCAGCGTCAAAGCACCAAGCATACCAAGCAGGCGAGTATCAATTTCTGTAGAATTCAAAAAACGCGCAATGGCGCCCTTATGACTTTCAGTAGGAGCTTCAGATCTTGGAGTATCATTCATGGGGAAATCCAGCATAGTTTTAGGAAATTTTAAAAGATATTTGTTATTTAGAATAACTATTTCAACACTAATTTAGTACTGAAAAGTGATTGCCGCTTAGCAATCAGAAACTAATATATACAAAAAGAAAAGGCGCCGATCCAATCAGACCGGCGCCTGAATTTAAGGCTATTAGCAGCCGTCAACACCTGCGATCGCACCTTCACAAGCCTGAGCTTTGCTAATGTGTCCGCCATCGATTGCGATGCTAAGGTTGTCACGGGTCAGTGGAGTTGGGTCCAGTAGAATTGCATTAATTGCAATACCTTTTTCGCCACCGCTGAAAGTTGAAGCACCGTCGATATCTGACATTGATGTACCTTTTGCTAAAGCAGAAGCAATTTCACCAGCAGCTTTACCTAAATCGCGCGCATCTTTCCAAACAGAAACTGTCTGGATACCACGAGCCACGCGGTTGATAGCGGCAAGGTCGCCATCTTGGCCACCAACTGGGATCACAAGGCCTTGAGCAGAGAGTGCAGCGACTACGCCGCCTGCCATACCGTCATTTTCAGACAGAACAGCATCAACATTGTTGTTGTTTGCTGTCAGGATTTGCTCCATGTTCTTCTGCGCATTCTCTGGCTTCCAACCATCAGAAAAAGATTCGCCAACGATTTTGATTTTGCCAGATGCAACGTCGTCGCCGATGACTTCCATCATACCCTGAAGCAAGAACATTGCGTTTGGATCGCCTGGATCACCTTTGATGATCGCGTAGTTGCCCGAAGGCTGAACAGCCTGCACAGATTTAGCGATAATGCGGCCAACCCCTACATTGTCAAATGTAAGATAAAACGTACGAGCGTCCTCAATCAAACGGTCATAACCAATAACTGGAATGCCTTCGTTTGCTGCTGCTTCAATAGCAGGAGCAATCGCGTCTTTGTCCCACGCATTAATAATCAGAGCGTCAACGCCCTGAGTAAGCAAAGCTTCAATATCAGTCAGCTGTTTTGCAGACGATGATTCTGCATCAGCTGATACATATGTATTGCCTGCGGCTTCAATTGCAGCAACCATTGCTGCTTCGTCGATCTTCCGCGCTCTTCCTGAAAACTCGCCCAAGACACACCAATAACGTCTGCAATTGCTGCAGAACTGGTGAAACTAGCGGCTGCAACTGCAGCTGCTAAAATTAACTTATTCATTTTATTTCTCCCAAAAAAAATTTTGCTCTTCAGAGCTGCAGCCACTTAACGCCACTAACCTATACTGGTGGATATAATTCAGTTGTCAAATTAAAATTTTTAAGTTTGTATGTAAAAACGTGGAAAAATGCTAAATGATGATTTTTTACTCCCTAACATCACTGTTTTAGTGAATTTATTGAGTATTCCATCAATGTATAGTTCAAAAGGTGAATTTATGTCTAGGGAAGGATTTAGTGAAAATAACGAATCAATTCCCACAGGAATTGGTTATGGCCCCATCTTGAGGCCATCAGCCCGTGAAGCATATTCGCTGCGACAGCAAATTTTTGAACAAGTTCGAGCAAGTGGTCAAATTGCACGCTCAACAATTGCGCGAACTCTTAATGTCAGCCCTGGATCTGTGACAGCGTTAACTGCTGATTTAATCCTAGACGGGTTTCTGCGAGAAGTGGGAAGTATCACACGCGAAACTGTCCGTGGACGCCCGCCAGTCGCACTAGAGCTTGTACCTGAAGCCCTTCACGTTATTGGAGTCAAGCTGTCAGATGAACGCCATACTGCGGTGCTAACTGACTTTGGCGGTAGCGTTTTAGCAAGCGCATCACTAGAAGCAGCGCCTGACAAGGCGACGGCAAACGCGCTGTTGAGCGCAACCGAAATACTTATAAAACAACTTTGTAATATCGCCCAAATTTTACCAAATTCAATTTCCGCTATTGGAGTTGGTATTTCCGGCATTGTTGATTGCAAAACTGGTATCGTTGCTTGGTCACCACTGTTGCGTGATCTAGACATCCCTCTTGGAAAGTTACTTGCAACTCATTTTGGCACACCGGTTTTGATCGATAACGACGCCAATGTATTAACGCTCGCTGAACTTTGGTTTGGCGCGGGGCGTGCTCTGAGTAACTTTGTGGTTGTAACCATCGAGAATGGTGTGGGCATGGGGTTTGTTATTGATAACCAACTATTTCGCGGCGCTCATGGGATGGGACTCGAGCTTGGCCACACCAAGGTCCAACTTGACGGGGCTTTATGCCGGTGTGGCCAGCGAGGTTGCTTGGAGGCCTATCTTGCCGACTATGCACTCGCCCGTGAGGCATCAACACTCCTTGGAATATCACCTGATAAGGCGCAAAACTTGCCTGAAGTTCTCAAACAACTGTATGAAAAAGCTGCTGCTGGCGCCCCAGTTGTCCGCACAATTTTTCAGCGTGCCAGACGGTATTTGGCAGTAGCGCTCTCCAACATCATTCACCTTTTTGATCCAGAGTTAATTATTCTTTCTGGTCAGCTGATGCGGTACGACTTTCTTAATGCCAAGGAGATGCAGTTAGAAATGCAGGCTTTTGCACTTCACCACAGCCGTCACGAAACACGGATTGAGATTCAGTCCTGGGGAGATATGGTTTGGGCCCGGGGAGCCACAGCCCTGGCACTTAACGAATTAACGAAAACAGTCGTGGTCGAAGGGCGTTAGAAAATTTGAAAAAAATCATTTTAATAGCAGCACTATTAGGGTCACCTGCGTACTCCACACCTTTATTTCGAGATCTTTCAAGTGAACTGCCCCACCATACCTATTCTGGCGAATGGAACCACTTTGTAGGTGGTGGCGTTGCGGTGATGGATTGCAACGGCGATGCTTTACCTGATATTTTTGCTGCTGGGGGGACTGGAGCAGCAACATTATTTGTAAATCAAGGCGACTTTGCGTTTGATAAGTCCGAAATTCCAAAAATAATAGATACCACTGGCGCGTACCCCATTGACATAAATGCCGATGGGTACATGGACCTTTTCGTTCTTCGCATTGGAGCAAATATCATCCTCAAGGGAGGCGAAGATTGCACCTTTATGGATGCCACTGACGAATTTAGAATTCCAAAAACAGATCAATGGTCCACTGCATTTAGCGCCTGGTGGCGCGACGATGGTCTGCCCCATATGGTTGTTGGAAATTATGTGGACTTGCACGATCCAGATGGACCTTTTTTTGCCTGCGACAGCCACCAATTACTTACACCATTGGCTGGAGAATATCACACCCGCCCGCTCAAACCTGGGTTTTGCTCGCTTTCGATGCTCGCTGCTCGAGACGCAAGCGGCGCAATGCGTTTGCGAATTTCTAACGACCGCCAATATTATGTACGTAATGGCTACGAGCAAATGTGGGATATATCTGAAGGCCGGTTTTTGAATAAAACCGATGGCTGGAAAAAAGTTTCAATCTGGGGGATGGGTATCGCCAGCCGGGATATTACTGGTGACGGTCGCGACGAAGTCGTTCTCACATCAATGGGTGACCAACTTTTGCAAATGGCGAACGAGGATGGCAGTTATACCAACGCACCGTTTACAACTGGCACATACGCACACAGACCTTACTTTGGTGATGACGGGCGTCCTTCGACAGGATGGCATGCGCAATTTGGTGATGTCGACAATGACGGCCTAGCCGATCTCTTTATTTCTAAAGGTAACGTCGACCAGATGCCATCAAATGCAATCTATGACCCAAATAACTTGCTAATACAACAGGCCAATGGCACGTTCGTTGAGGCTGGCCTGACATCTGGCGTTGCCAGCGGCGAACGCAGCCGAGGAGCTGCTGTAGCCGATTTTGACCTCGACGGGCGGCTTGATATTCTAGTCTTAAACAGGCGCGCTCCAATGGAAATTTATCGAAATGAGACCCAAAATACAGGACACTGGCTTGGTGTAAAATTAATCCAAGATGGCGGAAACCTCAACGCGATCGGCGCACGGGTCACTGTTGGGCAAGACATCCAACAGGTGTATATTGGTGGCGGCCACGCTGGCGGCCAGGCGTTGCCGCTGCACTTTGGGTTAGGCTCATCCACCGAGGTCAGCATAACTGTTGAGTGGCCCGATGGCTTAGTCAATGTCCACCGGGCTAAAGCTGACCAGACCGTCGTGCTACTCCGCTAAGGGTTTGGGACGGCAAGGCCGCTTGGGACAGATTTGGGCACTCCTAGCCGTCCCACCTGAGCGGATGTGTCGGTCAAGGAGCCAAGAAATGCGACGAGTGCAGACACATCATCCGACGATAGCGTCACCGGATCAATACTCACTGCATTCGAAATAGCAGCTACTTCAGCTGGATCATCCATGATCCGCCAGTCCGCGACATCAAATTGAGGCAAAACTATGCCCAACCGATTATAGTTGGCAAGTCCTGCACGGGGGTCTGCATGAGCTGCCACAAACGCAGTTAAATCGTTGTAAGCTCCTGCATGGCCCCACGGACCTGTCAATTTAACGTTGCGCAATGACGGTGTGCGAAAGGCATATTTATCAGCGTCAAGACCTGTAACGCGAAAACGCCCTTCATCTCGCGCGTGGCTTTGGAACCGTGCGGCCTTACCCGGGCCAACCTGCGGCTGGCCCATCGCGTGAAATTCATGGTCAGTAAGAAGTGCGCCGCTGTGACAGCTTGCGCAACCCGCCACCCCATAAAACAAATCCACCCCCTTTTGGGCTGTGATTGAGAGCATTTTTTGATCTTTCAAAAACGCATCAAACGGCGCTGTATCGGAACGCCATTCAAACTCCATAAATGCGGCGATAGCGTTCGATACATCAGTAAACTTAATATCATTTGGACCATCTATGTGAGCATAAATTTCAGAAAAATCGTCAGCATATTGGCTTACCAACCCCACCCTCTGCGCGATCAAGTCCCAGGCTCCATTTTTACCAGTAAGTGTGCCCTGCCGAACGGCTTGCGAAATCTCATTTTCAGAATAGTGCCCTGCCATTTCATCACCCGAAAGAACTGGAAACATAGTTTGCGCGGATATTATAGAAGCAAATCCACTGACCATTTCGTCTTCTAAAGGGGTTCGTAGGCCCGAAGCGCGCGCCGCATCGACTTCTACACGCCCATCATGAAAAAGTGCCTGGATTTGCTTAGCTCCCAGATTAAACAAAGGCTGGGCGTTCCGAGGAATTCTTTGTTCAGGCATATTGTCTGTGTCCACAACACGATTTAGCCCGAGACCCTTTCCACCATCTCCAAGTGACAGTGAAAGCCCATCCCCCGTCCCAAAATCAGGATGGTGACATGTAGCACAGGCGACCTCCTTGTTGCCGGACAAAAGTGGATCATAAAACAAGAGCTGACCGAGAGCGGCTTCTTCTTTACGCACCAACCGAAAGTCGTCATCGGTCAACGGCTTTGGCAACTCTGCCGCTAAGGCTACATGCCCAGCAGCAAGCAAAATACCAACAAAAATTTTAAGCATTGTGTTGCCCCATGTTTCAATAAGCATGTCCTAATTCAAGCAAAATGGAAAGACAATTGCTCTAACAAAAGCGCTGGGCCGCCTTTAATCAATAATTAAATAATTACCATACTCAAGTATGAGCAGTGATTTGCCTGAGCACAAAATTCACAAATGTAAAGGGCTGGCACTCCTCACCTGATTTATATGGATTTGGACGCGAACAACAGCAAACCTCTTTGCTGGAAAGTGAAAACCCATATTTTCAAACTAACTCCAGCAAGTTTTCTAAACGACAGAAACACTTTTTCATACAGCCTAAAGTTGTTTTTTAATTTAGAAAATAAAGAGCCGAAAGCGCTACAGTTAAATTTTGTTGAGCCATCATATAATAAATTGAAATAATTAACTTTTTATTTTTAAAAAAATTATTACATGATTTTAGTTTAAGATCAAAGGCAGGCTAAATCTTAGTAATGACCCAGCGTAATATCAACTACCTTACAGGAGGGCGTTGAAATCTTTTTCAGTCGCCCCATAATCAATTACATCACCGCTAAATTATTTAGTGAAAAATTAAGTCGGGCATTATGCTCAAGCGGTCGGAAAAAACCGGCCGAACTATAAGGAGGAAAGACAATGGGATATATCTACGGTCGAATTAAACTAATGATGGCAACGGCAGCATTAGTCGCTGCGCCATCACTGGCTTCGGCAAGCGCAAATTTGGAGTCAGATGATTTTGTAGGCATTTCATTTTGGCTAATTTCGATGGCCTTAGTTGCGGCTACAGCATTCTTCTTCATGGAAACCCAACGGGTTGAAGGTAAGTGGAAAACTTCGCTGACAGTTTCTGGCCTTGTTACTTTAGTAGCAGCGGTTCACTATTTTTACATGCGCGATGTGTGGATTGAAACTGGCGCTACCCCACTAGTATATCGCTACATTGACTGGCTCATCACAGTGCCGCTTTTGATGGTTGAATTTTACCTCATCCTTCGTGCAATCACTGCTGTTTCAGGTGGTGTATTTTGGCGCCTTATGATCGGCACCATGGTAATGTTGGCGGCAGGTTACATGGGCGAAGCTGGCTACATCAGTGCTTGGCTTGGCTTCATAGTTGGCATAGTGGGTTGGGCATACATTTTGTATGAAATCTTCTTTGGCGAAGCAGGTAAGGTTGCCGCAGAGAAAGCTCCAGCATCGGTACAATCTGCATTCTCAACAATGCGTTGGATTGTTACAATTGGCTGGGCTATCTATCCAATTGGCTATTTCATGGGCTACTTCACAGGAGCAGGACCAGAGGAAGCTTCCAGCATGCTAAACATTATTTATAACCTCGCCGACGTTATAAATAAAATTGCGTTTGGTGTGATTATCTGGAACGTCGCAGTTACAGAGACTGACAAAGTTAAATCTAAAGCTAAAGCTTAAGATTGACACTGAGGTGGCCTAACGGCCACCTCAACCTTATCTAAACTTTATGTTCCTGATGTAAGGGTGGTACTGAATTATGTCGAACACCTTGGAACTTGTATATGATGAGGCTCAAAGCAGCAAGTTTTCAGAGCATTTTAAAGACGATGTGGTTAAAAAACTGCATAGCTTTGTAAGATCCAGGTTACTCAAAAATGAGACAACACTTAGTTTAGCAGCGCAATACCATTTCGAAAAGCCAGGTAAAATGGTGAGAGCAAAGATGGCTCTTCACGCAGCTAGCATTTTAAAAGTAAACGATGCCGCGGCGCTACACTGGGCGGCTGCGATAGAAATTCTCCACAATGCATCTCTTATCCATGACGACATTTGTGATAATGATTTGCTTCGCCGTGATCGACCATCAATTTGGTCCAAGTATGGACCTAATGTGGCGTTAACCCTTGGGGACTGGCTGGTTGCATTAGCGTTTGAACTGGCAGCTGAAGCTGGCCAGCGTGCACAAACACCACTGTTAGTTAAAATATTGGCTCAGCATATGGCTACTACTACGGCTGGAGAAGCTTCAGAATTTTCGTTGGATAAAGCACTCGAGTGGGATCGCTATATAGAGATTGCTTCTGACAAAACGGCGCCTCTGCTGACCGCTCCATTAGAAGGCGTAGCGGCTATGGCGTTACACGTAGATGCATCATCATCAATTGGAACTTACTTTCGCAGCCTAGGTGCCGCATATCAAATAGCTAACGACATTATGAACTTTAGAGCCCTCGACGGCGCCATAAATCAAGGATCTGATCTAGCTAGGCGTGCGCCAAATGCAGTGGTTGTGCTTTATAGACAGAGCTTACCACCAGAACAATTAATAGCCTTCGATGATTGGTATAGTTCAGGTTCCAATACCGAATTTACTAGCTGGCGGAAGAAAATTTTCTCCTCAGAAGCGATGGCGTTGAGTGCTCACCAAATGCAAAAAGGTTTGAGTAAAACGGCTCACTTAGCAAAGGAAATGCCAATGGCACTGTCTGAGGCCGTTTTACCTGTGCAATTACTTTTGCGGCAGGTGTGTATGAAAGCGATTTCACCTCTTAACACTTAGGGCAAGGTGCTAAAATTATGAAATCAAATTCTCCGGCTAACACCCCAAAGGATTCCGACCCAGCTTTGGGGACTGTTTTGGTCATAGGAGCAGGCTTTGGTGGGATTGCGGCAGCTCTACGCATGCGAGCCAAAGGTTTCGATGTTACCCTTGTGGATCGCTTGAATGCTATTGGCGGAAGAGCTCAGGTATTTGAGCGTGGCGGTTTTAAGCATGACGCTGGTCCCACAGTAATAACAGCACCATTTTTATTTGACGAGTTGTTTGAGTTGTTTGGTGAGACGCGCAGTGATCATGTTGAATTCCGTTCGCTTGATCCATGGTATCGTTTCTACTTCCATGGTGGACGTCAGTTTGATTATTGTAGGTCTATCGAAGATACCAACGACCAAATAAGAAAATTTGATTCGAGAGATGTAAAGGGTTATGAGCGTCTTCTGGCCACCTCTAAAGCGATATTTGAGGTAGGATTTGAGCAGCTTTCTAGCCGCCCATTTCACAAAATTAAAACTATGGTGGCGCAGATTCCAAGCTTATTGCGCTTGAAAAGCTATTACTCAGTCGCAGGCATTGTAAACCGACACCTAAAACATCCGCTACTTAGGCAAGCATTTTCGATCCATCCTTTGTTAGTTGGAGGCAATCCATTTACCACAACGTCAATCTACGCACTGATCCATTACCTTGAACGCCGATGGGGAGTATATTTCTGCATGGGTGGAACTGGTAAGCTAGTCGAAGCACTACATGAGTTATTGTTGCGTACTGGAGTTAAGGTGGAGCTCAATGTCGATGTTGCAGAGATTACGTTGAAACACGGGCTAGCTACCGGTGCGATTGCCACAGATGGTCGAGTTTTTAATGCCGAACGTGTAATCTGTAACGGTGATCCTCCCACAGTATATACTCAGATGTTACCAGCAGATGGTAATAGGCGGAAGCGTTTAGCCTCTGAAAAACTTACGCATTATTCAATGGGGCTGTATGTTTTGTTTTTTGGCACCCAGCGACAGTATCCCGATGTGGCACATCACACGATATGGATGGGGCCGCGCTATAAGGAATTACTTGCTGATATTTTTGATAAAAAAATTCTTGCTGATGATTTTTCACTCTATGTTCACCGCCCCACAGCAACTGATCCTAGCTTCGCGCCCGAGGGTTGTGACAGCTACTATGTACTCTGCCCAGTGCCAAACCTGCGGGGCCAGGTAGATTGGACCAAAAAAGCACCAGAGTTGAGAGATCGCATTGTAAAGGCATTGTCTGAGACAATAATGCCTGACCTTGAGACAACAATCACTGAAGATTTCTGGATGACACCTGAAGATTTCAAAGCTGACTATCGCTCAATGCATGGTGCTGGGTTTTCGTTGGCACCAATTTTTACTCAATCAGCTTGGTTCCGGTATCACAACCGAGACCCACATATTCCTAATCTATATTTTTCTGCCGCTGGAGCACATCCTGGTGCTGGTATGCCTGGTGTACTATGCTCAGCCAAAGTCGTGGAGGCCTTGATCGATCAAGAACTGACTGGGCAGAAATGATATGTGCTGGGGAGCTGCGTGATGAAAACTAATGAAGATCTCACGCCCGAGCATTCACTAGCCCAAAATGGGAAGAGTTTTCACTGGGCAGGGCGCTTTCTGGGGCCAGAGGTTGGGCGCGATGCAACGCGTCTCTATAGTTTTTGTCGTATTCTTGATGATATGGCAGATGGGGACATTAAAAACGGACCCAAACGGTTGAAACACATTCGTTCTGGGTTGATTGAGGCGACTGTTACCGGTGATTTACTATTGCCAGAATTGACTAATTTTATTTCAACAAAAGGTATTTCAGCCGAGATTATGGTTGCCCTAATCGATGGCCTTCTTCAAGATCAACAGACAGTTGCTTTAGCAGATGAGCGTGCACTTTTACGCTATAGCTATCGGGTAGCCGGGACAGTTGGCTTGATGATGAGTAAAATACTTGGCTGTACTGACCCTGTCGCCCTTTGGCATGCAGTGGATTTAGGGATTGCCATGCAATTGACCAACATTGCCCGTGATGTGCTTGAAGATGCAGGCATGGATCGTCGCTACTTGCCGGCCACATGGGTGGAGGGCATGGTACCTACTCAAATTTTAGCCGCAGCAAACTTTGACTCATGCTCTGGGCGACATACTATTTCCACTGCAGTGATGCGGTTGCTGCAGCTCGCTGAACCCTACTATGAGAGCGGTATTATGGGGCTGGTCTACCTCCCCCCACGGGCACACCTGGCTATTGCAGTGGCGGCGCAGGTTTACCGTCAAATTGGTGTCCAAATAGCAGCGACCGGTCATCAGTGGTATAATGGCCGTGAGGTAACTAATAACCGGACAAAGCTAACCTGCTCTATTAAAGCTCTTCGCAGTTTGCCGCGGCGATTGCATCCTTATCCAAGTCATCAAACAGCTCTTCATGATGCACTAGTGGGGTTGCCACATGTCAGATGAGGGCGGTACTGAAGTGCCAAATATTGCCATAGCAGTGATTGGGGATGGGTGCGCGGGGCTATCTTTGGCAGCCCAAGCAGCGTCTTTGCCCGAACATGCTATTCATCTATTTTCATCTCAGCCTAATTCATCCAAACACGATCATATCTGGGGCTATTGGCAAATGGATTGGATGAAATCCATAGCTCCTCTGGCATTCAAAACCTGGTATAAATGGTCAGTTATAACTGCTAACTCTGAAGTAGAGATGCGGGCCTGCCACCATCCATATCAAGCAGTAAAGCGCCATAACTGGCTAGCCCATTGCCGTAAAAATGCAAAACAAAACGGTGTGGAATTTCATAATGACATGTTGAGCATTGGCGACTTTCCAAATGAACAGGTATTTGACAGTCGGCCACCCAAGTGGAGGGCCAATATGATGGTTCAACATTTTATAGGTTGGGAGGTGCGAGCGGAAGCAGGGAGCTTTAATGAGGATAGCGCCATCTTAATGGATTTTCGGTGTGACCAATCACGCGGAGTACATTTCATCTATTGTTTGCCCTTCTCTGATCGTGAAGCACTAGTGGAATCAACTTTGATTTCACCAAATATAGAACACGACGAGTTTTATGAGGATGCAATATCGACTTGGCTATCTGACTGTGCCGGAGTGAATTTTTTTGAGGTTCTACGGCGCGAGAAAGGGGCAATACCGTTAGGGCTGATGAAACGCCATGATCCAGATTATCAGGGCATTGGAAGTAATTGCGGTGCAATTCGGCCCTCAAGTGGCTACGCGTTCAGTTTTATCCAAAAACAGATTGCGACAGCTCTTAATCAGGTTGCAAACGGTAATAAGTTAAGTTTTTTTTCGCCACATAAAAAAATTGATTTGTTTATGGATCGGGTATTCTTATCTGTGCTTCGCAACCAGCCCCACTATGCCCCGAAGTTATTCACCGCGATGGCTACACGGCTGACTGGTGACGAATTTGCCCAGTTTCTTAGTGGCGAGGCAGATATCATATTACGTTTAAAAGTCATCATGGCCATGCCACCATGGCCGTTTATCCGCGCCCTTTTACGGTTGGAGGCAATTGCATAATGATTGATGCCATTGCCGCACTGGCTTCATCCACACTCATCGCGCTTGGCCCACAGTCATTGATAGCTCTCACAGCAATCGTGATGATTGGTTTGCCACATGGCGCTTTTGACGGAGCTGTGGCGCTGGCATTAGGTTATGGAAAATCGTTAAAATCAATGCTGGGCTTCATTCTTGGCTATATTGCAATTGCAGCCTCAGTCGTGGTGTTTTGGATGATGTTCGCAGACCTAGCGCTTATCCTGTTCTTAACGATCAGTGTTTTGCATTTTGGAATTGGCGACCGGCAATCAGGCGGATGGTTAACACGTACCACCCAGACAATATCGCACGGAGGTTTGGTAGTTATTGGTATTAGCATTCTGCATCGCACTGAGGTCGAACCAATTTTTGTCTATCTGGTAGGAAGCGAAACGGTATTGTTGTGGCAGTTTTTGAACATAGCCAGTTTTGGTTTACTAGTGGTGTTAATAGCGTATCTTGTACAAGCATTTATGCAGCCAGCAATACGCATTAGATTTGCCGAGCTTGCGGGCCTAGGCCTCGCCTATTATCTTCTGCCACCTTTGGTGGGGTTCGCATTGTATTTCTGCGGTGTGCATTCAGTACGCCATCTACGCTACACTTGGCTCAAACTGCGCGCGCGCAAGTATGGCGTCCGTACCCTTGTTCTGTTGGCCCTATCTTTTACGCTAGCCAGTTGGGGGGCTGGAATACTCATATTTTGGCAAATGCCGACTACTAAAATGTTGGATGGGGCTATTTTTCAAATAATTTTTATCGGACTGGCTGCATTAACAGTACCACACATGCTATTAGTTGACGGCATGTTTCGCCGCACGCCGTAAAATTATTAATATGTGTGGCCGCAGCACTTGCTATTCCAATAAACTCGCCACTTATGTATGAAACGAAAGCTACTAATGGTAACTAGAATTTTAAGACTAATAGTTTTCTCAAAATAAGAAAAAAAACAACGCAAACATACTTACCGAGCTATAAAGCATTAGACGTTCTTACTTTTTTAAACCTGAGGGCTACATCCATCGTACAAATAGTATTTATGAAACAGTGAGGTTTATCGTTGTGGAGTTAAGTAAATGACTGATTTAACCAATAATAAAATACGGCCGTTCTTTCATATTAAAAATTTTAAGGATGGGGTGTCAGACGCTGTATTGTCTAAGAAATTGACCACAGATGGCCGCTCCTCAGAATATAAAGAAGGATATGACTTTGGTATGTTTCTGCTTGAAAACAAATCCAATAGACAGAGCAAAGACAGTTTTTTAAAGTAGATAAACAAACTGAAACCTTCATTGATTTATGAGGCCAATTATTTACTTTATTTGGCGACAAACAAGGAACCAGATGCAAATTATAAAAAATCAATTTTTTTTAGTTTTGGCTGTCATTACAGCATCAATTTTTGGCAACCCCGTCAAAGCAGAAGTAAATTTTTTTCGCATGTTTTTAAAAGTCCCTGACGCAAAACCACTTCCACAATATTATCTTCTCGCACAATATGAGTCTGACGAAGGTGCTCTGTTCTTAGCTGTCCATGATGAAGACAAGTCATACGTACTGTTTGAATTAGACCGCGCCGTTAGTTTAGGTTCAATGACCGTTACGGCAAAAGCATTTGATGGAGATAGGCTTGTTCTTGAAACTAGGGATGGGTCTACCTACTTTTTAGGTTTTTCAAATAAGGTGTCAAATGACCCTGCTGCAGTTAATATTAAATCAAAAAATAACACCCAAAAATTAGGTAGAATGGAATTCTCAAACGATAAAGACTCGCTAAGAGTTTTCAAAGATGTTGCAAATTTTCTGGGAATACCAAAATTTATCACTTCACAATTTATCAGTCTTCCCAAGCAAGCACGGACAAATTCTGGACGGCCCGGTTGGATCTTAGATGAAACAATTCCAAGCATCCTGTTAGTTACCTCCCCATTTAAATCTAATGATATTATTGTTACGATTGATGGCCTTGCCACCAATGATGTTAATAAATTAAAACAACATTTAACTAAAAAACCTAATATAGATTATTTCGACGTAGAAATTCAGAGAGACGGTAAATTAAAAATGATTCGGGTCAGATTATGAAGATGTTAAAATGGGCCGCTGTTAGCGTTAGTTTTTTTGCAACTTCACTGTCTGCAGATACAGTTCGATTAGTTAATGCCCCAGTTGACGCAGTAACAGCTTATTTTTCACAGCTTACTGGAAATGCTTATATTCTAGATTTTTCTTCTCCACAGATGGTCTCTATCTTGAAAGAGGTGAGTGGAAGCGAGAATATTCATGCTTTGTTTGTTGACTTGATTGAAAGCTTAGGCGGCGAAGTTAAACAAACAGCAACTAAGTCTTTTAAAATTAGTCAAAAAGTCGCGGAATCCGTGGAAATTCAAGATATTATAATGGAACCGGTTAGCCCTGAAATCGCACTTCAGCGTATCTACTTAGGTAATAAAATATCAAAAGACGGGGTTGGCGATCTTATTAGAACTGTACCAATTTTAAACAGCCTAACAGTCATTTCTGACGGATCAAACCTGGATGCAGTTTTGATCTCAGGAGAGGTTACTTCTATAGGCATACTCAAGAAACTTATTGGCACCCTCGATGCAGTAAAAAAGCCAGAAAAACCTAATTTAGATTTAGCCGCAGGCCTCAGTTCTAATGATAAGGGCCAACTATCAGAAACAGGCAACTCAACCCTTGAAGTTGTTGACCTAAACTTCGCCGATGCTGAAGAACTTGTGGCTACCTTGGCTCCATTATTATCCTCAGATGCTAACACGGCTGCAATAAGCGTTTCCGCTCATCAAAGCGCCAATCAGGTTATATTATCAGGATCTTCAAAAGCATTAAGACAAGCGCTCTCAGTTATAGCCTTAATGGATCGCGCGCCACGCCAAGTTTATGTGGATGCCATTATTGCAGAAGTTTCTGAAGATTCAGCATTAAAATTAGGGCTTCAATTTTCAGTAAACGAAGGTAGTTTTTCATCCAGCGTAGTCACTGGCCTCACAGGCAATAATATAGGCTCGCTGGCCGGCGACAGCTTCCTTACCGGTGCAGCTGGAGGCATAATTGCGATTGGTGCCGGCGCAAATAAAATAGCAGACATTGGGCTTATGCTTAATGCATTGAAGGGTGATACGGACAATAGAATTCTTGCAACTCCAAGCCTTATGACAACAGAAAACAAAGAAAGCACAATCCTTATAGGTCAAAATGTGCCTTTCATAACGGGCCAATACACTAATCAAGGGGGCGACAGCGCTGCACCCTTTCAGACGATAAAGCGAGAAGATCTAGGTACTATACTGAAGCTTAAGCCAAAAATTGGTAAAAATGGCGATATAATCATGGAGATCTGGCAAGAAATCTCCCGCATCGACCAGTCAGCCGTGGGGCTCAGTGATGTAGTCACGGTTAAACGACAAATTTCCACTGTGGTCAGCGCTAAAGAAGGCGAAACAATTGCTATTGGTGGCCTTCGAGTAGAACAAGAGGAAATTGGGGTATCAAAAGTACCATTTTTTGGAGACCTGCCATTTTTGGGGCCTCTCTTTACGCAAGAAAGCTCTAAAACAGTCAGTCGCAATCTCGCTATATTTTTGCGACCAACTATAGTGTCAAACCAAATTCAAAGAGCAAAAGTAGTAAAGGCATGGCGCGCCGATCTTGGTGAAAAGCTTTTTAATTATGGCGGCAATAAACTAAGATCTCGGGATCCAATACCCATTGGAAAGCGTTTAGAAATAGGTTCACTAAGGCCAAAAGTAAGAACTGTTGGCGAAAATTGATATGCCAGTTAGTCGTGAAGCACTGGAAAAATTAGGTATAAAAATAGACCAGGGTCAGTCACCAGTGGCAGTGTATTTCCCCAGCGACCTATCTCAAAGTACATTGCATGACTTATGGCTTGCTTTTGAGGGCAATATCACACTTCACCCCACCGACGAGCCTACAGAAGACAGCAAGGCAACGGCAAGTCGGCGAGATACAGAAATTTTTTCTGAAGTTGACGACTATATTTCTGAGACCGACTTTGTCAAAACCGCAGAAATAGCCCTTTCCGCACATGACGAAAATGATGCGCCAATAGTCCGATTGTTTAATACCCTCCTGTCCGCCGCAATTTCTAGAGAAGCTTCTGATCTCCACATTGACCCAAACAACAAAAATCTCTTAGTGAGGATGCGCATTGACGGGGTAATGACAGACTTTACTGAATTAGATCGGCGTGTTGCACAGATGATAATATCGCGGATCAAGCTTGTATGTAATCTTGATATAACTGAAAAACGCTTGCCCCAAGATGGCCGTATGAACGTGAACTTCAGAGGTAATTCTGTTGATATTCGTGTCGCGACATTGCCCACCAAGAATGGGGAACGTGTTGTACTACGATTTTTCACTAGCAATTTAACTCATGCAACAGTTGAAGACACTGAGCTTAACGCACCTCACGTTGGGTCACTTTTAGAAGCCCTTTCCAACCAGTCTGGTTTGATCTTGGTTTGTGGGCCAACAGGTTCTGGAAAAACGACAACAATCTATTCCCTTCTAAATACATTACTTGGCCGCGGATTGAATATTATGACTATTGAAGACCCCGTAGAGGTTGAGCTTCCTGAGGTCATTCAAACCCAGGTTAACGAAAATGTGGGTTTTAGTTTTGCAACCGGCCTTAGGTCATTATTACGTAACGACCCAGACGTAATACTGGTTGGGGAAATCAGGGACGCAGAAACTGCTGAAATTGCAGTGCGCGCAGCTATGACTGGGCACCTAGTTATTTCGACGGTTCACGCGAATACGCCCGTAGGCGCAATCAAGCGACTAACAAATCTCAACGTAGACCCAACTCTTTTGTCTGACTGTTTACTTGGTGTCTACTCTCAACGGCTTGTAAGGGTCTATTGCTCCAATTGCCGTGAAGTGTCTTCAACTTCGCAAGGTCACCAAAGTAAGCTCCCCGTCGCGTTTACAGGTTGCAAAACTTGTCATTACACAGGCTTTAAGGGAAGGTCTCCCGTTATGTCCCACGTTGAAATTACTGCCGAGAATGCCTCTTTAATTGAGACGAACCCAGCCAAAATAATGGTTATTGATACTATGTATACAGAGGCCTTAGATCTCTATTCCAAAGGGCTTACTCCCCAGTTTGAAATAACGCGCCTGAAGCACAACGTCTGATGGCAAAATACTATTACATAGCACAAACACCAGATGGTCCTGTTTCAGGGGTTATGGATGCGATCTCCAAAAAAAATGCACTGAAGGAATTGTCAAATAAAGGTTATTTAGCGACTGAAATAAAGCGCGCTCAGAAATTTGGGAAAAAAGCGTTTTGGAATTTCATTGAAGCCCTGCACGCACTAATTGATCAAAACACCACTCTGTCTGAGGCATTGACCTTGTTGGCGGCGCAAAACAACCGAACCATCAGTAAAATTGCAAACCAACTCAATAGCGGATTGTCAGAAGGTACTGACTTTCTTGACGCACTCGAAGCTGTTTTCTACGATCTTGATTTAGCGATTATTTCCCTTTTGAGGGTGGGTTATGAAAATGCGGGGCTTGAAAAATCTCTTTCTCAAATAATTGTGGCTAAGTCGGAAAAAGATGAACTTATTTTAGAAACTCAAAAAGCCGTAGCGTACCCAGCCTTTGTGTTGGCTATCGCAATTTTTGTATTAATTATTATTTTTGACAATGTACTTCCAGAATTTAAAACTATGATTTCTGAAGATTCCCAGAGTGGCCTGACCGTTTTAATACTATCGTTTTCCGGCAGAGGTTATGACACTCTTCTTTACATTTTTTGGTCTTCTTTAGGGCTTCTATTTTTCTTTGCTCTTTTACGAAGTACAGAAACTACCAGAATGGGATTTGAAAAAATGCTTAACTTTTTCCCAATTCTGGGGCCACTTCTCAGAATTAAAACCAAATTAAGTTTTTTGGAAAATATTTCTTTAGCACTCGCACTAAAAAGTGACCTCAAGCAGGCACTTCAATTTTCGGTAAAAGCTATAAGTAATCGCTACCACCAAGTTTTGCTGTTTCGACTAGAACAGGAAATTTTAGAGGGGACTTCATTTGAAGTTGCCCTGACACGAACTGGATTATTTGGGCAGATGGAACTTTTAAGAATTGGCCTGGCCGAAAAATCTGCACGGCTACCCGCAACATTTGAAACCCTCTATCAAAGTAATATAAAAAGTCGGCAGAAGTGGATCAATTTAATTATCCAGCTGCTTGGCCCATTTGCTATAATCATATTAGGACTAATTATATTTTTTGTAGCCTTCGCAGTGGTTACACCTATGATGTCACTGCAGCAGTCGGTAGGATAATTTATGGAAAAATCAAAACATGAACGAGTTCAGGCATTTACGTTAATTGAAATATTAGTAGCACTAACTATTATTGGCGTCTTGCTTACGTTTGTGGCACCTATGGTCTTAAATCGACCGGACCAAGCCCGTAACTTAAAACTGCAGAATGATTATTCAGCAATTGAAACGGCCTTAAACCTTTACCGTTTAGATAACGCCCGGTTTCCAAATAAAAATGAAGGTCTAGCAATCCTGATTAATGCTGAAAATAATTCTTTAGGTTACCTGGCTAGCCTACCTAAAGATCCCTGGGGCCAACCTTATGAAATTGACTTCAAACCATCTGGCGGACTTCAGATTAAATCTGCAGGCCCCGATGGGGTTTTTGATCCAGTGAGTAAGGGCGATGATAATTTTAGCGAAATATTTAAATAACAAAAGACGGCTATCCGGATTTAGTCTGTTAGAAATCCTGACGGTCTTAGTAATAGTTGGGGTCATTTTAACATTGCCCCGCTGGCCTTTAATAGGTTTCAATTTACTCAATCGTGTTAATTATAAAATACATCAAACACAGGCTAAAGTTGATGGAGCCATTTTAGCGCAGTCACGTCCCAGCTCACAAAAGGTTATATCAGTAAATCTGGAACCAATTTGCCCATCAAAAGTTGTACAAGTTTATTTGGGCGGATGGTTAATGCCAATATCTATAGAATGCGCCAGGGGGACTCTAAGTATAAGTGCACTTGGAGAACTGAGGCTCGAAGAACCTTGAGGCGGCACAGTGGGTTCATACTTTTGGAGCTTCTGGTGGCGCTCGCTGTATCTGCTATTGCCTTGTCGTTGTTATGGCAAGCCTCAAACAATCGCATACATATGCTCACTAGATTAGAAGGAAATTATGCCTTGAGCCGTTTGACAGCCGATATTGATATTCTAAGGGCTGCCAACCAATCTCTTGAGGTAAATCCGTCTCATTACTTACCGTTAGAGTTAATGATTACATCTGAGGAAATACATGTAACCTCTCATCTCTATAAAACTAAAAAGATTTTCAAGAGATGAGCAGCTACAGGAAGCCCGCATTTACACTGATTGAGCTGTTAGTCTCACTTGCCTTGTCAGGGGTACTAATTGTGCTCTTAAACAGCCAAATCACCAATTCCATTTTCACCGATGTTAAAATAAAAAAACAAAACGAGTATCGTCTGGAAATCGAGAGCGTTCTGGAACAGCTAAATGCAGATATATTATCCGCCTCCCATCAACCAAACGGACAGAAATCGATAAAGTTCTATGCTCTCGAAAATAAAGTGCGGCTACATTTGAAGCGGTTTGGTATTTCACCAAACACCCAGCAACTACATGGCGTAGAGGTTATTTGGAAATTTGATAATAGTGGCATTACGCGTTCAATAAATTCAGCTGAAGGCAATTATAGACGTATACTTTCTAGCAAACAAGTTAACGCTGAAATAGAAAGAGTTGGGGAAAAAGTTATCAAATTAGTGCTAACAAACCAGCACTTCACTAAATCTAAGTTATTTGCATTATGAAGAATGCATCAAGAAAAAATGGGTTTCTATTACCTTTAGCATTATTAAGCCTTTTGGTAGTTTCCATAATTGCAATGAACGGGTTTACGTACATTCGGCATCACACAAATTTACTCAAACAAAGCGAAAATTCCGTCATAATTAGTGCCCAACAAGAGAAATTTGAACTGCTTCCCTTTGAAAACAGTATTCCAGTGCAGCCGGATGTATCAGCTCAGTTTGTGACATTGTCTGGAGTTTACAACCTATCTTTTTTAAAGGCCCGGGACGTACACAATGCAAACTACATAATTGAAGAACAAATACCAATAGTTCGCCGTTTGTTATCCCTGTGCGCTAACAAACCAGAACTCACTGAACCTATTGTGGAATATTTGAAGCTGGCTGGTGACGTAGAAATAGGTTTTGGGTTGATTGATTTTTTGAACGAATTGTCAGTTCCACTCGACACGGGAGTGGAGGTACTTCCCTGCCTACGTATTTTACCAAGATCATATAAGCTAGACCTAGCTTTAGCCTCAGATATAACTTTGCAAGCTTACTTTGATTTAAGTGCTTCTCAAGCACGTTTACTTGGAAGGTATTTAGCTGATGGGACCATTCCAAATCATGCAGCCGTCATGAGTTTCTTGGCCAAACATCATAAAGGTAAAGATTTTTCAGCGTCTCTCAGAAACACGGCTATTTCAGCACGACTTGACCATAAAGCTATGGTACTTAATTTTAAAGGTGAAACCTTTGCATATCTTGACAATGTATTGAATAGGGAAGGTAATTGGATAAAAAATCGAAACTTTTTTTTATGGACCCCAGTGAATTAAACCCATGACAGATTTATACAGGCTGGTATCTCCAGAAAAATTAGAACTTTACGACTTAAAGAAAGATGGAAAATTAGTTTTCTGCCAAAGTATTGAGGCGGCCAATTTTAATTTTAAAAAAATAAGACACCTAATTTTATCTGCATATTTTGTTAATTGGGATATGACACGTATTGAGAACACGGCATACCAGCCTCGCGGTGACGCCAATTTGTTTGCTTCAAAATCCCTATTTGAAAAAGAAAATCTAATTATTACGGCCCCCTATCTCAACATTTCAACCGGGTTTTGGGCTCAGGCCTGGGCACCAAAAGACAAGCTGGTATCCATTCTCAAAAATATACCAAAACGAGCCAAGATTTACGCGGAAAGCATAGCAATTTCGGCTAATGATAATACTACTTTCTGGCAATCCGGCCCTATAACACTCAATAATTCAGACGAGACGGGCTTTGCCGCGAGACATTCTGCAACCATTCACGGAAAAGTCGTCGCAACTTTGGATGGCTTCAATTTCATACCCCGGGCAGCATTCAATCTATTTAAACAAAAAAAACCCTATGCCCTCATATTGGCGGGCTTAGCTTTATTCGCCAGCATAATCTTTGCATGGGAATATTCAATAAAAGACGCTTTAAGAAATAATCGCGAGCCCGCAGCAATTTTTGACAATAGGCTGCTCGGTCTAGAGCTCATAAACACAATTCAGAATTTTGTACCAAATGGCGCAGCTGAGCGGATGACTTTTGACCAGCGCACCAAAGAAATGCATCTAACCTTTGT
>Ga0209502_10001269_pt1 | contig 23803 bp, 19 predicted proteins | sample ArcticOcean_MG_C_10_FD_187442 | JGI IMG/M metagenome (GOLD analysis project Ga0209502, IMG submission 187442) | Marine microbial communities from western Arctic Ocean - ArcticOcean_MG_CB11_90 (SPAdes) (version 2) | ecosystem: Environmental > Aquatic > Marine > Oceanic | place: Arctic Ocean... | reverse complement strand
GTTGCTGCTATTGCTGCACTTGCGGATGATGATGATTCACCTGCACCGACTCCTGCACCAACTCCTGCACCAACTCCTGCACCAACACCTGCACCGACTCCTGCACCTGCACCGACTCCTGCACCTGCACCGACTCCTGCACCTACGGTGATTGAAGAGTATGAAGTAAGTACTTCACCTATAATGGAAACATATCAGGATACGGTTACTTCTACTAGAAGTACAACAAGTACTTCAACAGCGACCATGACTCAAACGTCTACTATAACTAACGCTCAGGACCAAGAATCTGAGATAGAGGAAGAAGTGGAAATTGAGCTATCAACAGTTGTAGATGAGACAGTTACTACTCCTGTAACAGTTTCAGTCCAGACTGGAGTTGCGACTCAAACAGCTACTAGAACTAAGTAAGTAATAGAATTTGGCTTAAAAGGGTCTCTTCGGAGACCCTTTTTTTTGTCTCATAAAAAGAGTGTGTACGAATGGTAGCTATTTGCAAAAATAGCAAGAAGGCTATTAATACTTATAATAAAACTTAATGCTTATCTCACCCAGAAATGGATGAAGTGTTTGAGCTGTTGAGACCGGCATTCCTTTATCGTTATATACAATATCTGCTTTAATATCCCAGTTAATTTGTTTGGCATATAAATCTACTAAAAAATGCTTTTTGGAGATAGTTAGCTCTTCAATATTCACTGGCAGTTCAAACAGCATGGGGTCATCAAGGTTATATATTAATGTACGAGGATCGTTGGCTTGCAAGTGATCAATACTATGCTTTGGGTCAAGTAACTTAACGTTATTTGTAAGGCCCTGAGTTTCAATAATAAAACCTTTGTATGTTCTTAAGATAATGTCACCACGTCCAACCCATTTAAATACCCCGTCATCAATTTGGTTAAGCATCAAAGTTGCATTTAATCCATCAAGCTCAGCGGAGATAAAGGAATAGCGCTGTTGCTCTATGTAATCTTGATCAAGCTCATATGGTTTAAACTGATCAATAATCGCCTGAGGAGTTTCAAGAATTAATGGAAAGTAATAGCTATTACAACTGCTAAGAATTATGGTGGCTAATATTAATGAAGGTTTCTTCATTTTTCTCCCCAATTATGAGTAATAGACCACTTATTAGATTGGTCAGTAACACCCCACAGCGGGAGACCGTGAGTAATCTCAGCAGCACCATCTCTTGTGACAGGCCTTAAGCCCCAGGTAAAGGTTCTCATTTGATAGGATGGGGAGATTATGTCTATTGGAACAAGGAAATAGAAACCTTTGTCATAGCTTCCTTCGCCAAACTCTTTTTTGCTGATATCTGTTAATGAGAAAAAGGCTCCGACAGTAAATCCAGTTTTAAATCTTCTGGATAAACCAACCGTAACACCTGAATCTTCAGCTAAGTATCTTCCGCCCTTCAACCTAAGCAGTATTCCAGTATTAGGCTCCTGATAATAGAAGGTAGCATGACCCGTAGTAGTCTTGTAGTCTCGAAACTGAAGGTTTTGTGCATAATCTCTTTGTTGCACGCTCCATGCCTCAAATCCAATTGCATAATTTTTTTCAAAGGGTCTGTATAAAATTTCTCCGCCCACACCAGCAAACATTCTTTCAAAGATCCCAAGGCTCATTTTTGTATAGGTATCTTTAAAGGGATTGCCAAATGAGTTGAATTGCATTCTATCAATTGTAAATTCATCTCCTTCTTGGAGATATTTAACTATGTCCGTTCTTACATGAGGAAGAACACTGTCTGAAGCTAATGTAATATCATTAAAATCACCCACCACACCATGACTAAACCTGGTCATGAGCGAAAGTTTCTTTGAAAGCATTAACTCTGACTCAAAAGCGAGTCTTAGTGTTGCAAAAAAGAAACCATCAGGGCCACCAATTTGTGACTGGATGTCAGGCTCAACATTATAATGAAATGATGGATATAGGGCTTCAGGTTGATACTTAAAATCATTTGTATCAAGTTTATAGCCTTCAATTTTAGAGTCCTTTAGAAGGATCTCAGGAGTTTTGCGACTCATATTTCTTTTAAAGGAATCTCTTGATGTTGAAATTGAATGCATGCCCATAATTCCATTCATATTTGTAACCTTAAACCTAGTAATAGATTCAGGAGATATTTCATCTAGAGTCTGCATTGTTCGCATTGCCGCTAAGCTATAATTTTTGTATTTGCTTTGCCCAAAGGCTACATGTAATTCTGAATTATTCACGTCAGCATACTGAAGGGTGATATTTCTATCCACTAGATTTTTTAAGGCAGCCCGATATAAAAACAAGTCTGATTTTGCTGTCACTTTTCTTACAATTTCTGCATTCTCTATGGGTAAGTGTGGATCATTTTTTTTCCTGGATTCTTTAGGCTTGCCTAATTGAAGTTTATATGAGAACCCAAAATTTAGAGTATTACCCCGAACATAAGAAAGTTTTGTTACGAGATTCTTGGAAATAGGCTTAACAAGTCCAAAATTAACTCTAGATTCTTGATTAATAGGCTCCCTGCCCTCTTCCTCGAAGTTAGTGGCGTCTAACTCTAGCTTTAGCCTAAGGCCCTTGGTATTAGGAATAAATATCTCTACGCCTCCAAAAATTCCCATATCTCCTGAGAACAGCATATTAAGATTAAAATCACCGCCCTTTGTCTCTTCGAGATCTCTTTCTATTCTGTTGTAGTAAGTTTCTTTCAGATATCCAACCGGATTTTTAACAGCATTGTTGCTTAAAACACCCCAGCCAACTCCAAACGTAAAATCAAAGTTATTAATTCTTTTGGATGCAACCAAATACTCAGAACCAAATAAACTAGTGCCACCAATATCCCTTAAACCTAAGGCAATTTGAGGAATATATGCTGATTCCTGCGCTAGCCTAAACTTCACGTCAAAACCCTTATCTTTAAGTGACTGCGAGCCACTAAAACGGCTTGAGTTACTATAAAGGGCATTATTAATGTCGGTATACTGAAATGACGCCTCAAACCAATCAAAGGGATATGCAATCAATGAGCCGCGAAGATACGGTTTATTGTGACTCCAAGAAAAACCTAAAGTTCCTTCATCAAAAAATCTTGCATTGGGAGACTGAATTAAGCCAAGCCCACCATAATTTGAATAAGATGGATCAGTATTAGGATATATATAATCATTGATTTGTGAAAACAAACTACTGCTAAAGAAAAGCAAAAAACTTGTTGCGACGGATGCTCTGACCACAAAAAAGCCTAGTTATTGATGCTATTTAATGATGCTATTGATAACGCCAAGCTACTAAATATTGGAGCGACAGTAGCAGCATAATTAACACCTTCTAACCTACCTATCTCTCTTGGAATGTATATTATAGTTCCAGGATATATATCAATGTTTTTAGAGACAAACTTGAAGTAGCTATCAGCAAGAAGAAATGCATCGCCGTTGGGATGAATAACAATCGTCTTATCATTCTCAGCATATTTGCCCAGGCCCCCCGAAATATCAATATAATCTTTTCCACTTCTATTAGGTTTATATAACCTAGCCCCAGGATTAAGAACTTCACCTAACACATAAACTTCAGAATTATATTGGGGAATATTAATGTGATCCTCGTCCTCAAGAGGTAAATCTAGTTCTTGATTTCTAATCAGTTTTTCAATATTAAATTCAGCTGTCACCCTGCCAATGGGCTTAGCTTTTTTAAACTCATTGAGAATTAATCCAAAAGAATCACTGCCAGCTACTTGTGCAGCATTAGCGCTAGAGGCAACAAATTTAATCATGTCGTTATATATTCTCTCGTTAATCTCAGCTTCAATCTTTTTAGTATTCTCTCTAATTAAGGTTCCGCCAAAAGGAAATGCTACATTCGTATAGCCTCCTGCTCTCTTTAAAATACTAGATAATGTTTCTCCAGGATCAACAGAATATATGCCTGGATTTTCTACCTCACCTGTCAGCCTAACTGTTCTGATTGGGTTTGGTTTAGGCTCAAAAAGAGGTGCAAAAATGTAGTCTCCATTCTGAGGCTTAATGTTTGATAGTTGAGATAAGTTTAAATTTTTTGTATCAGATTTTTGACTCGAAGTATTGGCTGTTGTGTAAATTAGCTCTTGAGTGCTGCTAGTGCTAAGTCCTTGAGCATAACTAATAATTTCATCAAGCATCTCTCCTTCTTTAATCTCATAAATTGCTTGGTAACCGACAGCCCCAGAAACCTGAATTGTATCGAGTCTTGGTCTCACAGCTAACACATCACCTGAGCGTAATTGATTTTTAAATACTACTTTCCCCTCAATTAGGGGTTTATATAAATCAATATTTTCAATAACTTCATTATTCCTAATTAATTCGATATCTCTATAGGACCCCTGATCAGATATTCCGCCAGCTGCATCAACAACCTGCAAGATAGAAGATCCACCACTTAAGGTATACATCCCTGGAAATTCAACCGAGCCTATAACAAAGACATTCATATCCCTAACTGCAGAAAGAGACACAAAGGCTTTTGTACCGATTTGTGTAGTTCCTACTTTTGCTTGGATTAACTCATCAGCCCGCTCAAGAGTAAGCCCTCCAATCTGAATTTTACCGATTGATAAAAGCATAATCGAGCCATCTCTCTCAACATGCATATCTAAAACTTTATTAATAGTTCCAACCAGCTGAATAGTTAGCTTGTCTCCATAGTCCACAATATATCCTGGATTGTATGAAGCCATATTGATTGGCATATATGATGTTTGATAGCTGCTGAAGTATTGTTTGCCAAAAATAGTCAGGTCATTTTTTGATAGATTAGACTGGGCTTCCAAATCATTTTTTACGTTATCAAGTTGTGACTGGATTCTGTCTAAGCTCCTTGAAAGCTTTGTAACAGCTGATTTAGGCGATGTGAAGGGCTCCACCTTATCGCTACGATTTTCAGCATTATTCAAGAGTGTTTCGGTGAGTTCCGGGGGTAAGTCACTTAAAAATGCAGGGTCAAGGGGCATATCCTGAGCAAATACAGGAAAAGAGATCAGCAAAGTAAGCAGTAAATGTATAGGTAGATTTTTCATAATGGCATCAATTTTAACACTATTTATAAATTTATAGATCATCTATTTTATAAGCAAAATGGATACTGATCTTTGTAAGCATAAGCAATATCTCTATCAAGGATTCTGCCTAAACATTGCTGCGCTATATAGCTTCATATGTTGCTCTGTTATATCTACCACATTAAAGTTTTGAACAGCAAAAGCACGTGCGCTTAAAGACATGCTTTGCCTAAGTGCGTCATCGGAAAGAAGTTTTTGAATGGCTTTGTATAAAGCAGTAGGGTCTCGCACAGGAACTAAAAGACCAGTTTTATTATCCTGCACAGCGTCCATGCAACCAGGAATATTGGTGGTGATGCTTGGAAGACCTGAAGCCAACGCTTGACATATAACTTGCGGCATACCTTCTCTATATGAAGGTAAGACAAAAATATAAGAGCTAAGAAAAAGCTCATCTAAATTATTCTGATGCCCAATATATTTTAGGTTTTCTATCTCAGACCAGGATTCAATGCTATCTCTAGAAATACATGCGGGATTTGCATCATCAAAGTCACCAGCAATTATAAATTCAACATCAATGTCTTGCGAAGTATTCTGTGAATTGAAAATTTTTATAGCTGAAACAAATTCCTCTATCCCCTTTGTATAAAGGAGTCGGCTGGCAAAAACTACTTTCTTGCAAGAGAAAATTTCTGACGAAGTTTGAGGGCAATATTTATCTAAGTCTACTCCGGAGCCGTGAATTAGAGTCGCTTTGTTTAAAAGTACTTTATTAGACTTAGTTAATTCATTCATATCAAATCTATTTTGAAAAATAAGCTTCAGATTAGATCTCCTAGCTAGTAGTTGAAAAAAGAAATAAATTATTGCTTTTTTCATGGTGTTAACAAATGATTTTTCAGTATACATATAACCAAGACCTGAGATTGCCATGATCAATCCAGTTCTTATGTGAAATACAGATGCAATAGCAGAAAGAATAGACACTTTTAGGGTAATGGCATGAATGATATCTGGGCTCGTGAGTCGCACAATTTTAAAAATTGAAATAAGGGATAATAAAACATTGTGAATTGAGGTGTTACCTCTTGAAATATCTAAATCATGAACATGAATACCTAAGGACTCGATATGAGATTTGTGATGGGTAAATGAGGAGGCAAGATGAACCTCATAACCTTTTTTTAATGCCTCTGTTGCAAGATTAAGACGATGAGATAAAAAAAACCAATCTACATTTACTGTAAAAAGGATAACCTTATTTTTCACAATAAATTTTTTAGTGAAGTTTTGATACTAAGGCTTTTAATGCCTCTGCATGACTAGTAAGGATAGTATTGAATACTCTGAAATCAATTCTATTATCTTCTAAAAATTTTTCCATTTGATTATACGCATCTTGACCATGGTATTTTAAAACGTCGTCAAGAGATCCAAGAACAAGACTAAATTGAGCGCCAAAGATTTTTTTTGCTTCCTGTATAACATCATATTCTGATCCTTCGCAGTTCATTCGCAGAACAATCTCATAGTCAATATTTAGAAATTTTTGCTCTATATTTTGTTTAATAAAATTTAAGTAGTACTCGGGATCTACTTGAGTAATCGGCAGAGAAAATGTACTTTTTTTGCCTTTCTTTTCTTCGAAGATTGAAGAGCCCTGCTCGTCCAAATCAATCTGAGCGCTATGAAAATATAAATTAGATAATTTAATATTTTTAGAAGTCTTACCTACAGCCAAGCAAAATACTTGGTCTGCCCTATTATAAAGTGGGTGCGATAGAACATTAATATTGGGTTCAGTGAGAATAGTGAAAAATCTATCTCTGTTTTGCTTTAAAATTTTTTGGCTACTTATCATGGAAAAGGTTTCTTTGAATGTTGGTGATGGGAGCCTAAAAATCTTGTAAGCTGCAACTCTAGCAAAAAGAGCAAATGAATTAGTGTGAAACATCGCTAAAAACTCTTGGCATTTGTGAGTTCCAATATCTATCACCACAATCTTTTTTTTGTCATGCTCGTTGTTTAATGGGTATTTTTACCATTCCTATAACAAATTATAGATTTAATTTATGAAAATTGTTTATAAACTTGATCATACATACTTTGCGTGGATCCATGGAGAAAGAGGCAATTACCCTATCGCGCCCTCGCTTACCAAATGCGTTTCTTTCCTCTAGGCTCATTGATATGCAATTATTAAGATGAGCGCTCCATTTATCAATTGAACAAGGCATATCAACTAGAATGCCTGTATCTCCCATGATTTCATCGCAACCACCAATATTATTTGCAATACATGGAATTTTTAGCAGCATAGCTTCACCTAAAACATTAGGAAACCCTTCTCCCCATAGACTGGATAATGTGAAGATATCCATTGCATTCATAAACTGAGCGGCATCATCCACCTCTCCTAGTAAAGTAAAGCGATGATGATAATCTTTTGGAATCTGTGTAACGAGGTCTGCATTGTTCCAGTCTATATTTCTGCCTATCATTAATATTTCTACACATGGATTTATTTCAAGGATCGTTAATGCAGCTTTGACGAAAACTGCATGGCCTTTCATTGGGTGAAACCTAGCTACATGTCCTATTACTACTGTGCTCTCTGCATACTTATGCCGATCTCTCAATTCATTGCGAGCCATAATATTCAGCTCAATGGTTTCGTCAAATCCATTTTCTATAACGGATGTAAGTGATTTAGCAAAACCATATTTATTATGCTGGGCTAAAGAATTTGCGCTGTTGTAAATTATTAAATTAGCTGCCTGCGAAAAAACTTTATTTATATAGATAATAGTTTGGGTCATTTTTTTTTCGTACTTAATAGAATGAAGACTATGGCGAATATTCCATACCAATTTAGGTGTTGCAAAGAGCATATACTTGCCAATTAAAGCAACAATATTTCCATGATACATCCAACCCTGAATAATTTGAGGGCGCTCTTTATATAGGCATATTGCAAGAGTAAATAATTTGAAGGGGAAATTAAAATAATTAAGGTTAAGGGCTATAACATTAATTCCTAGGTACCTTAACTTTTGGCTATACATTCCCTCTCCTTTGAGGCAGATAACTGAGAAATCATAGGTATCGGTTAGGTTCGATTCTGCTAGTTTGAACAGCGATCTCTCAGCACCTCCTGACCCAAGATCGGAAATTATATGAATAACTTTAGGCTTCATCGATCAAGTTGTTATTCAGAGCCAAAAAGATCTGACCATTTCATAGACACCTTTTCAATTTTATAGTGCTCTCTTACGGCTATTGCTCTATCTCCCATGGCCTTAGCTTCTGACTCATTATCAATCATGTGTTGCATTGCTTGCATTAGTGGCTCGCGGTCGTTACTAAGTTCTACTAGCAGACCATTTTCTAAATTGCTGATAATATCTTGAGGTCCAGTTTTGCAGTTTGAGCTGATCACTGGTAATCCATATGACATTGCCTCAACAAGAGCGTTAGGAAAGCCTTCAAATTTCGAATACATAATAAAAAGAGAAGCTTGTTGATACCAAAAATCAGGATCATTTGTTCGTCCGACTAAGTGTATTCGAGAGTCTAATTTAGTTGCTATAATTACTTGCTCGATTTTTTTTCTCTCAGAACCTTCGCCAAGAATTACAAGATCCCAGTCTAGATATTGATGAGCCAGCTCTGAAAAAACTTTAATTATCATGTCTATATTCTTCTCTGTAGACAGTCGCGCAACACATAAAATAATTTTTTTGGATGTTATTTGATTATCAGCTCTTGGTTCTGGAATAGGCAAAGGGTAAGTCACTGGATTTTCAATGATCGCTCCTGTTGCAGAGGGTATGGTCTTATTCAACCAATCTAAACCATCCTGGGTTTGCATTACAATGGCTGTGGCATAAGGGTAGAAAATTCTTCTTAAAATGTTGTAAAGAATTGGCCAATTGTTAAAAGGTGGGTATGTTCTTTCGGAAGAAAAAACTGGTATGCCTAAACCGAAAGATGAGATTATAGCCCCAATATTAACATTCGTTAAAAACGAAACAATCATATCTGGCTGCTCATCAATCATATATTTTCGAAGATAGAAAGTTCTTCGAACTTTCATATACATCGAATCTGTTCTGGAATTCACAATATCTGCTAAAAATATTAGATTTACATCATCATCGAGAACATGTTTGCATATGCCCCGCTTAGAGTAAGTTGCCATGAGCGTCACATCAAAACCAGTTTTGGACCAATAATTACATAGCATGGCAGCAACTCTTTCAGCTCCACCTCCCTCCATTGAGCTAACTAAAAATAATAATTTTTTCTTCATTGATTCAATTGTCCTTTAACAAATCATTTTAATAAAAAATATTTGAGATGGTAGCTTAATTAATCTCATCTATTATATGAACCTGAACTAAAGGAGCAATCCTCTTGATCCATGAAATAAGAGATGAATTATAGGTTACTAAGTGTCTTGGAGGGTTGAATTCGTAAAATAGCATGTCTGCTTCTAAAGATAACCTTATATCAATAATATTTAACTTGTAACTCTGAACTTTCTCTAGAATCGAAGACTTATAATTTTTTGAATATTCCATTTTGCCAAGATCAGTGGGATGAAAGATGATTGAGATAGATAATTCTGGATTATTGAGCTGAAGGTTTTTAGCAACATCATATTGCAAAGGAAGAAAATCAAGTTCTGTGCATCCTACTATAAGAATATTCTGACTTAAACTTTTGCTCTCTAAAATCGAGTGGCTATAGGATAATGAATTATGAATAATTTTTTTAGATTCTAGGGATTCACTGTAAGAGGTAAATAATTTTATGTCTTTCTCAAAATGTTTAATTTTATTAAAAAAATGTTTCTGCATAATTTGAGGCATTTGACTTGACTGCTTTGCGATAAATCCTGAAAAAGTGCCTGAAGGCCTGGCTCTCCCTGGCCTAGAAAGAGTCTGATAGTCTAGATATTTTTTAATAGCATGACTTGGGCCACTTTCAACCCAATTTTCAACTAAGTTAAACGTAACCGTTGACGCTCCCCCATCTATTATAATTAATTGCTTCCAATCCACATTGCTTGCAATAGCACATTTATCCCTCCAACCATCCATGATGATCAATTCAAAGCTTTGCAATTTTTTTACCCGACTTGCACCCCAAAACCAGAATGGAATTCTAATTAAATACAGGATAGCTCGCATAAAATTTAATAAGAATGAAGGTAGTTTATTAGCTAGGAGCTTTGGCAGTATTGAGTAGTAGAGATCAGGACTTGGAAGTTGCACATGATCTTGATTCAAAGATTTGCAGAGTTCTTTAATTGATTGCTGATTTCGACCGTTGCCAATAATACAAACAAGAGTATCCTCAGCAAAATTTATCTTGCCTGAATAGTAGAGATACTCATAAGCATTAATCACATCAAGGGGCTTGGAGGCTAGTATTAAATTAGATTTATCTTTTAAATTATTAACCACGATATATCAACCAATCTGAAGGCGTTGGGCCCATAAGAATATAGAGCTAATAATAATTAGAGCAATTAATATTACTTGCCTCTCCTTTGGCAGCTCTTGGGATGCAAGTATAATGATCGACATAAAAGATCCCATATATCTTATTATCTGATCAAAAAAGATGTACGTTCCCGACACAAAAACTAAGATACCTTGGGCAAAATAGAAAGTTCTACTATCTGTTGGGTTTTTATACATCAGAAGATACATCAAAATATAAGTCATGAGACCAAATATACTTCTGCCACCCCCATCGCCGGTAGCATTGCTTGCAAATAAAATAACCCCGATGATTAAGGGTGATATAAAGATTGCTTGCTCGATATCTTTTGGAATCTTTCGATCGATTCTTAATTTATGAAGATAATATATAACAAACGGAACGGCCATCATATTATGTGTTAACACCCCCAATGACATTCCAATAAGACGTATCAAGCCTTTTGTATAGATTATTGAATAAAGAATAAATATAGTTGCAATGCCCTGCCTAAGATTTCCAATTACCATATCAAGTGAGTAGGTAATAAATAATGAGGAGATTAATAAAATAGTAAATAGCGTACTTCTAGTAGCAAATGACAGGATTAAGGCCATGGAACAAAAAATTACATACTGAAGAAGTTTTACAGTATCTTCAATGGATATTTGTAGCACCTCAACAAGTAACACAATTAAACCACCCCATAATGGAGTCGTTAGATTGGAATTAAGTGCATAAACAATAGGATATTGAAAATTTACTTTGTATCGGGTGATATCATCAACCCAAGGCAAATTTTCATATATGTACAGGTCGAATAAAGCTATTGCTATTAGAGCAATAGAGAATTGGATAAATCTAATCAATTGTGAATATTGCCCTGATATAGCCTGCCGTTAATTATCTCATTTGCAAATCCTGACTTAAAATCACTTATTGAGATAATTTTTTTATCAGATTGAGAGTCGAAAACTTTGTCGCCTAATACGATATATTGGAAGTCATTGCTCATGCAATACTCTACTGCTGAATAAATTATGGAATGCATTAGCCCTTTATCAAATAGATCTCTATTGGAGGCTGAGGAAGCATAATAACAATTTCGACCATCAGTAAAAAATAATCCTCCGGTTTCTAGCTTGCCATCCAAGTATCCAAAAATTGCAAAGGCATGATTATTTTGGATCGCATCATATTGTCTATCCCAGCTTTCATCTGATCTAGTTTGTCTACCAGATGCTTGTAAATGTAATTTTTTAAAATCAAGAAAATTTTCTCTATTCAGAGACCCAGAATTCATAATTTTTATTTCTAAATTCTTCATTCCCCAATTTACTAATGATTTATAGCTTTTCCTAATAGATGTTTTATATTTATCCATATCCTCACCAACCCTAATAACACTGAAGTATTTATTAGATGGCTGAAGCCCAAAGCTAAGCAAGGATTCTTCTATTGCATTTACAGCATTCTCAATGAATAGAAAATTGATATTAATTGATTGGTGGGTACCCAAAAAGGAAGACAAAAGATTGCGGGCTTTTTTATACTGAGCTTTTTCTAACTCTAGCCCCTGAGTAACAGCAGGTTGAAGAAAAAAATCTAGGCTGACCTCTAAATTAGTTACATTTTGAGAAAGATTACCAAAAATATAATTTGGCAACCCTAGCTCATTATTAATCTCGCTATCTAAGTGCAATATTTTAGACTTCTGATCAGGATTACTGCTATGAATCGCAGAATAATAAGCTTTGGCAGAGGACGTATATAGAGGTGAAAAAATATTTTTCATTACCTTTTCATTATAATTTAATTATAATGATTAATCTTTATAACTCTGGTTTGAAATAAAAAATAATGCGCAAAGAAGGCTTGATTCTTGTAACTGGAGCAGCTGGATTTATTGGTTTCCATTTAACAAAGTTTTTATTACAAGAAGGTTTTCATGTGATCGGCGCAGATAGCCTGAATGACTATTATGACGTTAATCTTAAAACTAGTAGGCTGGACCAGTTAAAAGAAATTGATTCAATTACTGCGGGCACATTTACCTTTGAGAAAGTAGATCTTGCAGATAAAACATCCGTGGATAATTTATTTGGTAATTTTGATATCTCTTCTATTTTTCATTTAGCGGCTCAAGCTGGAGTTCGTTACAGCATTACTGATCCATATACATATGTAAAATGTAATATAGATGCATTTTTAAATGTCTTAGAAAATTCAAGACATCACAATATTAGTCATTTAGTGTATGCAAGTACTAGTAGTGTCTATGGAGCAAATACTAAAATTCCATTCAGTGAATCAGATTCTGCAGATCACCCTCTGCAATTTTATGCGGCAACTAAAAGAGCAAATGAGCTAATGGCACATAGCTATTCTCATTTGTATGACGTACCTACCTCAGGAGTAAGGTTCTTTACTGTATATGGTCCATGGGGAAGGCCTGATATGGCATTATTTTTATTCACCAAAAATATTATTGAGGATAAGCCAATTGATGTTTTTAACCATGGAAATCATACTAGGGACTTTACATACGTAGAAGATATTGTCCAAGGGTTATTCCAAATTCATAAAAAACCTCCGGTTAAAAAAGAAAATTTAATTGGTGGTATTAGGCCTGATGAAAGTCTGGCACCATATAGAATAGTTAATATTGGAAATAATAATCCTACCAAATTACTAGACTACATTTCTGCAATTGAAACCAAGTTAAATAAAAAAGCTATTACTAACCTCCTTCCTCTTCAACCAGGAGATGTTAAAGATACATATGCAGACGTTGGTAAATTAGTTAACGAATTTAACTATAAGCCTGAGGTGTCTGTTTTAGATGGAGTGGGTAAATTTGTAGATTGGTACTTAGACTACTACAAAATAAAACTTTAGATATTCTGTGATCAAGCAATTAAGTTGGCTTATTAAGGAATTTGGTTTTCAAGCTAGGTTTGCATGGCTTTTTCTATTAATATTTTTTGCATCCATACTTGAGGCTGTCGGAATTGCCTCAATTCTTCCTCTAATTGGAGTTTTGCTAAATGAGTCCTTCTTGGACAGCATGCCCTCTTTCATGGAATCATTTTTTAATATTTTCAACGCTACTTCACATAAGGAAATAATACTCGTAGCTCTTATATTTGTGATTCTTTTATTTTCACTGAAAACTATTCTGTCCTTAGTAGCAATAAATGTTCAATACTCTCTTATCTATGGCTTTCAAAATAAATTAGGTATCAGGATACTGAGAAATTTTATCAAGGACTTTGACTTTCAGATTACAAATGAGGAATCTGCATCTAAAATTACTAACACAATACATAATGAAGTACACCTAATTTCGAGCGTCCTTGCTAACTGTTTGATGGTGCTTATAGATGCATTAATGGTTTTGTTTATCTGCATCACTATTTTAATTGTCGGTTCGTATATCTCACTGGGTATTTTTACGCTCTTTGCAATCCTTGGATATGGAATCATTAAAGTTACTGGCAAAAGATTAGAGTATTTTGGTAATGAGAGGTTGGTAATGGAGCAAAAGAGATTAAAAATAGTTACCGAAGGGCTTGCTGGAATTAAAGAAATAAAATTATTCAATCTTTATCCTTGGTTCGAAGGAATTTTTAGTAACATTAATCAAATTTCTTTAAATGCACGAAAAAAGGAAATAGTAACTAAGTCATATCCACGTCATATATTTGAATTTTTTACTATATTGGCTTTAATCGGATTTATTTCGGTCTGGGTCCTTGTGAGTGATTATCCAATAGAGCAACTTATCCCTGTCATATCTCTGTTTGCTGCAGCTGCATTTAAAACATTGCCGGCAGCAAATCGAATCACTTCCTCAATTCAAAGTATCAAATTTTATGGTTCAAGTGTGGAGACCATGCATGGAATTATTAGTAAATGGGATGCTAATAAGAGCAGCTATGATGAGAGTGATGATCTGCCTAGTATGTCCATTGAGAAAATTACATTAAACGATATTGGATTTACCTTTAGAAATGGAAAAAATGTTTTTAATAATGTAAATATTGATATTGTCCGTGGGAAAAAAATTGCAATAGTCGGGGATAGTGGATCTGGCAAGTCTACTCTAGTAAATATCATATGCGGTCTTCTGAGAAGTTCTACAGGGACTCATCAGTTAAATGGGAATGATTGCGAGCATGATGAATATAAGAGAATTTTATCAGGTGCTGTTGGGTATGTTTCTCAGAAACCTTTTCTATTCAATGCGACTATTGCAGAAAATGTTTCAAATTTTGGTGCAATTGATAATGTTAAGGTTAAGAAAGTACTTACTATGGTTCAGTTAGATGAGTTTGCTGAAGTTGCAAATTCTTTTATCATCGGAGAAAATTTAAACAACTTATCAGGCGGTCAAGCCCAAAGAATTGCAATAGCCAGGGCTTTATATCAAAACTCACAAATTATTATATTAGATGAGCCAACCAGTGCCCTAGATCAAAAAAATACAGATATTGTAAATAATATTATCTATAATCTAGACGCGATAATAATTTGGATAAGCCATGATATTGCATCAATTAAGCGTTGCGATGTAATCTACGAACTCTCATCCGGCACTTCTCATATTAAAACTATAGACGCCAGCTAACTAGCTCCCTTGGTAAAAAACTTTGCAAGTCATAGATGACCTTGTTTTTCATATTTTTATGAGCAAGTAAATCTTTATAAATTAAAAAATTATCATGAGATACAGCTAGAATGATTGCATCATAATTATTCAGTGAATCTACCTTTAAGGAAGCCTTGAGAGTCATTTTCTTTTTTGCATTAATTTGAAAGTTTTTTAATGTATTTTTTAACTCTTTTTGATTTGCCACTGGATCATGGACTGTCACAGATGGACCCAATTTAGCTAAATAATCAGCAAACTCTAAAGATTTTGAGTTTCTTAGATCAGGGCAATTTTGTTTAAATGTTGCACCTAAGACTAAAATAGAGGACTCCACTAGGTTTAATTTTTTATCAAGCATGTCATTAATCAAAGAGAAGCCAATGAACTCATGCATTTTGTCATTTGTTTCCCTGCCAGCAAGAATAACTTTTGGATAGAAGTTATTTTTTTTAGCAACGTGAGTTAAGTAAAAAGGATCAACACCTATGCAATGCCCTCCAACCAAGCCAGGTTTAAAAGGAATAAAATTCCATTTAGTAGAGGCAGTATCGATAACATCCTTGGTATCAATATCCAGGGTCTTAAATAGCTTGCTCAGCTCATTAAAGAAGGCAATGTTTAAATCTCTTTGGGTATTCTCAATGGCCTTGGCAGCTTCTGCAACCTTGATTGAGGGAGCGCAATAAGTCCCAGCTTCCACAATAGTAGAATACAGGTCATCAACTTTTTTTAATGCCGCTGCATTAGAAGCGCTGACAACCTTGATAATATCTCGAATGCCACGTTCTTTATCCCCTGGATTAATTCTTTCTGGGCTATAGCCGCATGAAAAATCTTTATTGAGAGTTAGCTGTGACAGGTTTTCAATGATAGGAATACAGACGTCCTCTGTAACTCCTGGATATACAGTAGACTCATAAATTACTATGCTGTGTTTCTTCTTGCTGACTGAGCTAGCAACTATCTCAGAGGCAGCTTCCAAGTATGATAAATCAGGCTCGCTGTTATTATGAACAGGTGTTGGAACACAGACTATTAAAAAATCTGAGCCTTTGAGACTCTTTGCGTCAGAGGAAAATGTAATCTTCTTAGATTTAGAAAAATCAGCATGAGGCACTTCTCCTGTTTTATCTATGCTATTTTTTAAGCTTAACACTCTGTCTTCATTTTTATCAAAACCGATGACTTTGAAATGCTTACCAAACTCCATGGCTAAAGGCAGACCAACATAACCTAAGCCAATAACTGATATTTTAATATTTTTCATAAATCCCTGTTATATATGTCTCTTGTATACATTTTTTTCTTACTAATCTTTTTATCTTCTCTATTACAAATAATCAATTCTGATTTTTTTTGAAATTCATTGAAGTGATGAATTAAGCTAACATTTTTTAGTGGAGTTTTTGAGATAGATGGTTCGAATAAGAAGATTTGGCATTTATTGCTACTCTTTAGAATAGCTTTCATTAACATTAAGACTGAAGATGCTCTAAAATTGTCAGAACCTTTTTTCATGGCAAGTCTATAAAATCCTATTTTTTTTACTTTCTTTGCAAGGATATCGCTTGCTATAAATTCAGCTCTTGCTTTATTAGATTTATCAATAGAAGCAATAAGAGAGTGAGGGATATCTCCAAAGTTGGAGTTGAGTTGTTTTAAGTCTTTTGGAAGGCAATAACCTCCAAACCCAAAGGAGGGATTATTATATTGTTTACCGATTCTTGGGTCTGATGAAATTCCATCAATCAGATTCTTTGGATTTAAGTCTCGAGAAAGTGCGAAATTATCAAGCTCATTAAAAAAAGAAACTCTCATTGCAAGGTACGTATTTGAAAATAACTTAACTGTTTCAGCTTCTGAAGGAGCCATAAAAATAATCTCTGGTTTTTTTACCAGAATAAGATTTTGCATAATCTTTGCAAAAAGGTTGGCAAGGCCCATGTGGTTATCTGAGATGATAATCCTTGCAGGATAAAGGTTATCTTGCAGTGAACTACCTTCTCTTAAAAACTCAGGCGAGAAAGCAATAGCTTTATGTTTAGTTTTTTTAATAATCTGTTGAGTATAGCCAATAGGAATCGTAGATTTTATAAGGATTTTAGCTTTTTTATTAATCTTAAGAATTTTTTTAATGCTTTCTGTCACTGACTCAGTATTGAAAGAGTTAGTTTTTGAGTCAAAATTTGTAGGGGTACAAATAATATAAAGATCTGCACCTTTTAAGGCCTCTTCCGGATTAGTGGTAGCTGAAATAGAGAGTTTTTTCTTAGTAAGCCAATCGTTAATATCTTGTTCTTCTAGATGAGATTGCTTTTTGTTAATAAGGTCAACCTTGTGTTTATCCAGATCATAGAGGGTAACGTTATACTTGGATGAGATCAGTATTCCTAAAGAGGTTCCAACATAACCAGCACCAATAATAGAAATTTTTGTATTCAAGGTTAAAACCTAAATTCTATTGGGTAACTTTGGAGAAAAAAAATCTCTCAAAGTTATGATAATGAGCGTAAATAAAAAGCCAGTCACAAAAAAAAGTATGCAGATAATTGCTCTTCTTGGGGCAATTTTTTTAAATGGAAGGTTGGGAGAGGACACTAGTTTAAAAAAATAGTAATCTGATGTGTTGGCTAGCATTTGCATTCTAATATTACTCTGTACTAAAAATCCTACAGACTTAGAGACATTTACATCTTGAGTGCTTTTAAGCTTCTCTGTGAGGTATTGCTCTTTATTTTTCAAGTCGATTAAGTCAATTTCTCTTTGCACACTATCAATCTCTGAAATAAGATTGAGGAGGACCTCTTGAGAAAAAAATGGTGAAAAACTTCTAAAGGTAATGCTATAGACTCTATCCCTGAAATTATATTTAACTTCAAAGCTTTCAACTAATTTTTTATAAGCATTCTCGTAAGGTTCATCTTCTTGCCAACTTAAAATTGCAGGATCCCATTTCTGAGAAGACTCATCAAATACTTCATAGTCATAAGTTAATTTATTTTCAGCTGAATTCCACCCCTCAGCCAGGACAATATCTTGTAAGTAGCCATATTTCACAATGAACCCTTTAATAAAATCTCTTGATTTCATTCTTTCAAGCCCTTCATTTATTGTGCTTTGGCCTTTCGTTGTTGGGAGATCTATACCTGCAAGAGTGCTAAGACTACTTAGTGCTGAACCATCTGCAATACCACCAGAGCCAGCCTGACCATCAACAAAAATAGCCTCTGATTCGTATTCGTTTGCAAGGCTGAGAGAGTAAAATATCCCGGACATAGAGAATATTCCGAGCACAACTATAAAGATATTTTTGTTATTCCAGAAATAGGATAATGTATCCGAAAGCGTTAAGAGTTCTTTGTTATCAGAAAGCATTTTATCCTTTGTTCACTTACAACTATCTAAAAATAGCAATAATTTTATCGATCAACAATTATAGAACAAAGCATATTTTTTTTCAGCTTAACTGCGAAATAAGGTCTTTGATTTGATCAATGCTCAAGAAATCTTTATTGCTACCTGAATCATATGCACCGCCTTCTGGGAATTGCTGTCCATTATAATTTTTAATGTAATGCTCTCTTAATATTTGGTTGTCATAGGGCAAGATAGCAAAATACTTACCTATATCGAGAGTTTGATAGCTATCTGAATCTGAGATCATCATCTCATGAATTTTTTCTCCAGGCCTAATGCCAATAATTTTTTGCTCAAGTCCTGGAGCAATTGCGGTCGCTAGGTCTGTTACGTAATAACTAGGAATCTTTGGCACGAAAATCTCCCCGCCCAATGCATTGTCTAATGCCCAGGTAACCATTCTAACTCCGTCTTCTAGTAAAATATTAAAACGGGTCATCTCGGGATGAGTGATAGGTAGATAATTATTCTCTTTGGCATAATTAAGAAAAAATGGAATAACAGAGCCTCTACTGCCCATAACATTGCCATATCTTACAACCGAAAAATTTAAATCTCTTTCTCCAACATAATTATTTCCAGCTATAAATAATTTGTCAGAACATAATTTAGTTGCGCCGTATAAATTTGCGGGCGAAGATGCTTTGTCGGTAGATAGAGCTACAACTTTTTGCACCGAAGGACAATGAAGAGAAGCTTCTAAGATATTTTGGGCGCCCATGATGTTAGTTTTAATAAACTCAAAAGGATTGTATTCTGCAGCTGGCACTTGTTTAAGTGCCGCAGCATGAACTATAAAATCGACGTCTCTAAAAGCAATTTTCAATCTATCTAAGTCTCTTACATCACCCAAAAAGAACCTAATCTTTTCATAGTTTTTAGAAGTCTGAAGCTCTTGATCCATGTTAAATTGCTTGAGCTCATCTCTGCTAAAAATAATTAATTTTTTAAACTTAATTTTGCTATTGAGCAACATATCAACAAATTTTCTACCAAAAGATCCTGTTCCTCCGGTAATAAGAATTGTTTTGTTTTCTAAACTTTCCATATGATTGATTCTAGTTATAATTTTAATATATGCAATTTTTTCAATTAGCTAATTTAATGTTGCTAAAATAATTGCTGATTATTGAAATAACCTTATCTTGCTCTTTGGCAGTTAGAGTTGTAAAAATTGGAAGAGAAATTGATGTAGCATAGTAATCTTCAGCATTTTTCATGGGCATAAATTTCCTCATCTTGGCATAAAAAGGATGTTTATATACTGGCATATAGTGAAGATTCACATTTATACCATTACTTCTGAGGTGCTTGAAAAGATCTAGATGATATTTAGTTTTTTTAAGCTTGCTAAGATCAAGCTGTATGACAAAAAGATGGTATGAGTTTTTTGAGGTAACTTCCTGAGATTGAAATTTTAGCGGCAGACCCTTTAATTTCTTAATATATCTTTCTGCAATTCGATTTCTGACGTTAACAAATTTATCAATTCTTTTCATTTGATTTAAGCCTAAGGCGGCGGCAATATCTGTCATGCGGAAGTTAAAACCTAAATCTTGTTGCTCGTAGTACCAAGGCTGTTTTGCAATCATTTTTGCAGGTCGATAAATACCATGCGTTCTCAGTGCCTTTAGTTTTCTATCAAGAGTTTTACTGTTGGTTGTTATCATTCCTCCCTCTGCAGTCGTAATCATTTTTACAGGATGGAAGCTAAAAACTGTAATATCAGAGTAATGGCATCCTCCAGTCATGCCGTCCTCATAGTTAGATCCCAGTGCATGAGACGCATCCTCTACTATTTTAATTTTGTATTTATTACATAGGGTGCGTATTTTTCTTAGCTCCACTGCTAGTCCACACATATGAACAAGTACTAAAATTTTTGGTAACTGATTTTTTGATTTAGCGTGATTAATTTTTTCTAGCAAGGATTGATGTGAAATATTGAATGTTGTCGGATCAATGTCAACAAAATCGACTTTTGCTCCACAATAAATACCGCAATTGGCAGAAGCAACAAAAGTAATAGGACTAGTCCAGAGAATATCTCCTTTTGATAAACCAAGAGCTAGGCATGCTAAGTGAAGACCTGATGTAGCAGAATTCACAGCTGTTGCGTATTTTACACCGCAATAGGATGCTAGTCTTTCTTCAAATTTAGGAACGAGAGGACCCTGAGTAAGCATCGGAGACTTTAAAACATCTGTGACTGCTTTAATATCTGAATTAGAAATGTCTTGTTTGCCGTAAGGTATCATATTTGTGGAGGCTGAAGCCGGAATCGAACCGGCGTAAACGGCTTTGCAGGCCGCTGCATAACCACTCTGCCATCCAGCCTTATATTTTCTTTATAAGTGATGCTATTGTATATGAAAGTCCTGTTTGTATAGTAATTATTAATGCTAAAAACAAGATAAAGTTAGATAAAAAAATGATGAGAGCGCTATTTGAGTATAGCCCTAATAAAAATCCTGCTATCGCAAGAAGTTGAATGAAAGTTTTTATTTTAGCTAAAAAAGTTACTTCTGTGGCTGAAGAATTTCCATTTCTAGCATTCATATCTCTTAAGGCAGCTACCCAAAATTCTCTAGCAAGAATAAGGCAGCCTACAAAGCCAACATAAATACTATTTAAAGCCAATCCCAAGGCTATTATTGCAAAAGTAATCAAAATCTTATCTGCAATCGGATCTAAGACAGAGCCAAGCACTGACACTAGGTTATATTTTCTTGCAAGATATCCATCAAAATAATCAGTAGCGGCTGCAACTACAAAAATCAATAACGCCAGGCCGAAGAAATCAAATGCTGCTATTAAAAGAAAAAGAATGGGTCCAGTGATTATCCTAAAATAGGTTAAAGATTGGATTAGGTAGTTCATTTAGAATGTATAAAAGATTTAATTTCTTCAGCTAGTTTAATACTAATTCCATCTGTCATACATAGTTCTTCTACAGATGCGCTTTTAATAGCTTTAAGTGATTTAAAATGATCAAGTAATTTTTTCTTTTTCCGAGGTCCTAGCCCTGAAACTCCATCTAAGATAGAGTATTTGATTGATTTATTTTTTTTCTTTCTGTTATTTGCAATGGCGAATCTATGAGATTCATCCCTAACCTGTTGAAGCAGCATAAAACCGGAACTATTTTTAGGCATTTCTACAATACCACCCTTAGACATAATAGTTTCTGTTGCTCTGACCCGATTTGCACCCTTCGCAATACTTAAAATTAAAGGTGATGCTAGATCGCAACAATGAAAAACTTTGAGGGCCGCATTTAATTGAGCCTGCCCTCCATCAATTAAAATAATATCTGGAAGAGGTTGCTCCTTGGAACGCTTCATTCTTCTTTCCAGGGTATGCGCAATAGAACCAACATCATTTCCTGAAAGTGCCTCAGGTATATTAAATAGTTTGTATGACTTCTTTTCTGGGCCTAGTTTTGAAAATTTGACAGCCGAAGCCACTGCAAATTTACCCGAATGATGGCTAATATCGAATCCTTCAATAGTTATATTTAACTTAGTAATTCCAAGATGTTTTGCAAGGTTTTTTAGGGCATGCTCATACTTATCTGACTGACTAAGTCTATTTTCTATAATTTGCTTGGCATTAAAAATTGAAAGCTTGGCTAATTGCTTAGCGGACCTAGGTATTGCTGTAACAATTTTAATGCTCTTATTAAATTTTAAATACATTGCTTCCTCAATCAAACCGAGGTGCTTAGGCTTGCTAGTCAAAAATATCTTGTCAGGCAGAGAAAAAATATTCTGGTAATAGGAGAAAATAAGTCCTTGAAATAACTCATCCATTTCATCCGTGAGGTTATCTTTAAAGTAATGAGTCTTTGTGCCTCTAATCTTTCCATCTCTCACTGATAATATACAAGCCCCTGTTCTGCCATGCCTAGAAAGACATGAGAAAAAATCAATGCTTGATAAGTTTGTATTAAATGTTTGCTCTTGCTGCAATAAGTCTAGACTGTTAATTCTTTGCTTAACTTCCTGTGCTTTCTCAAAGTCAAGGTTGGCTGCAAATTTGTTCATCTGAGACAGCATGAGATTCTTTGTTTTTTTGCCTGCAGCAGATAAATAATTTTGAGCAGAGGAAATGTCTGATAAATAATCTATCTTGCCTATTTGATTAACGCAAGGCGCCGAACATCTCTGCATTTGATGTTCAATGCAGGGCCTAGATCTATTTCTGAAGGTGCTATCACTGCAATTTCTAATTTGATAAATTTTTTGAATATCTTTGATTGTTGACTTAACAGCATATGCGCTAATATAAGGGCCAAAAAATTCCTTAGATACCGAGTGCTTGGATCGCTTTAAACTTATGCTTGGAAAATCATGCCGCATTGAGAAATGTATATAAGGATAAGTCTTATCATCTCTTAGCAAGATATTAAAACGAGGTAGGTTTTCCTTGATTAATGATTGCTCTAAAAGCAAGGCCTCAGCTTCAGTGCTGGTTGAAAATGTTTCAATTCTATCCGTCAAAACTCTTATTTGAGCTGTCTTACGATCCTTGAGCGCTTTCCCAAAATATGAGGATACTCTTTTTTTTAAATTTTTAGCCTTGCCAATATAGATTATTTTATTTTCAGAGAAAAATTTATAAATTCCAGGAGTTTGTGGTACTTGCTTGAGATCAAGCATCATTTTTGAAGAAAATTCTGAGCAGCTATCTTTCCGGCTACAACTCCAAATTGATCAAATGGATTTATCTGCAGCAAACTTGCTGTAACAAATACTCTGTGCTCCCAGGTTGCCAGTAAAAACCCTAATTCTCTTAGCGATAATTTTGGTAAAACAAATAAATTTACTGGAATATTCCCATTGGTCAGTTCCAGCAAATTAGAAGATTGATTTTGAGGAGAAGATAGAAGAGATGCTTGGCCTTGAGCCTGAGCATTGCTTAAAGGGCTTTGAGTGTCTGGGCTATAAATAATATCAGCTGCGCACTGGGCGGTGCCTTGATGAAGAAGCTGAAAATATGAATGTTGCGCCGAAGAGCCGAAGCCACCAAAAATTGTTTGCCCAGTTTCATGAAAAATAGACTCTGCGTTAGAAGGCTTGCCAAGAGACTCCATCTCAAGTTGCTGAATATAATTTGCAAAGGACCTGAGCTTCCAGTTATAGGTTAAGACTACTCTATTTTTTTTATTGCAAAAATTACTATGCCAAATATCAGAAAAA
>Ga0209502_10001265_pt1 | contig 23822 bp, 20 predicted proteins | sample ArcticOcean_MG_C_10_FD_187442 | JGI IMG/M metagenome (GOLD analysis project Ga0209502, IMG submission 187442) | Marine microbial communities from western Arctic Ocean - ArcticOcean_MG_CB11_90 (SPAdes) (version 2) | ecosystem: Environmental > Aquatic > Marine > Oceanic | place: Arctic Ocean... | reverse complement strand
CTCGCCCCACATCCTTCCCCAAAGGTCTCCGGTTCCAGTTCCATCGATGTCTATATTGGCACCACATCGCCCGCCGATACACATCTCTGCTACCGCTACTGCAATTCCACCTTCACTGCAATCATGGGCTGTTCTAACCAATCCAGATTGGATTGTCTTTGATAGAGCGCGATATGTATTGAGTTGTGATTCTGGATCTAGTAATTGTGGTACTTCGCCACCAATTCCGCCTGCTTCTCCACTTTCTTTTAGCATGAAGGCAATTTCACTTGCTCCCAGTTCTTGCTTGCTGGTTCCGACCAAATAGAGGCGCTCTCCAGCCCCTTTGAGGTCGCTTGTAGCAGTGTATCTAACATCTGGGTGGTCTCCGAATAAGGAGAATAGTAAAGTCGGTGGAATTGAGATTTTACCCTCACCACTACCGTAATCATTCTTCATTGAATCTTTACCACTAACACAAGGCAAACGGTATGCTCGACAAACTCTCTCCAATTCTCGGTTTGCTCGAACCAGTTGTGCCAATTTGAATCTACCATCTGGTGTCTTGACCGATTCTATTGGGTCTGGCCAACAGAAATTGTCCAGTCCTGCTATCTTGTCAACATCGACTCCGACACATACTGCATTACGAACTGCTTCATCGATAGATGCTGCAGCCATTGCACCTGCGTCGATATCTGAATATCTAGGTGCGATTCCACAAGATACGACTATGCCGTGAGGATTACCATGAATCGGTGCAATTAGTCCTGCATCTCCCGGCCCATCTCTTTCAACACCAACGAATGGCTTGATGACGGTCTGTGCGATAACTTCGTGGTCGTATTGACGAACCCATGTTTCCTTACTGGTGATATTTGGCCTTGCTAACATTCGTAGCAAGAGGTCGTTGTGATCACTTTGTGCCGGAACGCTAAATGGTTCGAGTTGAGGAGATTTCCATTCTGATTCCAATTGTAGTTGTGGAACACCATCATGGAGGAATTCAATTGGCAAATATGCTACAGTCATTTCATTGTACTTGACGTGGAAATATCCTGTTGAGGTAAATGTTGCAACTGCTGTTGCTTCCACCTCATGCAGTGCAGCCAGTGCGTCAAATGCTGCACGATCTTCCTCCTTAACCGCAACAGTCATTCTCTCTTGACTTTCAGAAACTAAAATCTCCCAGGCTGAAAGACCGGCTTGCTTTAGAGGTACTTTTGCTAAATCAATTTCACAGCCATTTGTATATTCTGCCATCTCACCAATAGAGGATGAAAGACCGCCAGCTCCATTATCTGTAATACAAGTAATCAATCCGCTATCTCTCGCTTCGAGAATCATATCAACCATTTTCTTCTGAGTGATAGGGTCGCCAATTTGAACTGCTGAAGAAGGAGATTCTTCGGTTAACTCTAGTGAGGAAAAGGTTGCTCCGTGTATTCCATCATAGCCAACTCGGCCACCGACCATATAGACGATATCTCCTGATGTTGGAGTCTTGATGTGCGACTCTCTTCCATCTGCTAAACGACGTGGCATGATTCCGATTGTACCGCAGTAAACCAGTGGTTTGCCGATATATCTGTCATCGAAAACTATAGCACCGTTGACGGTTGGAATTCCAGATTCATTTCCTCCAACACGAACTCCGGCATGGACTCCGCGCAGCACCCTAGATGGGTGGAATAGATTGTCTGGTAAGTCGCCTTCCCAGTCAGGTGGTCCGAAACAGAAAACATCTGTATTGGCGATTGGTCTTGCCCCCAATCCTGTTCCAAGAATGTCACGGTTAACCCCGACAATCCCGGTCATAGCACCGCCGTATGGGTCTAATGCACTTGGTGAATTATGAGTTTCTGCTTTCATACAGATAGACCAATCATCATCCCAAGCGATTACTCCGGAGTTGTCGTGGAAGACAGAAAGTAACCAATCAACATCCTTTTGCATATCGTGTGTTGGATCCATGATGTGAGTTTTGAAGATTGAATCGATGGTGGTGTCCTCTCCAGTTTCTGTATCAACGTGGTGTATCTTTGATGCGAAAATCTTGTGCTTACAGTGTTCAGACCATGTTTGTGCTAGACATTCCAGTTCGACATCCGTTGGTGCATCTGGTGAAATTCCTATCGCTTCTCTTAGATTGCGAGTCGCTTCATCTCGGTAATGTCCTTGAATGGTTTGCATCTCTTCCAGATTCAGCGCGAGTAGTCCTGTATAGGATAATTCTTCTAATTCTGCATCACTAATTTCTAAATTGACTCTTTCTGGTGTGGTGAACACTTGTGGCAGTCTTTCTGGGAATTCGATTTCTGGCCAATCGCCATTAGCGCATGCTGCTGAATCGGAAACTAAGGCTCTTTGAATCAAGCCATTGTAGATTGTTCCCGCTAGCCATTGACTATCACAGTCGCTTGGCAATCCATAGAATGCGTAGGTGATATATGTTGAAATTTCTGCATCTGTGGCTTGAGGAAAAATTGTGTGGAATCCATCAACTGCTGCTTTGCCTGGGTTATCGGTAACGCCTGGTTTGAAACCGATGGTTATGACGCAATCTGGAGCTGACGGGAATATCTCTGAATTGGTCATTGCAAGAGTATTGGTGAATCCTACCTCTATTATTGGGTCGGTAAATAAGTCATCAGAACGTGCTGCGACTTCCTCTTCTGTAATATCGGATTTGATGAGAAAGCCAACGATGCTGCGGACTTCTGTTGCACTAACCGCATGGTCTGAAAATAATTGTCGGCGAACGGAATCTCCGCGCACATCGCGCATCCCTTGGCTTTGTTTTGGTGTGACTTCTACGCGGGTTACAACCATGATAATTCACCGCCCCCCTATGGGGGGCGTTTGGAGGCCATCGCCTACGCTCTTTGAACAATACGGAAGCATTCACTTTAACATCGGCGCTAAATATTGCCCTGTAAAACTCTCTTTATGCGCTGCAATGTCTTCCGGTGTGCCTTTTACAAGTAATTGCCCACCGCGTTCGCCGCCTTCTGGACCTAAATCAATAACCCAATCACTAGACTTGACCACATCGAGATGATGTTCGATAACAATGATGGTATGCCCCTTGTCTCTAAGTTCGAATAATACTTCAATTAATTTCTTAACATCTGAAAATGCTAGACCGGTTGTTGGCTCGTCAAGAATGTAAACGGTGTGTTTGTTTGGAGTTCTTCTCAACTCACTAGCAAGTTTCACTCTCTGCGCTTCTCCACCAGAAAGTGTTGTTGCAGGTTGGCCCAATCTAACATAATCTAGGCCAACGGTGCTGAGTGTTGTCAGTGTACGGTGGATCTTCTTATGATGTTCAAAGAACTTAACCGCTTGACCGATTGGCATTTTCAATACATCGTGAATTGTCTTACCTTTCCAAGTAACTTCCAAACATTCACGAGTATAGCGCTTACCTTCACAGATATCACAAGTCATCCATACATCTGGCAGGAAGTTCATTTCTAATTTTATTGCGCCGCCACCTCTGCATGCTTCACAACGACCGCCTTTGACATTGAATGAGAAAGTTCCAGGGGTATAGCCGCGTTCTTTGGCCAGTGTTGTCTTAGAAAATAAACTGCGAATCTCGTCGAATACTTTGGTATAAGTGGCGGGGTTTGAACGAGGAGTTCTGCCGATGGGTGCTTGGTCGATGACGATTGCTTTGTCAACATATTCCATTCCCTTGATTTTATTATGGCTGCCAATAACTGTGTCAGCATTGTGTAGGTTTCTCTTCAGGGCAGGGGCTAAAATCCCGGAGACTAGCGATGACTTTCCAGAGCCTGATACACCGGTTACCGCAGTTAAACAACCCAATGGAAATTTGACATCTATCGATTGTAGGTTGTTATGGGTTGCACCTTTTATTTCTAACACCTTACTGGTTGGTTTCTTACGAGATTTAGGAATTGGAATCGATTTTCTACCACTGAGGTAAGCGATAGTAACCGATTCTTCATTATCCATCAAATCTTGAGGTCGGCCATTAGCAACAACTCGTCCACCTTCTAGCCCAGCGCCAGGGCCCAAATCACAAAGCCAATCCGCTTGGCGAATAGTTTCCTCATCGTGTTCGACCACCAGCAGAGTATTTCCAATATTACTAAGATCGCGTAGTGTTTCCAATAATCTCGCATTATCACGTTGGTGCAAACCGATTGATGGCTCATCGAGAACATACATCACCCCGGTTAATCTTGAGCCTATTTGGGTTGCAAGGCGAATTCTTTGACTTTCACCACCTGAAAGTGTATTAGCCCCTCTATTGAGAGTTAGATAATCTAGTCCCACACTATCGAGGAAGCCCAATCGAGACTCTATTTCTGCCAAAATATCTTTGCCGATATAGAGGCTTCTTTCATCAAGTATTTCCATCATATCAGCAAAGGCTTCTGGGGCGCCTTCTCCATCTGGTTGCCATGACCTAATAACAGATAATGCATCATGAACAGAGCAATTACTTACCTCTGGGAGGCGAATGCCACCAACTGTTACAAAGCGAGCTGCTGCGTTGAGTTTTTCACCATTACACTCTGAACAATCTAGGTCGGTCATGCAGGAAATTAAGCGGGAGCGGGTTCTTTCAGAGGTTGTTTCTGTATAGGTTTTCTGAAGGCGCGGTATTACCCCTTCCCATGGCTTGCTGTAGTTGTATTGTGAACCAGATTCACTAGTGAATTTATAGTGGATTATAGTTGATCCGGACCCGTACAAAAGTATGTCTTTCTCATCATCATCTAACAGTTCAAATGGTGCTGTTGTAGAGATTCCATAGTGCTGGCAGGTATTTTCCATCAGTTTTCTATACCAAGATGGAGACATAGATTGGCGCCATGGAAGAATACAACCAGTGGAAACACTAGCGTGTTTATCAATAATCAATTGTTGATTAAATTGGCGTTGAACTCCAAGCCCTTGGCAAGAACCACACGCCCCTAATGGTGAATTGAATGAGAAAACACGAGGCGATAATTCAGGCATAAAAGCGCCGTGATCTGGACAGGCGAAATCTTCTGACCAGGCGACAGTTTCTCCCTCTTTGGTAAAGCGGGAACGCGTTCCTTCACTGAGTTTCATTTCTTCAGGCGGCGCCCTTAGGCTTTCGATGGCTGTAGTCCCGCCACCTAGTTTGATTGCGGCTTCCACCGCTTCGGTCAAGCGCTGGCGTCGGTCTTTAGTGCAGGTGACTCTGTCTATTCTGACATCTATATCGTGGCGGAAATTTTTGTCTAATTGTGGCGGCTTTTCGAATTCTACCTCGTGTCCATTGACCTTTCCGTTAAGATATCCTTGCTCAATTAATTGACGGAATAAATCAACATGTGTTCCTTTTCTAGAACGAACTATTGGGCTCCAAACGGCAACTGCGTGGCCTTCCATATTCCACATAATGTCATCTACAATCTCTTGGACTGTGCGTCTGGCTACTTCGCGACCACATTGTGGACAGTGTGGTTTTCCAATTCTTGCCCATAATAATCGTAAATAATCTTGGATTTCAGTAACTGTTGCAACTGTTGAACGTGGATTGTGACTGCCTTGTTTTTGATCGATAGATATCGCTGGAGAAAGTCCTTCAATTGAATCACAATCTGCTTTTTTCATTTGCCCGATAAACTGTCGCGCATATGATGAGAGACTTTCGACATAGCGGCGTTGCCCTTCGGCGTATAATGTGTCAAATGCCAAACTGGACTTACCCGAACCAGATACACCAGAAATAACGACGAATTGGCCCTTGGGTAATTTGACATCAATGTCTTGGAGGTTGTGAGTTCTAGCACCCTTTACCTCAATCCATCCTGCATCGCCCGGCTCACTCATGACCTCACCAATTAACTGGGCGCGTCAAGGGTTCAAGAAGTCCTCCCTAAACAGGGCACTGTCATCACCTTTGGGATTCTGGGCCGGTGAATGGGACTTTTGATGTGAAACGCACTGGGTCATTGCTTTGTGGATGAAGAAATTCTAGTGATGTAGCGTGTAGGCAAACACGATTTAATGGGTTGGCACTGGATTCGTGTATTTCGTCACCAACCACTGGGCAACCGAGATCTTTCATCGCCATCCGAATCTGATGTCTTTTTCCAGTATCGATAGTAATGTGGATGAGTGAGACGTGTTCATCACTATCTTCGATATCCCAATGAGTAATTGCTTTTTTAGCGCCTTTGAAAGTGGAGCTTACCTTTCTAACGTGCAGATGTTTATCCTCTACTAACCAGGACGAAACTGTACCTGAATTCTTCTCCGGGCGCCCTTCTACTAGAGCGTGGTATGTGCGATGTACACTGCGTTCAGCGAATTGAAGTTGCAGAGTTTCTTTGTGTTCTTTATTCTTAGCGAAGACCATCACGCCAGATGTATCCCTATCTAGGCGATGAACGATGTGACACCAATTTCTGGCACCACTATGTTGCACATAATCCACACAGCGAGAATGAAGTGTATCGGTTTCTAATTTATTGGTGGCAATGGATAGCATTCCTTCCGGTTTAAGAACTACTAATATTGCCTCGTCTTCATAGATTATATCCAATGCTCGGCCATTGTATTGAGCCTTTGGCGAAGGGGATTCTTCAGCGGCTTTGACCTTGTCTAAAATTTCGATTTTAGACCCTACTACAACTTCGTGTTTAGCCCGAAAGCAAACTTCGCCATCGACTGTGATTCTACCACCGGTCAACATTTTACGCAATGTTGATTTACTAGACTGAGGAAATAGTTTAGCCAAAATATCCAATAAATTACCTTCTTGCTTACTACTATATTGCATAATTTCACCTCATAAAATGAGTGCGTCAATCCACACTCCAACCTCAGCCTTTTGGCCCGGTTGTAGTAAAGTTAGTGCGTCTGCACTAGCTAAACTTTCCAAATTACCTGAGCCTTGATGGCTGCCTTGTGTTCCTATCAAGCCTTCTTCAGTACTATGGATTTGTATTCTTCTGAGAGTCGTACAATCATCTGTTGATTTCACTCTATCTGCCAACTTTACGCGCACTAAAGTTTCTTTTGGCCCCGCGGCAGCCGTTGAGTGGCGTAACCAAGGCGCAACTATCATTCTGAAAACTACGTGGCTACTTACAGGATTCCCTGGAAGACCAAATATCGGAGTTCCTTTCCATGTTCCAAATAATGGTGGAGAGCCTGGTCTTAATTTTACTCTCCAAAACTTGAGATCTCCTTCCTCTTGCATTATCTTTCGAACTAAATCCCAGTCGCCCATACTAACTCCCCCAGAGGTTAGAATTACATCACAAGTTTCTGCCGCTTGGTCTAGAGCCGCTCTCAGTTCATTGAGTGTATCTGGTACTGCATTGAATCTGTGTGGCTCGTGGCCTAGCCATTTTACAAGTCCTGCCAATCCAAATGAATTCGATTCGTATAACTGGCCGGGTTGAAGTTGTTGCCCGGGGGGAACTAATTCATCTCCGGTTGAAATTATTGCAACTTTTGCTTTGGTGACTACTGCAACCTCTGCGTGACCCATTGTAGCACAAAGTCCAATTTTACTCGGGCTTAATATTGAGCCTTTTGAGAGTGCAACCTGCCCTTTTTGCAAATTTTCTCCTCTTTTGCGGATGAAGTGTTTTTTGGACTGCTGTAGAAGTGTTACAGATTGTTGTTGTTCGTCTACTTCACATAATTCGATTTGTAAAATTGAATCTGCACCATTCGGAATTGGTGCGCCGGTCATTATTCGATAAGCACATCCAGTTTCTAGGTTTGAGGTTTCGATATCGGTTCCCGCCTGAGATAGCCCTGTTATCTTTAGCGTGGTTGGAGGATTTAGAGTGTCTTCAAAGCGCATTGTGAAACCATCCATTGCTGAATTATCAAATGCTGGGTCATCGACTTTACTGGTCAAATCTGTTGCTAATATACGCCCATATGCGTCGTCCAGTGATAGTATTTCATCACCTAAAATGAGTGGGGTTTGTTTAGCGATGCGTACTGCTTCGTCTAAAGATACGAAATACGGAACCTCCCCCATAATTATTGGCGGGAGGATTAGTTGGTTTGAGGGTGTGGGTTGGCTAATATACAAGTTAAACAAATATCTACCATCGAATATTCAATATCACTAGTTGCGGGATTTGCGACAATCTATTCATCTCAGCAACCGTGGGAGGGGGTATGGAGGCGTTAACAACGGGCGTTCTCCTCATAGCGCTTTGTTTGATTGCTTTCCTTTACGCAAGTGTTGGCCATGGTGGGGCTTCTGGTTATTTGGCGATTTTATCGCTGACAGCCTATTCTTCACAAGACTCTGCTTGGTTGAAACAACATGCTTGGAGTTTGAATCTAATCGTTGCTGGACTTGCCTTTATCGCATACAAACGCTCGGGTTTTTTCAGTTGGAAACTAACCCTCCCATTCCTCATTACCAGCATACCCGCAGCGATAATTGGTGGTTATCTGAAAGTTGATCATGGAATATATGATACTTTATTATCGCTGACTTTAATCTTTGCAGCATGGCGATTAATGACAATAAAAAACAAAGATTCTGAGAATGTTTTTGTTGACCCTCCCGCCTACCATATTGCTGCAATAGTCGGGTTGGCTATTGGTTTGTTAAGCGGCGTTATTGGAATTGGTGGTGGAATCTTCCTCTCGCCGATCATATTGCTATTTGGTTGGGGTGATGCAAAAACTACTGCTGGTGTTGCGGCAGCATTCATCTGGTTAAATTCTGCAGCCGGATTAATCGGCAGTACCATCTCTGGACAATTGGTTCTCGATGGCGAGGTAATGTTGCCATTTGCTATGGCTGTAATTATCGGTGGAGTCTGTGGTGCAAAAATCGGAGCTGATGTTTTATCACAACAAACCGTTCGAAGAATATTAGTTTCTGTGCTTCTACTAGCCGCGCTGAAGCGGGTTGTAGAATTGCTTGGTGCTTGGGTTTAGTAGTAATGATAAAAACTATCAGAATTCCATAACATTTCCACATTCTGGGTATGCGCAGGAAACCGTATACTTCGCTTTCTTTGGCTTAGGAACTTTCAACATTGAACCACACATTGTGCATTGTACTGTTAGGGTGTCTGGGGCCTTACTCTCTGGAGTATCGGTTAGAGTCCGTCCAACATCTGTTGACCACCCTAGTGAATCTGTATAGGTGTCAACCTTTTTCATCTTTTTTTGTTTCAGAGAGAGGCGCATCTTACGCTTCTTCTTCTGTCCCGGTTTTGGTCCCTTTTCAGCCATGTCAATCTGTCCCCCCCTCGTGGTTGTCATATTCAATTACTTCGGCTATATTCTTCACCTAAAAACTCTGAAACACCATTTTCTGGAGTGTGCACAATATGGCCATTGGCTTCTAATGCTTCGACCAATGGTGGGCGAGCATGATTTGGATCTGTGTGGTAAACAACTACTTCTTCGGCTTCACATGCTTGGGCAAATTCAACAATTTCTTTGTGTCCTGCGTGAGTAGAAAATGTGAATTGGTCCAATTCAAGAGGAATTTCTGTCATTTTACCAAAAATGCGCAGTTGGCCTTTATCTTGCAACATTCTGCCACCAGTTTTACTAGCCTGATAACCAGTTTGCAAAATTGCATTTTTGTTATCGTGGCGAAGTCTGTTGAGATACCATAGTGCTGGGCCGCCCTCAAGCATTCCTGAAGTGGTAACTATTACATCGGCCTCTAAAGCTTTCTTTTTATCTGATTTACTGGAAACTTGTCGCGACCAACGCCAAGCAGATTCTAGGGCAGAGGGGTCTTTCAGTGCTTCTGGATGTTGCATTTGCAATTTGGCGATTCTCTTACCCATGCCATCAACATGAACATCGAGGTGGGGCATATATTTGTGTAAATTCATTACGATGTCCTGGGTTCTACCATTAGCGAAAGTAGGAATTAATGCAGTGCCACCTCTGTCAACAACTTGTTGAATTCTATCTACGAAACGTAATACTTCTTGTTGCATATCTGGATGATCTCTTCCACCATAAGTTCCTTCAAGGAAAACAGTGTCGACCTTTCTTGGTTTTGCACCACTGGTTAGAGGAGAATCTCTAGTATCAAAATCCCCTGTCATCAGAACTTTGCGGTTAGGAGTTTCTATTTCCAGCATTGCAGCACCAGGAATATGACCTGCTTTATGTAAAGACAATTGCCAATCTTCATGTTGCCATTTTTTATTATAATCGTGAATCTGCCAAGATTCTAATGCTGTATCTATGTCTCTTTTATCCCATGCTAAAGGATATTTTTCTATCGAACTTACTTTGTAGCAATCATGCCACATCAAATTAGATATTTCTGCAGTCAGAGCAGTACCGTGTAATTTAGTTCGGTGATTAGCACATAGCCAAGGAGCCATTCCAAGATGATCGATATGAGAGTGAGTAATTATTGCATCTTTAACCATAGGTGCTTCGGAAGGATAGCGTGGAGGATTTGTTGGAGCTAATCCATAATCTAATAGAAGTCGAGTTGATTTAGCATCCTCTAACATGATTCCAACGTTACCAACTTCGTTTCCACCACCTAAGTAATGGTATCTTAACCCCTTTTCTGGAGGTTTTTCGGGATATGAAGAAGTTCTTCCGGGGGCATATAGAACCATATCAATCAAACAACCCTGATGTTAATGTCAAAAGAACCTGTGGTATAATTTGTTTTAGTAAGTAAGATATAATTCACGCTTTCATATGAATATATCCAATATCTCCAATACTACAAAAGGTAAAAACAGTATACCCCCATAAAATGTAAATTTTTGCCACGATTCTACTTCACCCCAGGTATCTTTTTCATAAAAACCAGCAAACAAATCCATAAAAGCCATGATTAATCGAAGAAGCAGAATGTTATTAAATTTTACCAGTATCTTCAGGGGACACCCCTTGATTTCCACTACAACCTTTTTTAAAAATTTGAAAATAAACTTTCCATTCATCTTTAATCTATAACTTCAATAACCTCTCGCGACCATATCTTTCAATCCTTACTTTCGTTATCTCCAATAATCATATCTCCCTTACTTTCGTTAGAGATCGATAAATATCTCCATAGGAAACAAGGGGGTGTGGTAGTATAATCTCTTTCTTTCATCTTTCTAAACCTTTAACGTTCCATTGCAATTTATTATTATTATTATTTTCACTCTACAAATCCCCATTTAAATTTTATTATTTTCTCTGCAATGGACATCGGCAAATTATTTTTCACAATCCAAACTTATCTTTTAAAACGAATAATTTAAATTACCACTGGACAAAGAAACCATCTATAGCAATCATCTGGCAAGATGTAATGGCACGCATAGCAGACCATGTTTTCGTCATCGATGATGATTTGTGTTATGGTTGCGCAGCGTGTATCACCCTATGCCCAATTAACATTATTGAATTGAAGGATAGACTGGTTGTAGTCGAAGAAGAAAAATGCACACATTGTAAACTATGTATCCCTTCATGCCCTGTTTTTGCTCTAAGCATAAAACCAGAAGGAGTGCAATTAAATGTCTGATATAGTGATTGTCGGTGGTAGTATCGAAGGATTGATCTTATCTATTTTATGCGGTAAGGAACATAATGTTACACTTATTGACATTCATCCTGAAATTGGTTTTCCTTGCGTAATACCAGGTTGGGTAGAAAGACGTGAAAGTTTAGAGAAATTTTTAGGAAATGAAGAAATGACACATCTTAAATTTTTACAAAATCCAAAGGGATTTGGCTTACGCGGAGAATGGTTATTCAAGATCTTAGCAATTCAAGCAGCTCAACTCGGAGTCCGTATTTTGCTCAGATGTAGAGTTACCAAAGTTGAGGAATCTTCTCAAAAGACAACAGTCTCAACAATTGGTGGCAATAATAACGGAAATGGAATAATAATTTGCGATAAAATGTTCGATTTAACAGAATATTCAGCACCCGCACCGGGTAAATTACAACACAGCATGATAGATTCATCTGTTCAACACACATCAAAGCAAAGTTTCCACCACTGGGGTGGTCTTGCACTTTCTCAAGAAATACAAAATGCAACAGTAGAATCTAAACTTCAATTAATGCGCGATGATGGATTATGTGAATTTTGGTATGATCAAAAACCAACATGGCATCCGAAAACAGGTTGGATAGAAGTGATGCAAAACACAATACCAAAAACCCTAGAAGAGATGAGTATTGACAACAGTATCGCCTACGCTGAATCCTTATTTGACTCACTTAATCGTTGATATTGATGCACAAACTTGCCACTATCTTGAAAACCCCCATAGTTTGGGCCAAAGTAGTGAGGATTCCCTCATTGAGTTGATTTTAGATGGCCGAACACCCGATGGCAGACCTTCGCCGCAAACTTCACGCAGCAGGATTACTTGCAAAGCCTGCAGGTAAATCCTGGACAAAAGTAATTTTTCTTTTCATAATAGTGGGTGCATTAATTTTCAGCCATACCCGGATAACGATAATTCAAGGATTAATTCTTTTACCAATTACAGCATTATTTGCCACAACATTATCCATGACTGCGCACGAGGGAGTACACTCCTCAGCTTGTAATTCTAAATGGGGAAATCTAAGCCTTGCCGGATTAGCATTCCCTTTATTTTCTGGCATGTCGATGGAATATTGGCGAGTAAAGCACAATATCAAACATCACGCCCACCCGAATGTGATAGACAAGGATCCTGATATTTACGCATGGCCTCTTACATTTACCAAAGAAGAATATGAATCAAGTGGGCCGATTAGAAAAATGTTCCAAAGATATATCCAAGCATGGATATTTTGGCCTGTCTCACTTCTAGTCGGGCATTTGCTGCGCTGGGATGGAATCAGGTACCTAATTAGCCACCCATTTATTTCAAAAAAGAATCACAGATTTTCTAAGATTTGGCTTGCCGATACAGGGCTTGTTTTACTCCACTTCTACTTATGGCTCGTTCTCCCAATACAACTTGGAATGCCTTGGCAAACTGTAGTTGGATTTTACGTATTACTGTGGGCTTTAGTTGGAACAATGCTAACAGGGATTTTCATTGTTGGCCACGCAGGAAGACCAATTGTAGTTGAGTATGACAAGAATTGGCGCTTACAAATAGAAACGGCACGCCGTATAAAATTCGGACCAATTGGTTCTTTCTTTTTCGTTGGATTGGATTATCAAATTGAACACCATCTCCTTCCTGCCTTGTCACATTTTAACTTACCAAAGGCAGCACCGATGGTCAAACAGTATGCAGAAGAGCGTGGCTGGGAATACGAGGAGGTCGGATTTATTTCTGCTCTTTGGTCTTCAACGGTAGCTCTGAAAAATGCGTGGAAAACTCCATCTATTGTGATCGATACAACCATTGAAGCCAATGCAAATTTAGTCGAAGACCTTTCACATTGATATAGAAAAAACATCATCAATTATCACTGTCTGGCCAAAGTCATGGGCAGCGAGAAACTATTCCTTGAAAGCATAGAAGCGGGCTATTTTACCAACTTTACAGCCCAGGTTACTATTGCCGAAGAGGATAAAGTAGTTCTTGATAGAACTCTATTCTATCCACTGGGGGGTGGTCAAAATTGGGATATTGGAACATTAAATGGTCCCAACGGACTATTGCAGGTTAGCGAGGTAAGAGGGCGGGACGATATTTTCCATCACCTAGGACAAGGCCACCAACTCGAAGTTGGTGACGAAATAACAGGCAAAATAGACTGGCAGAGAAGATATGAGCACATGCGCATGCATACAGCCCAACACTTGGTTAGTGGAGTTGTATATGATAATTTTAATGCGGCTAGGACAGTAGGAAACCAAATTCATACAGAAAGGTCGAGAATTGATTTTAACCCAATTAAATTCGATGAAGAAATGTTACAACAACTAACCCAACTAACCAATGATTTAATTGATGAAAATCACGCAGTTAGCGATCAACAAATGACACGATCAGAAATCAATGCCATAATGCCGCCAGAGAGAACAAATATGGATTTATTACCCGCCTCTGTCAATAATTTAAGGATTGTAAAAATCGGAGACTCTCTAGATTTATGCCCATGCGCAGGAACTCATGTCAAACAATTGGGTGAGATTGGCCATATAGAAATAATCGGTAAGAAATCCAAAGGAAAGGGCACTCAAAGAATATCATATACTCTGAATGAGGGAGATATTTCCTTCGAGGCCAATAGCAAAGTCATTTAATTTCCATTAGAGTTTAAACACTCACATCAAAGGCTTTACTCTTCTGAGAAATAATTAATATTATTTACATTTAGAAAGTGATTAGATGAAATACAATCTTTTGGAATTAAAAATCAAAATCATCATCTAAAATCTCGTCCAAATTAGAAATGGCATCCTTCAATTCCTTTCTAGCGCGCTGGCGGGTCTCAAAACCAAGGGTTTCCATATCTTCAACCAACTCTTTTGGCACACTTTGAGCATCTACGGCTGCGTGAATACGATCTGTTAGTTCCAAATCTTCTCCAATTCTATCACTTCTATCCACTTTAGCAATTGGTTTGCTTGGAATTGTTCTTGCCCCATGGTGGGCGATACTCGCCTCTGCCTCTGCATCACTCCATGCATTTTGACCGATTTTAGTTGCAACATCTACTTCAGGTGCGGAATCCTTCCACGGATTTTGATTGGCAACATCGCGGATAATGTTGGCTTTCTCGGTATTCCTTTGAGCAGCAAATAAATCACCGACCTCTTCAGAAGTAGGTAGTGGTGTGGCCGTTATTAGCGCAGCAGCAAGACGTTGCTGCTCGAGTAGCACCTGGCCATGAACTTCATCGTGATCGTGCCTATGTGGTGAAGCTGCCATCACAACCAATTCTTTTGCGAACTGAAGTAATTCATCATCGGCAGGAGCAGTGGCGATCAATTCTCGCACATTACGGTGATGGGAAATACAACTCTTACAGCGTTGCGAGCCAACAACATCACTCTCATCACAACGAAGACAACAGGCTTGAAGGCCTAATTCCTTCATAGCACGTCTCGGCATTGACATGGTTACTCCTCAAGTCAGCGAGTAACTAATCACCCATCAACCCTATGATGAGAGGCTTCAAAGCACAGCAGCAACACTTCACGGATATGGGCACACGAGACGACCGGGCTAATTTGGTCGACGACGACCCATTTTCTCGTCCACAGAAAGCCAGAATCCACCGCATTCACCAACGCCAAGCAAATGATGGAACAATTCACTTTGATACCAACTCTGGAAATATCGGTGGAATGTTGAATCAATTACTTAGTGGCTTTCAACAGAAACCTGCAGCTATGCACGATGGTCGGATTTGGCACTTTAGTAAAACGGAAAAGAGCCATTTAGCATTTGCAATGGGCGCATTTACTCTAGCATTAGGATTGTTCCAAGTTGGTGGTATATTTTCTATATCACGAGTCGGATTGATTCCGTGGATAGGGGATTTACTTCTCGCCATGCCGGTAATGCTCTTGGCGATAGGCCCAGCGTTCTTATTACATGAAATCGGTCATAAAATAGTAGCCAAAAAGAATGGCTGTTGGGCAGAGTTTAGAGCCGACCCAAAGGGCCTTAGGAATGGTGTTTTAGTGGCAGCAATTCTTGGAATTGTCCTCATGGCGCCTGGCGCTGTTATGGTTGCTGGTTTAGTTACAAGAAGACAAAATGGGCACATTGCAGTTGCTGGCCCCCTAGTCAATCTATCTCTATTTATCATCGGAGTGCCACTTTGGGGCGCGGTAATAGGGCTAACTGGTTCAACCGAATTCGCCCATTATTCGTATCTTACTACTGATAATTCATTAATTTGGCAAGCAATGGTTTTCGATATTGGTTATTATTGGCTAGGTGCAAACCTATTCTTAGGGCTGTTCAATATGATTCCATGGGGTCCACTTGATGGATTGAAGGTAAAGGATTGGAACGAACAAGCATTCTATATCGTAATAGCTATTTTTGCAATACCAGTTGCTGGTATCCTCATGGGGTATTGGGGGCCTACGGCACTATTGCAAAGTATTGCAGGCTACTTTTAAAGCAGATAAGAATTGACTACAGGTTCTTGATCTAGGTGGAAGAAAGAGTACGTTGCCCACCATACGATAACATCAAGGCTGTCTACTAAATTTGACACACCGCTATTGTCTTCACCATATCCTTTGTCAGTGGTATCCATCCATTGTTCCATCTCTTCCAAAGTATCACAGGTTTGATGATAACACCAATATCCATCGACCAAACCTCCGAATCCCATTGTAACAGTTCCAAGATTATCTTGGAATGAAGCGTGGTCACTTCGCGCAGTAGAATCTTCATAGACAATAATTTCAGGCTTGCCTCTTGATAACCAATCATCAACCTTCCAAGTATCTGCTTCGAAACCGGTACCTACTAACACAGATTGCTGCTGTTCAACACCAATAGCATCAGAACCAATCCACATAGCAAGGCCTACCATCTCGGGCTGCATTAGTTGCGTATGGTCGTCAGAAGGTCCGATGTAGACTCGCATTGGCCAAACTTCCTCATCCTTCGGATATCCATCTGGGTCGACTGTTGGGTTAGGATCTGAATGTGGTGCGCCACCGCCACCAGGCCAATTCACTCCAGCCATATCGAGATTGACATAATTCGTAACAACCACATCGGGGTTATCTTCCTTAACATAATAATCAGTCCAGTAATCACTACCTCTCTTACCACCCTCTTCTCCAGACCATAGGCAGAAAACCATTGTTCTACGAGTTTCATAATTGGCCATTGCTTCAGCAACAGTCAGTACCATGCTTGTACCAGCAGTGTTGTCATATGCGCCTACACGGGTTCCATATGTTCGCACCCCTGTGACGTGAGGGTCTAGGAGTAATGCATTAGCGGGAGGGGCGACGTCAAAGTGAGCACCAAAAACCATCCACTCATCAGGGAATTCACTACCATATCTAAATCCACAGATATTGTATGCTTCAGGATTTTGATTTTCCAATATATCGGTGAATGCATAACGCTGAGTAACAACATCCAATCCAAACGATTCTAATTGATCTTGTAAGTAAACCGCACCAGCCTCGTAAGCACCATTGCCTTGACCAGCCCATCTATCGAGATAACCAACAGCGCCATCTGCCAAATCCGATGGGTCGGGGGTTTGGTCGGTAAGATGACTTAGGAAGTTGTAGGTCGTCCGGCCATTAACCACACCAGTAGAATGACGCCCACCCTCATCTTCTGAATAGCCTGGGGCGTTCTCTCTTGCTACAGCGAGTGGATAATATGCAACAGGGCCTCCAGTTTCTTGGCTACTATTGAATGTAACATTTTCACTACCAATGCTCATCACTGCACCACGGTCTGCACTAACGTGTCCATCTTCAGCAATCCAAGTTGACCAAGATTCATTGATTTCTCTAATAGGCCAATTATTTCTGCCGAATTCACCAATAAAGACGTAGGCCGAATTAGTTCTTGGTGGCGCTAAAACGTTTAGTTGAACCGAATCACCCTGGCGTAAATCAACCACAGTAGAATTGAATACAAACCCGGACGAAACGTCTTTAATCAAATAAGGAATGAATGCAGAAACATCCTGTTGAGCAGAAATAGTTAGGGCTTGGAATACCCCGCCGCTCAAAACTTCTGGAGTGATTACAACATCATTCATACTCGGCATATCATTCCCATCATCTTCACCAAAGCAACCTGATAATGGAGCCAAACACATGATGCCCACCAATAGCAAAGCGCGGATGTGTGATGTGGCGAGCATGGTGTTGCGTGAACGCCCCCCTTCTCAAGTCTGCGCCTCCTTAGTATCATCAACAACAGTAAAACGACGACCCAAGGCGGTGTAAAAAGGAAACCAATTTACACAAAACGGGGAATCACTGTCAAACTAGCAAAGGTTTGATAAGGGTTCAAGGCCAACTAATAACTGAGTAAAATGGCTATAATGGCAGAAACACTTGTGCACGAATTATTACTTTGTAACAAAAGAAAGAAGTTAGCAAAGAAATCGAAGACTATCCCACAAAGAACAAGTTATCTTTGGGCAAAGACAGTAGTCTATGATGAAGTAGATCAAAAATGCCCTGTTATCGAAGGGTAATTCGACTGAAAAACACCTATTTCAAAGGTATTGTTACATCACCAATCACGGCAAAGGATTCGACTAAATCACAACAATTCATTTGGAACTGGTGTTTGGTCCATATGTAAGAATGCGTAAACAGCCCACCAAGTAACAATATCCCAAGAGTGAACGAGATTTGACTCACCTGTTGCATTATCAGTCATCATGTATTCTTCCATAGTTGTCAATTTGTCACAGGTCTTGTGGTAGCATGGGTATCCATCTACGACCCCATTCCAACCAAGCGTAGCCACACCAATTTGTTGGAATGAATCGTGGTCACTGCGAGCAGTTGGACTTTCATAAATAGCCACAGTATCTTGATAATTATTCTGCCACAAAGGACTTTCACCAGCAGCTTCCCACTCATTACGTCCATTTTCAATCTGATAAGAAAGGTCAAACGCATCAGCACCAATCCATTCTGCTAAATGATACATACCTGGTTGGTCAATAACGTCACCAGTGCCGTCAGGGCCAAGGTAAACAGAGAGTGCAAAATCACCAGGGTAATTGATGCCCGCCATATCGAGGTTGAGGTAATTGCTTACTGTCACACCATCAGGGATATCTCCAGCAAATGCACCAGATCCCCAAAGGCCTTCTTCTTCTGAAGACCACAAACAGAACACCATTGTTCTTCTTGCATCAAAATCAGCAAGAACGCTTGCAGTGGTCAAAACCATTGAAGTTCCTGCAGTGTTATCATAAGCACCAGTTCTTGTTCCGTATCCCTGTTCATCAGTTCCCGGGATAAGTCCAATTGGAGATGCATAAGGTGCGATGTCAAAGTGTGCACCAAAGACCAACCATTCATCTGGATAAACAGTACCAGTTTTGTAGCCACAAATATTGACTGCCCACAAAGTTCCACTTTGGAAACGGTGAACATCAACATCTAAACCATATCCAACCATTACACCTTCAAAGTAGGTAATCGCATCTTCATATGCAGGGTTTCCGTTACCAATCCAACGGTCAAGGTATCCAACAGCACCATCAGCAAGATCGGTAGGGTCAGAGGTTTCATCAGTGATGAAATCAACCCACTCATAGACATCTCGTCCATTGAGCCATCCACCACTTGCTCCGACTCCATTTTCTTCAGATAAGTCATCGCGTTGGTCTCGAACAGTATTCAAGTGCTTAACAACAACATCTCCACCGGTGTCGTTAGCAGGAATAATCCACGGAAGAAGCCCTCCTCCGTCTTCGTTTTCAGAAGCCATAATCGCCGAACCACTACTCATATCCTCGTGCCACATCATCCACGATTCATCAGCAGCACGAATTGGCCAATTTTCACGACCATACTTACCCATCAGCAAAACAATATCATCGTTTCGAGGAGGGAATAGTACCTTTATCGTGACTTCCTCACCACTTCGCAAATCGAGAACAGTACCATTTTGGGCTCGTAGTGAGCCAGGGTCTTGAATAAAGTAAGGGATGAAGACACTCATGTCTGCATCAGCTTTGAAGGTTGTAGAAACCCATTCACCACCAGGAATGGTCATAGAATTATTGGTTGAACCGCCTTCAACTTCAATTGACAGAAGATCCGCAGCGGGGAGAGAAGAATCCCCACTATCTCCGAAACAACCAGCAAAGGATGCTGAAAACATCAGTAAAACCAGCATTCCAGCACGGGTATAGGTAGAGCGCATAGCCGTTCCAATTGAACGGTATTGTTGAACCCAACGGTTCCAAGTTAGAAAGCCACTTTGTACAATTGAGTGCTACTTTCCATTCACCGGAAACTCAATTCCAATAAAAGGCGAAGCGTTAAGGGGGGCTGGTAATCCGGTTTACCCATGGCAACTGTCCATTTAGGTCAGAAGCGCAGGGTCCTAGCCCGCGCAATTCCGGATAGTTATTCCGATGCCTTAGCCAATTATTTTGGAACAGGTCCAACCGATTTGCCACTTGCTAGAAAGCAACATTCAGCCTATTGCCAAACCCTTGAAAATGCAGGACTGCAAGTAATTATTTTAGATACAGACAACAATCACCCCGATTGTTTATTCGTTGAAGACCAAGCGATTGTTATCGATGGTCATGTTCTACTTCCGATTCCAGGACACCCCTCAAGAGTTGCCGAACAACCACCGATAGCAGAATTCTTGACTCAGCAATACGGCTCAGATAAAATACAACACATGGGATCTAATTGTAAAATGGATGGAGGAGATATACTCCGACTTGGAGACTTATTTTTCGTTGGCCGTTCTAGCAGAACAAATGATGCTGGAATAGCAGTGCTGAGAGAATTAGTTGAAGGGCTTGGCCATGAGCTAAGGGTAATTGATATGCCCCAACAAGCACTACATCTGACCAGCGTTTCTTCAACTCCAACCGATACAATTATTTTCACCGCAGAGGGCTATCTTTCCGAACAAGATTTCGGACAATTGCCTGAAGGTTGCGAAATCCGATGGATGCCTAAACAAGAAGTCTATGGCTGCAATACCATCGGTTTAGATAACGGCCAAGTGTTAGTTGCTGAAGGATACCCTACGGTTCTCTCAACATTAGAGGAATTGGGCCTTAAGCCAATAATAATGGATATGAGCCAAATTAAAGCAGCGGACGGCTCACTGACCTGCCTTTCAATATTTTATTGAAAACGACCACTTTCATCATAGACGGAATCATGCCAACGCATTATGGCAAGTTCAGCTTCACCAGAAGTCTTACAGATGACAACATCATTCTCAAAGACTCCAGAGGATTGAGAATCTGCAAGAGTAATATTTCCTTTAACAGCGATTACTTCGATCATTTTTTTGTGGTCTCTAAAAATCCCTAACTCAAAAACAATCCATGGCTCATCAGTACCAACCAAGGAGTCGAACATCTCTGAAAACAAGAATTCCGCTAAATCAGTAGCGTTGTAGAATGAACATAAACTGCTTAATGTTTCCATTAATGCTTGAGACTTCTCACCAAGGACGGGGGAAACATCATCGATTATTCTAGATTTACACAAAGTCAACAATGGCCTTTGCTCTTCATCCATAGTCTGGCCACCATCCACTCCTAATTGACAATTTGTTAATTCAAAGCAGATTAACGTTAGAAATTAAATCTAATATATAGCGAATTAAAACTACAATTAACAAACCAAAGAAAATACTCATTACCACTTTTGTTGGTAGATATTTCAGTCCAACCTTAGCCCCAATTTGAGCGCCAATGAAGGTTGTTATTATTGCACTAAGTCCGAATAGAAAGATATTTTCATCAACCAAGAATGCCAACTGGTCTGCCGATAATGCAAAACCATGAGCAATGACGGCAACAGGAACAACCACCATCATAATTCCAAGTGACGTTCCGATAGCAGCACGCGTCTTTAGAGTCGTATATTGGCGTAACAAGGGGATGTATATTATCCCAGATCCAACTCCTAAAACTGCCGAAAGAATACCACCGATACCCGAGCCGATTGCAAGAGGAACGCCCTCAATCTTGCCTTCAACAAACTCTTCCGAATTAACCGCAGCATCACCCTTAATCTTTATCCAAGTTTTTTGAATAGACCATGAAATCATCAAAGCAGCGACCACTTTGAATGTCAAATCCATTTTATCTCCTAAGAAAACAACTATCAACACACCAATTAGTGCGCCCGGAATAGCCCCCCACAGAGCACTATTACGCGCTTCGGTTGACCAAAGTCCTTCTTTACGATGAGTCAACCCCGAGCCATAAGATACCACAGTTGTTAGAGCCAATGAAACCAATAACAAACCGCCATCGATTTCCCATCCTCCAACGTAGTGTAAGATTGGAACGAACAGCAAACCTCCACCCAAGCCGAGAGGGGCGAATAGTAAACTGGTTACGAAGACCAAGCCGAGAACGAGGCCCATGGTCATTACATCCATATCAGTCGCTTGAACAATATTGTTCATTAAGTTACGCAAACTGCAGCAGTGATATTCACCAATTCGGAATCAAAGGATGTTATGCACTAACCCCTTGCTTTTATGTTAAACAATTTAAACAGGGACAGATTAAAGAATTAAATACATGCCAACTTTATCGGTTTTCATGGGACAAAACCCTCGTGTTTGGAATAAATTCGAGTGGACCCAAGTAGAAGGCTCCTTGACTCAAGATGAAATTGGGTTCAGGATTCAACCTCATGGTTTACGTGGGATGACTGTATTTTTGATGTTAACTTCTTTTGGATTAAACTTTGCTGGGTTCACTATTTTCTTCGCCTCTATGTCCACCACAGGCCTCGGTGGTGAGATATTTGCGACCCCGTTTCTAGTAGGGGGAGCAGTTACCTTCCACTGGTTTCTATTCATGCTCAAAGGAACGACAACATTCAACATGAATCGGCATGAAATTACATTATCACGCTCGCTCTTTGGGGTGAATAGGGGGAAAACCCGATTAGTTTCAAATTTGCAGAGTATCGAGTTGATGGTGGTTTACAGAATGAATAAACAACCAAGGCATGGAGTTGGATTGAAGTTCAGCAACGCTAAACCACTAAAATTCGGAGTGACGTTATCGTCAGTCGAGCAGAATTGGATGATATCCGAAATGAGTCGATTTTTGCAAAGTTGATGGTTGTCTGAATGCCGATGCGCTCAATTTAATCGGATGGGTGTTCCTTCCGATCTTTGTAAATTATCTTATTCAATCATTTATGTAGCGAAGTTAGCATAATATAAATCGAAAGAAACAAATCAATAGTTTCAACTCATCAATCGGGAGTAGATGCAGAGGGAGGATTCGAAGTGAGAAGTTACCTCTTTGTCCCAGTAGAAGAACTTGCCATCATCTCCTCGGATGAAGCATTCCCAAACAGAACAATACTACGGTGTGCAAAGGAATAAGTCATACCCATGATTGTTTGAAAACATGGGAGGCTTGAAAGCAAGTGGAGACATGCGGTATTTTCAGGTTCGTATTTTACATGAACAAGCCCAGCATCTACCAGGTTCAATAATTACAAAATATTTCAGTAAATTGGAATTGATTACTGGAACAGGGGTCACGGATTCGCTTCCGTCGTGTATAGTGAAAGTTGAACATGATGGTATCGACATCATGAGTATTAAAGATGAAATTAAAGGAGGACTCATCATCGATCAAATCCTTCAGGAAGGCGATGGTTTTGCATATCTGAAGGCGAAAACTCCAGGGCCAATTCAACAACTCATTGCTATGGAAGATGAAGCATGGATTATGCCACCAACTTATCTTTCGAGAGAGGATGGTTTTTTCATGACCATTCATGGGACCTCTGATGGAATGAAAAGACTCAAAGATAAATTAGAAACTCTTATTCCGGAAAAAATGAAAATGAAACTCTCTACGCCACTCGCTGGCAATTTGGTAAGTATCCCAATACTGCATGATAAGCGAAGTTTAGTGATAAAAACTGCAGTTGAAATGGGGTATTACGACACTCCTAAAAAATGCAATCAAACCGATCTTGCTGATTTTTTTGGGTTGAAGCAAGCAACTGTAGCCGAACATTTACAGCATGCTGAAAACATCATCCTCAATTCTTGGGCTGAACAAGTTCCGAGTTCAAAGCCCTCTAAGCGTAATTAAAGTTGCCAATATAAGCATTAAAGTTCCCAAAATTGTGAATGCTTTTTTGACAACCCTTGGTTCGTTTGCTTTTGATTTTATTTTCTCTCCAAGATTGGACCAGATAATCATAGCCACGATCCCACCGCTTGTCGTAATGAGTGATATTGTTG
>Ga0209502_10001261_pt1 | contig 23887 bp, 16 predicted proteins | sample ArcticOcean_MG_C_10_FD_187442 | JGI IMG/M metagenome (GOLD analysis project Ga0209502, IMG submission 187442) | Marine microbial communities from western Arctic Ocean - ArcticOcean_MG_CB11_90 (SPAdes) (version 2) | ecosystem: Environmental > Aquatic > Marine > Oceanic | place: Arctic Ocean... | reverse complement strand
AACAAGCTCAAGATGGAATTCTAGTTTCTTATGATTTACAAAAAGCTATAGAAAGCACTCCTCAACTATTGGCTGATAAAGAATCTACAAAAATATATTTTAAAGATGGCAAAGCTCTTTCTGAATACTCATTGATGCAAAGACCTGACTTAGCTAAAACACTAATTGCTATAGCTAACAATGGCTCCAAAGGTTTTTATGAAGGAGAGGTAGCAAAAAATATTGTAAAAGCCATGAATGCAAATAATGGTTTTATGACTCTTGATGATTTAAAAAACTATAAAATTAATGCAGGTGCTCCTATTTCTGTTTCTTATAGGGGTAATACTGTTTTTGCTCCAGGCGCTCCATCAGGTGGCGGAGTTGTGCTACTTACCGCTCTTAATATTTTACAAAATTATAAATTTAAGGATGAAGATAGTAATGCTACAAGAACTTATCATCTACTTGCAGAATCTTTAAGAAGAGGTCACAACAATAGGTCGCATCATATTGGTGACCCAGCATTTTATGATGTTCCTATGGAAAAGCTTATTTCAAGAGCTAGAACTAATGAGCTTCAAAAAAATATTAAATTTAAAACAGCAACACCAAGTTCCAAGATAAAACCTATGTCAGTAGTTAACGAGAGTAGAGATACTACTCATTACTCTATTGTTGATTCTGAGGGTAATGCAGTTTCAAACACTTATACCTTAGGCTACTCCTTTGGTTCAGGTGTAACTATTCCTGGAACTGGAATCTTATTAAATAATCAAATGAATAATTTTGCATACAGGTATGGCGATAAATCAGTTAAAGGAAGGGTAGCTAGCCCTGGTAATCGATTTGCTCCAGGTAAGAGACCTATGAGCACTATGACTCCAACAATGGTCTTTGATAAGTCAGGCCAACTTATGCTTATTACAGGTTCACCAGGTGGCTCTTTTATTCCTGCTGCAGTTTTAAGAGTTGTATCTGGAGTCATAGATTTTAATTTAAATATTGGCGAAGCAACCATGCTTCCACGGATTCATAAAGACTGGCCATATGCTGGTTTGGATTATGAATCTATTCTAAGTTCTGATATTGCAAGGCAATTAGATAGCATGGGTCATAAATCAGAAGCTCAAAAAACTATGGGAAGCACCCAAAGTATTCATATCCAAGATGGATTGAACTATGGCTATGCTGATTTAAGAAGACCTGGAGCAGCAGTTTCAGTTCAAAAGTAAATTATTTTCTATAATTTAATGGTGGCAACCTATCACCTAGCAAAGGTTCATACTTAAAATCTTTACCTACTCTTTGAGCAAGTTCTATTTTTGCATCTTTAATAAGCTCAGGCTGAAGAAATAATTCTATAGCAGTAGCACTTAAAGTTTTAACCGCCATCTCTGCTCCTTTTAAACCTATAGAAGTTCCACCAGAGGCTACTGCTTGCCAAGAGTGAGCAGCAGTTCCAGGAACCCATGTTGCAGCTCTAAATCCAGCAGTTGGAACATTCCAACTTACATCACCAACATCAGTTGAGCCATAACTATGTGACTCTCTATAAGGTCTAATATCTTCTTGAGAACCAATATCTTTATCAGGCTTCATAAAGGTTTTATAAATCTCTCGAGCATAAGCATTTTCCTCTTTGGAGTATGTTACTCCTCCAGCCTCTGTTAATTTTTTATGAACCAGTTTTTGTAAAACTGTATTTGGAAGTAAAGAGTAATTCCCATGCATGACTTCATAACTAACAGATGTCTCTGTTCCCATTGCTGCTCCTTGAGCAGTCTTAACAACTCTTTCAAAGAGTTCTTCAACCATATCCATCTTAGGATGTCTTACGTAATAATAAACTTGAGCTAAATCAGGGACAACATTGGGAGCTAACCCTCCTTTTGTAATTACATAATGTATTCTGGAAGATTGAGGCATATGCTCTCTCATCATATTTACCATGAGATTCATTGACTCAACTCCATCCAAGGCTGATCTTCCTAACTCAGGTGCTCCTGCAGCATGAGCCGAGATACCGTTAAAGGTAAATTTAGCTGATTTATTTGAATTATTTGTCATGGCGCTTGCACCATTTACATCATCCGGGTGCCAATGCAAAACAATATCCACATCGTCAAATAAACCACCTCTGACCATGTAAACTTTTCCTGATCCACCTTCTTCAGCTGGAGTGCCATAAAATCTAATTGTGCCTTGAACATTATTTTCTACTAACCATTCTTTAATGACTACTGCAGCCCATGCTGAGCCAGCTCCAAATAGATGATGCCCACAAGCCTGACCCGCTCCAGTAGAATTGGATTTAATTTCTTTAAAAGGTGATGTAGTTTGCGCAAGACCGGGAAGGGCATCAAACTCTCCAAGTATTCCTATAATAGGACCACCATTAGAATATTCAGCTATAAAAGCTGTAGGTATACCAGCAACACCACTAGTAATTGTAAACCCCTCGTTTTTTAACTCGCTCATAAGAAGATTCATACTCTGCTTTTCCTGATAGCCTAATTCTGCAAAGTTCCATATATCCATCGCAACTTTTTCAAATTGCTCTTTATGATTATTTATATTTTGATCTATTGATTGAGCAAAGATCTGATTATTAAGATTTAATAGAATTATTAAACTAAGTATTCGCCTTTGAATTTTACTGATTTTCCAACCCATTCCTCTTCTCCCATATTTTGCAATGTAGCCTTATCATAAGATATTAATACTTTTCTATCTCCATTTATATCTTCAATATAAACAACTGCTTTTTCTTCATCTTTTTGGTTTTTTGGTAGAATCGTGTATCCAATAACTTTACCAAGCCCATTTTCAAGCTTAGATATAGATATTGGTTTTTCTAAAACAGCAGCATTGTCTGTAACATCTTTACTTGTAAAATTTATTAATGGCTCTTTTGCCCATAAAGCAAAAGCCTGCTTAGTCATCATTCCAGAAACACCAGTAACAAGACCAATCTTTTCAAAATTTTGCCTTATTTCATCTATCATTTTTACAGTTGAATGAATCATATAATTATTAAGTGGTCCGCCTGCAAAAGACATACCGCCTGTTACAGTTAATTTTTTATCAGCTCCTAAACCTAGCGCCTCAGCAAACATTTGAACTGCAATTGGAAAACAACTATAGAGTTCATAAGTATTTGGCTTAATATTATTTTGCTTACAAATATTTAAAATATATTCAGCTGCTAACTTAAGTCCAATAGGTTCAATTAAGTTGGGTCTTTGAATTGCTGCAATCATATGATTAGTTTCAGATGAAGCTAGCGGATAAACTCTTTTAGAGTCAGGAACATTTAATGTATCTGCAAGTTCTTCACTGCATAAAATCATTGCTGATGCCTGATTAACATTCCAGCTAGTGCAATGAAGTTTATTGTAGGGAAGTGCTTGTAGAGTATTTTTTTTATTAGCCAAAGCAATGTCTTGCCAACTAAATTCTTTTTGTGACCATCCATCTGGATTTGCCGCAGCTATCTTCGAAAACTCAGAATACATTTTTCCAAGGTATTGTTTGTGCTGATTAATATTTAGATTTTTCTTTGATCTCAAGGCGCTTTCTAATATTGCATAGTACCCAACAGCCATTAATCCCAAATGATCTTCTTCTTCCTTAATATGCAGATCATCCTTAGCTTTCACGTAATAGTCTGGATTTATACTTAAATCAGTTTCAAAAAATTCCTTATCTTCAATTAAAGCTCTTATCTTTTTATACCTAGCCTCACCGCCAACAATTAAAGAAGCTCTTATCTCACCTGAGATTATTTTGTCACACGCACTGTTAATTAGGTTTTGTTGTAAAACGCCAATCTTTGTAACGCTTGTTTTGGCAGCACTAAAGCCATTACGTTCTGCTATCCATCTTCCAGGATCACGATATTTCCAAAAGCCCTTAGGAACTTGAACTTCATCAATGTATTTTGCAATGTCTGGATTGGTTGAATCCAGAAGGGCATTTTGAGTAACCAGCTCCATTAAGACCAAAGCTTCATCTAAATCATTAAAATTACCAGTTTGCTGTAAGGAGTTTATTCCAATTACAACAGGCCTATTTTTCATTAATTGATTAAGTACTTACTCAATATCCAATAGAGGCATTGCTGCTGTATTAAAGCCCGCATCTACATAGGTAATTTCACCTGTAATACCACTAGCATAATCTGAGCATAAAAATGCTGCTGCATTTCCAACCTCTTCAGTTGTAACAGTTCTTCCTAGTGGGGCTCGAGCAGAATGTTGCGTAATCATTTTTCTGAAGTTCTTAACTCCTGATGCTGCAAGTGTTTTAATTGGTCCAGCTGAAATAGCATTAACTCTTATATTATCTTTACCCAAGGAAGCGGCAAGAAATCTTGTATTAGCTTCTAAGCTAGCTTTTGCTAAACCCATAACATTATAGTTAGGAAGAGTTTGCACGGCTCCAAGGTAAGTAAGTGTAAGCAGGGCAGAGCCATCATTAAGCATCGGCTTTGCAGCTTTGGCTAATGCAGTAAAACTATAAGAACTAATATCATGAGCTATGCGAAAGCCTTCTCTTGTTGTTACATCTACAAAATTACCTTCAAGCTGATCAGCTGGAGCGTAACCAATCGAATGAACAAATCCATCAAAAGTTTCCCAAGATTTTTTAAGCTCTATAAATGACTGTTCAATAGACTCATCAGAGCTAACATCACTTTCAATTAATATATTTGAATTTAGTTCTGCAGCTATAGGTTTAAGGTTTTTTAAAAGTCGCTCATTTTGATAAGTAAAAGCTAGCTCAGCTCCTTCTCTATGCATGGCACGTGCAATGCCAGCAGCAATAGAGTACTTATTTGCAAGCCCAGAAATTAAAATTCTCTTTCCCTTTAGTAACATATTTATCTAACCTATTATTAAATTGCTATAACTACATTATATTGAATTTATAAATAGATAGTTTTATTTTTTTAATTTTGACTTTTAATTCTTACTTTATTGAAATTAATACCTATAAACATGCTCTCTACCTATATTTTTTATTTCTTAAATTAACTTGTGTGTATCAAGATTTTAGTGTCTACTAATGACTTACACGCATTTTGGCCTGGGCTTAATGCTATTTAATAATATATAAGGGGTAATTATATAATGAATAATTTTCTAAATCTTAAAGGTTTATTAGCTGCTTCGTTGATCTTTTTTGTATCATTTTCAAATGCTGAAGATGCTACATCAGGAACATTGGAAGCTTCTGTATTAAACCAATCGGGTACAGCTGTTGCTGGGGCTTCTGTCTCTGTTACTTCTGCGGATACAGGCATTTCTAAAAATGCTGTTTCTAATGCAGATGGATCAGTCAGATTTCCACTTTTAGCAATTGGTATGTACAACGTTGAAGTGTCTGCGAGCGGTTATGGCTCTCTTGCTGATTCAGTCCAAGTCGCACTGGGTAACTCAGGTTACAATTTTGTACTTGCGAGTGATTCTGGTTCTATGGAAGAGATTGTTACAACAGCTGGTGTGATACAAGCAATTGATTTCAATTCAACAACAACAGGTATTTCTATTGATGTTGATGAATTAATTAAAAATACACCAATTAACAGATCTTTAACTAGTTTAGTGCTTTTAGCACCTGGTACGTCTGCTGGTGACTCTGCTTTTGGAAGTCTTGCTTCTATCGGTGGTTCATCTGTTGCTGAAAACGTATACCTAGTTAACGGACTTAACATTACTAACTTCAGAAACTTTACTGGTTCATCTACTGTTCCTTTTGAGTTCTATGATGTTGTTGAAGTTAAAACTGGTGGATACATGGCTGAGTTTGGTAAAGCTATTGGTGGTGTGGTTAACGCAGTTACTAAAAGTGGATCAAACGAATGGAAAGCTGGTGTTAACTTAAGTTACTATCCAGATAGCTTTTATCATGACAAACCTAATACTTATACACAGATTAATGATCAAGATTCAAGAGATTACATGGAATATAATGTATCTTTAAGTGGTCCAATTATTCCTGATAGAGCTTTCTTTTACATCTTAGCTAATCCAGTTGACAACGAAACTTCTGATACTAACGTTTCAGGAACTCAGTTTGACGCTGCTTTTAAAGAAGATTTCTTTGGAGCTAAACTAGATTTCTATATTACTGAAGACATTCATTTAGAGTACACATACTTTAATGATGATTCAGTAGGTACTACTTTGTCATACAGAGATGGTGCGCAAGTTGGAACAAGTTATAACAATGTTGGTGGTGACAATGAGATATGGAAACTATCTGCTGTTATAACTGATAGATTAACTGCTGCATTAACTGTAGGTACTAATGAGTACGAAAGAACTGCTGCTGGTACTGGTGACTCTTGTCCATATATCTGGTGGCCTTATCCTACAACTAGAGTAGGTTGTGCAACACAGGGAACTGTTTCTTCAGGTACTGATGAAAGAGAAATATTTAAGTTTGATGTTGATTACTACATCGGTAATCACCATTTAAGATTTGGTATTGAAAATGAAGATTTAACAGCTACAGATTCAACTAACTACTCTGGTGACGCTTATTACCGTGGATATGATGACAATGGTAATGGTGCGATAGATCCAGGCGAAACTGTAAGATTAAGAATCTACAGAAGTGGTGGAGAATTTGAAGTAAAACAAGAAGCTTTCTATATTCAAGATAGCTGGGATGTTACTGATAATTTAAACGTAAACATGGGTCTTAGAAATTCTACTTTTGACAACAGAAACGCTGCCGGCGCTACTTTTGTTAAAACAGAAGATCAACAAGCACTTAGATTTGGAGCTACTTACGATATCGTAGGTGATGGTTCTAAGAAACTTTACTACTCATTTGGTGAGTACTACCTACCTATAGCAGCTAATACTAATATTAGAATGTCTGGTGGTGAATTTTATTCATACCAGTTCTGTGAGTGGGATGGAACAAATGATAACGGAAGCTTTAAAACTGTTGGTCTTCAAAATTGTGGAGACATTGGTTACTATGCAGACGGTTCAGTTCCAGACACAAGAAGTTTAACTGATACAAATCTTAAGCCTATGTATGGTGAAGAGACAATCATTGGTTATTCACAAATTCTTGAAAAAGGCGCTTTTGCTGGATGGGATTTTAATGCTTACTACGTTCAAAGAGAGCTAGCAACAACTATTGAAGATGTTGCGATTGATGCTGCTGTGAACGCTTGGTGTGCTGCTGGTAACGGTGATGCAGCAGGTTGTGCAGCGTTTACTGGTTTCCATCAGTATGTTGTTACTAATCCTGGTAATGATATGAATGTGTATCTTCCAGAATTTGATCAATACGTTGATCTTTCTGCAGCAGATCTAAACTACCCAAAACCAATTCGTGAATACGATGGTTATACTGTTGAACTTGAAAGAGTTTGGGACGGTGATTGGGCTTTAAGACTTGCTTATACTAATTCAGACACTATAGGTAACTATGAAGGAACTGTAAAATCTGATAACGGTCAGGACGATGCTGGTATTACACAAGACTTTGACCAGCCTGGTTTAACTGACGGTAGTTTCGGAAAACTTCCTAACCATAGAAAACATATATTTAAAGCTAATGGTTCAAAAATGTTAGCTAATAATCTTGTTGGTGGTATGAATATGTCAGTAACTTCCCCTAGATACTTCGGTTGTATCGGTGAGCATCCAACTGATGTTTATGCAGCAGCTTATGGAGCTTCATCATGGTACTGTAATGGCGTATTAACACCTAGAGGATCAATTTCTCAGAGTGCTTGGATTATCCAATTGGATGCCTTGCTTGCTTGGAGTCCTCAAGTTGCTAATGGCGATCTAACTTTAAGAATGGATATATTTAATATTCTTGATCTAGATGCTATTACTGATATAAATGAGTATGGCGAAGATGGTGGTGGAGTAGGAAGCATGGATAGTAACTATCTTAGACCTACAAACTACATGAACGCTAGAAGAATTAGATTTGGAGCTTCTTGGAGGTTCTAAGTTTTAATTAACTTTTTAAAAGGGGTGCTTTTAGCGCCCCTTTTTTTTGGTCAAATTTAAAGAGATTTAATTGGAGATTCGCCGGCTATAGTAATGCGATGCATTAGCCTTTCATAACCATCATAGCCACCTTCAGCCATATGCATAACAGACCTGTTATCCCACATAATTAACATATCTGCATCCCATTGGTGTCTATAGATATATTTATCTTGAGTCATATGTTCAAATATTTCAGATAAAAAAGTAAAAGCCTCCATATCTGTCATACCTTCAATACCAACCGTATAGACAGGGTTAACAAATAAAGACTTTCGCTTAGTATCCTTATGTTCTCTGACTACAGGATGATGGTGCTGTTTGTTAGCTGACTTTGATGATTTTATCTTCATAGTCCTTTCTTTGCCTTCAAGAGCATAAAACCCATCATCAGCATAAGGTAATTTTGCACTATGGATTCCATTTAAACCTTCAACCTTAGCCTTAAGGTCAGCAGATAGATCATCATAAGCTAGAGCAGAATTTGTAAATAATGTGTCTCCACCAAATGGTGGAACAATCTTAGAATGCAGCATTGTTGCAGACGGGGGCGATGATTGAAACGACCAATCAGAATGCCAACTACCACCAAAATGAGAAGCTTCTTCTGTGGCTTTTCTTCTCAGTTCAACAATATGCATTTGTGTCTTCATTGTTGTTAGAAAAGGTTCCTTACCAAAGGCACCAAATTGCATTGCAAAATTATTGTAAGCGTCATGAGATAGCTTCTGACCTGGAAATATAGCTACTGAGTTTTTAACCCACAGGCTGTGAATTGAATTAAGATCAGTCTCGTTTAAAGGTTTTGAGATATCGACATCAGTTATTTCGACACCTATTTGTGAGGGGGATTCAGATTCTTTATATTTCATATAATTTAAATATACCAAATAATAATCATAGGAACATTGCTGATATATAATTCTTCAACTTGGGGCTATAGCTCAGCTGGGAGAGCGCTTGCGTGGCACGCAAGAGGTCGGCGGTTCGATCCCGCCTAGCTCCACCAAGTTTGTATACTTTTTTTAATCATATTATCTAGTTAAAAAGGTATAGTTAGTTCATGAAAAAAGTCTTAAAGACCACGAGTTTATTTTTATTTCTTAGCATAGGAATTTTAATCTTTACAGGAATTTACTTCGATATTCAAAGAGAAAAGTTAGAGACTAAATACGCAACCGGAGCCTCTAAGTTTCTTGATTTACCAGACGGAGCCAGAATTCATTTCCGTGATGAAGGAAAGACTGATAAACCTGCAATTGTATTACTGCATGGTTTTAACGGTTCTTTATTAAACTTTGAAAGATTAGTGCCTTTGTTGGCTAATAATTTTAGGCTTGTTAGCATAGATTTACCCGGTTTTGGGCTTACAGGCGCTATACCTAATGCCGATTACACTACAAAGAATTATATGGATACTGTTACTTCTATAACTAATTATTTAGGTATAAATAAATTTTCTATAGCAGGCAACTCTATGGGAGGCGGAGTGGCCTGGAGATATGCTATTGAATACCCAAGTAAGGTTGAGGGTTTAATATTATTGGCTTCAAGCGGTGTCATGACAAAAGCAGACAGAGATAGATTTGAAAAAAGAAAAGATAATTCACCGATTGTGTGGAGATTGATGGGTTCTAGTGTGATAAAAAAAATTCTTATGTATTACACGCCTAGATTCTTTGCTACGCAGGGACTTAAAGCATCAGTTTTTAATCAAGAGCTAGCCACTAAAGAATACGCTAGACAATTTCATGATTTAACCTTGCTTGAGGGTTCAAGAAAAGCGATCCTTTCTATGGGCTTTGGTAGTAGAGATCGAATCTATGGGCCTGAGATATTCAAGAAAATTATTGCACCAACTTTAGTAATACACGGTAAAGAAGATAATATTATCGCAGTTGAAAGCTCTGAGAGTTTTAAAAAGAACATAAAACATGTAGAAGTTAAGGTTTATTTAGACACGGGTCATTTACCAATGTATGAAGACCCTAAAAGAACTGCTAACGATATTATTAAGTTTTTAAATATCGAATTGAATAACTCCAGATCAAATGAATAGATCTATAGCATTAATTAGGGGCGCCTCTTACTTACTGGAAATACGGTAGACACTAGAAGCAGGGGCCTTGTGCTTGGTTATTAAGTCTTCAAGGGCTGGCATGATTCTTTGCCCTAAGTCATTGATATGGCCGTGCACGTACTCATTACAGATGGTTTCTTTAAGATCTGCCTTCATGTATTGTTCTCTGAGTAGTTGTGAAGGAAAAGGAATTTTGGATATAAGCGGTTCCAATTCTTATCCAGAAGATCCACCAATAATTATTTAATCTTTATCAATTTTGCTCAAAATGACTATTTATATATAATCATATAAGTGCTTATTAAACATAGGAAATAATGTCTGAGAATATATCTTTATGGAATAAATTAACAACTCATCCAACAGTAAGAGCTGGATCCACTTATGCAGTTATTGCATTTATTACTGTTCAAGTAATTAGTCTTGTGGCTGGTCCATTTAACCTAGGTGACAACTTAGTTCAAGGTGTAATCCTAGCCAGTATTATCGGTTTCCCGGTGGTTATTCTTTTATCAATTATTATCTCTTCCCATTTCAGCACCCCTAAATTATTACTTATTTCAGTTGGAGTAGTTATAGCCGTTTATCTTGGCTGGTCTTTTTACTGGATTCAATTTGTTAAATCACCTGAATTAAAAAAAGCTTTTGATAATGATAATTATGCAAAAACATGGATTATTGCTCGTGAAATTAATCAAGTTTTTCCATTCATATCAGATGTTCAAGAAGCATATGATCAATTAAGCAGGTCTGCTAACTTTAATATTAAACAAGACAATGTTGATGTTTATTGGAAGCCTTATGCATCTAATGATTTTGAATGGGAGTTTTTAGGTACAGACCCTAAAGGTATTCAAAATCTTCCAGTGGGACCTGTACAACTAAGATTAGAAAAAGATGGATTTGAAACAGCATATATAAGCTCTAATAACCCCAGCCTACTGTTTAAAAATCTTCCTGTTGATTTAGGTTTTGAAGTAGCGCCTATGGAACTAGTTAATAAAGATATCATCCCAAATGGAATGGTCTATGTTCCTGGTGGTCAATTTGTTCCCGCTATTTCTGGTGAAAGCACAAAACCTTTTACATTGAGTCCTTATTTTATAGATAAATATGAGATCACTAATGAGCAATTCAAGATATTTATAGATGCAGGTGGCTATACAAATCCAAGATACTGGGAGGATATGGATTTTATCAAAGATGGTGTAAGTTTAACTTTTGAAGAAGCCCTGGTTCTCATGAAGGATCAAACTGGACGATCTGGACCTCTCAATTGGGAGTTATCAGATTATGCTGAAGGAGAAGAAAATTTACCAGTTACAGGAATTAGCTGGTATGAAGCTCAAGCTTATGCAAAATTCATGGGCAATATTTTGCCTCCATATTTTCATTGGGCAAAAGCAGCATTTCCACCAGATGAGTGGATTTCTCCCTTAGCTCCTGAAATGCTGTCACAAAGTAATTATAAAGGTGACGAGGTTGTCGAAGTTGGTACTTTTAAATCTATCGGGCCTTATGGGACTTATGATATGACTGGGAATGTGAGAGAGTGGGTGTGGAATATCTTTGGTGGCAGGGGTATGACTTTAGGTGGCGCAGTAAGTGAACCTCAGTACACTGGTTTTCAAGCGAATCCAATGCCAAGATTTAACCGCTCTAATTTAACAGGCTTTAGAACTGTCCGTTTATTAAATCCAGCTGACATGAATCCATTTGGAGGTCCAATCAATAGACCTCAACCCCCATCTGCAGATTTCTTTAAACCATTAGATGATCAAGCTTATAAATTATTTACAACTCAATTTGCATATTCGCGCAGAGATCTTAATCCTAAAACTATATATGTAGATGATACGCATCCTGACTGGATTAAAGAAAAAATATCTATTGATGTGGGTTATAACAATGAAAGAATGGACGTCCTAATATTCAGACCCAAAAATGTTTATAACAGCGTTAGCTCAGTTCTTGTCTACCCAGGTTTAAATTACTTTAGAAACCCACCAGATATTGATGAGATTGATCCAGGCGAATATGGATTAGACTTTATTATAAAAAGTGGTAGAGCTTTGGTTTGGGCTTCATTCAAAGGATCACTTAACAGAATGGTTGATGCCTCTATTGCTCAGCCAACTACAGATGACCAATTTAGACAATTTAGAGAAATGATGGTTAATTGGAGAGTAGATACAGGAAGGGTATTAGATTATTTAGAGGATAGACCTGATTTTACAAATGATAAAATAAATTACCTCGGAATGAGTTATGGAGCAATCTTTACTCCTATAGTCTTACTAACCGAGAAACGCTTCAAATCTGCTGTCTTTTTAAGTGGTGGTTTTGCTCCAACATACCCTCCACATTCAGATGGTATATTTTATTTAGATAGAGTTAAAACTCCAGTTCTAATGCTCAACGGTGAACAAGATTTCTTGATTCCTATTGAGTCTCAAGAAGCTCTATATAATGGCTTAGGCACACCTGAGGAAGATAAGAAATATGTTGTTTACAAAGCTGGTCATTGGCCTCTGCCAAGAAACCAAATGATTAATGAAACTTTGGAATGGTTGGATAAATATGAATCGCAATAATATAAAAAATTATTTATTTACACTATTAGCAACTCTTTCTACAGTCGCTTTGACTAATGAAGCTATATTAGTTCCTGACAATATTCTAGATGTTAGATCAGGCAAGCTTATACAAGCTCAGATTCACATTAAAGATGGTTTAATTAAATCAATTGCAAAAAAAATAGATTCTAAGGCTGATATTGAAGTTATTAATCTTAAAGGTATAACCTTGGTGCCTGGTTTGATGGATGCGCATGTTCATTTGATTGGAAATAATGAGCTGAATGGATACCAATCAATGAGTGAATCAAGTCAAATGGCAACTCTTTATGGGGTTAAGAATGCAAAAAGCACTCTTATGGCTGGTTTTACAACTGTAAGGAATGTTGGTGCAGGAGAGTTTGCGGATGTTGCGCTTAGAGATGCAATTAAAAGAGGGATTGTAGAGGGCCCAACAATGCTTGTCTCTGGTCCAACTTTAAGTATTTCAGGTGGTCATGGTGACAATAATCTTATGCCTTATACGAGTGATATTAAAACTAAAAAGCATAATATTGTTGATAGCCCTTGGGAGGGCAGAAAAGCTGTTAGATTAAATAGAAAATACGGCGCTAACTTAATTAAATTCACTGCCACTGGCGGAGTCATGTCAAAGAACACCGATGTTAATGCTAGACAATTTACCTATGAAGAAATGCAAGCAATGATAGATGAAGCGCATAGTCATGGAATGAAAGTTGCCGCTCATGCTCATGGTCTTGAGGGCATCAGAACAGCCATAAAAGCTGGAGTAGATTCAGTAGAACATAGTAGTTATATAGATGAGGCTACAGTGAAGCTAGCAATCGAGAATGGAACCTATTTATCTATGGATATTTATGTCTCTGATTACATCTTAGGTGAGGGAGCTAAAAAAGGTATTCTTGAGGAATCTCTTGCAAAAGAAAGAGTTGTTGGCAAATTACAAAGACAAAATTTTAAAATAGCTCATTCACTTGGGGCATTAATGGTTTTTGGAACAGATGCTGGAATATATGATCATGGCGATAACGCCAATCAGTTTAAGTATATGGTTAAATGGGGAATGTCACCACTAGAGGCTATCCAAGCTGCCACAATTAATACAACAGATTTATTTGGTCTAACTAATACTGGTGAAATAAAAGAAAATTTTGCTGCTGATATTATTGGTGTTAAGGGCAATCCTTTAAAGGATATAAGTATTCTAGAAGATGTAGTTTTTGTTATGAAATCTGGAAAAGTCGTTAAGAATTAAATATGGCTCATAATCACGCTCATGGTCATCACCATCACCATCACTCACCAGACTCTAGTGATGGATTATTAATTGGTGCAGTTTCAATTAATCTTATATTAACGATTGCGCAGTTTGTTGGTGGAATCATTTCAGGCAGTTTATCTCTAATCGCAGATGCTCTGCATAATTTAAGTGATGCAGCTTCTTTAGGTATAGCTATCTTTGCAAGAAAAATTTCAAGAAAACCAGCTGATCATATCAATACATTTGGTTATAAAAGAGCAGAGGTGATAGCTGCTCTAATTAATTTAACTCTATTAATTACCATTAGTTTGTATTTAATCTATGAGGCTATCTTAAGGGTTTATAACCCAGTAGAGATATCTGGTTGGATCATTGTCATCATTGCTGGCGTGGCTTTGGTAATTGATCTTGTTACAGCTCTTATTACTCACAGTATGAGTAAAAATAATATGAATATGAAAGCGGCATTTTTACATAACCTTTCAGATGCATTCGCATCTATTGGCGTAATCGTTGCTGGGTCTCTTATTATTTTATATCAGTGGTATTGGGTAGATACTTTAGTGACTTTAGCCATTGGTGGCTTTATCTTATATCAAGGAATCTTAATGCTTCCAAAAACTATTCATTTATTAATGGAGGGTGCACCTGAGGGAATTTCCTTAGATGATATTAAAGATGAACTAGAAAGCTTGGATGGTGTAATAGATGTTCACCATATTCACCTTTGGAGTTTAGATGAAACAAGGATAGCTCTTGAAGCACACGTAGTTACAAATAATGCTAATACTCTAACTGAGCTAGAGCCAATTAAGGCTAGTATAAAATCTTTATTACTTTCCCAATTTAATATTTCTCACTCCACGCTTGAGTTCGAGGATCCCTCTCTTGAAAACTGTGACTAAATTAGATTTATATCAAGTAGACGCTTTTACAAATACATTATTCAAAGGCAATCCTGCTGCAGTTATTTTTTCGTCTCCCTTGCCTCATGATGTCATGCAAAAAATAGCGCTAGAAAATAATTTATCAGAAACAGCTTTTATTAGTGAAGATGGTGGAAATTATAATATTAAATGGTTTTCTCCTTTAATGGAGATTGATCTTTGTGGTCATGCAACTCTTGCATCAGCACATATATACTTTTCAGAGATTAATCATAAAGCTAAAAAAATTACGTTTACTTCTAATAGTGGAAATCTTGAAGTCTCCAAAAAAGATAAATACATATATTTAGATTTTCCAAGAGATAATTACATGCCTCTGGAGATTGACGATAATTTATTAGCAATGCTGGGTAATGTTCCTGTTGAGGTCTTTAGAGGAAGAGATGACATTATGTGCATTTTTGAGAATGAGTCTTCTATACACGAGATTAGGCCTGATATGGACTTACTAAAAATATATCCAGTTAGAGGTCTTATTGTTAGTGCTAGAGGAACAGATTGTGACTTTATATCAAGATGCTTTTTCCCTGTAACTGGCGTTGATGAAGATCCAGTAACAGGCTCAGCACATACAACTCTCACACCTTATTGGGCCAAGGCTCTAAATAAAGAATCATTGAATGCAAAACAAGTATCTGCGAGAGGTGGAGAGCTTAGATGCACCCTAGCAGGAGAAAGAGTAATTATTGGAGGAGAAGCTATAACCTATATGAAAGGATCTATAGCTATATAAGATTCGTTAAAGTTCTAAAATGCTTTCTGCAAACTACTTGATAAGTTTCATTGCCACCTATTTGAATTTTCTGCCCTTCAACTAAAACTTTGCCATCCTCATTAAGTCTTACTACCATGATTGCTTTTCGTGAACACATAGAGCAAACAGTTTTTAGCTCAACCAGATTATCAGCAAGTGCTAAAAGATATTTACTGCCCTCAAATAGCTCTCCTTTAAAATCAGTTCTAATTCCATAGCACATAGCCGGTATATTTAAAGTATCAGTAATTTTACCAATCTGAATTACCTGATCTTTATTTAAAAATTGAACTTCGTCTATTAAAATACAATGCAAGTTCTTAGTTTGATTTTCTTTAACATGTTTATAAAAATCAAATTCAGAATTAGCAATAATGGCTTTAGCCTTTAAACCAATTCTAGATTCAATATAGCCATTATTCATTTCAGCATCGGCTTTGGGAATAAATAGCATAGTTTCCATGCCATTTTCCAGATAGTTATGATTTGATTGAAGGAGGGCGGTAGATTTCCCAGCATTCATGGTTGAATAAAAAAAATGAATCTTTGCCATGATTTAGTAAAATCTCCTTAGTTAAATCTATAATAAGTTATGAACGTATTTGTTGAAAGTGGTATTACACATTTAGATCTCCATAGAGTTCGTCATCATGATGCCAAAGATCTTGTTATGGATTTTGTTCTTCAATACCAAGACTCTATTCCACTTATTATTATCTGTGGAAATAGCAATCGAATGATTGAACTTGCTAAAGATATGCTTTTAAATAATGATATAATTTTTTCAGAACCTAGATATGGGATTATTAGAATAGAGTCCCTCTAACGAACATTTTAAAAAACATTATGATTCCAGATATATTTAATTTTGATGACCAACTAACAGAAGAAGAGCTTTTAATAAAAAAGACTACCCAAGACTATTGCCAAAATGCTTTGATGCCAAGAATTCTTGAGGCTAATAGAAACGAAGTATTTGATAAAGGTATTTATAAGGAGCTAGGTGAATTAGGTTTACTAGGACCTCACATTAAAGGTTATGGCTGCTCCGGAGTTAATAACGTTTCTTATGGATTGATTGCTCGTGAAATTGAAAGAGTAGATTCCAGTTACAGATCCGCATTCAGTGTTCAGTCATCATTAGCTATGTATGCTATTTCTAACTTTGGTTCTGAGGATCAAAAAAATCATTACTTACCTGAGATGGCTAAAGGTAACTTAATTGGATGTTTTGGCTTAACTGAACCCGATGCTGGCTCAGATCCTTCAAGCATGAAAACTATTGCCACTAAATCAGATGGTGGTTACAAACTATCTGGATCTAAAACCTGGATTACAAATTCACCAATAGCAGATGTTTTAATAATTTGGGCAAAAGATGAGCAGGGTGTTTTAAGAGGTTTTATAGTAGACAGAGATTCAACTGGATTAGACACACCTTATCTTAATGGTAAATTTGCATTAAGAGCTTCAGCGACTGGAATGATTTTCTTAGATAATGTTTTTGTTTCTGATGACAAGGTTCTGCCTGATGTCCAAAGTTTCAGAGGTCCTTTTACTTGTCTTAACTCAGCTAGATATGGAATTGCATGGGGAGCACTAGGCGCAGCTGAATTCTGCTGGTCTCAGTCGCTTACTTATACTTTAGAAAGAGAGCAGTTCGGAAAACCTCTAGCTTCCAAACAATTAATTCAAAAAAAGCTTGCTGATATGCAAACTGAAATTACTCTCGGGCTTCAAGCTGTATTGCGTGTGGGAAGGTTAATTGATGATGGCAAAATGAAACCAGCAATGATCTCTCTTGTTAAAAGAAATAATTGTGGAAAGGCTTTAGATATTGCAAGAACTGCTAGAGATATACATGGTGGTAATGGTGTTAGTGATGAATACCATGTAATAAGGCATTGCATGAATCTTGAGGCTGTAAATACTTATGAAGGTACTCACGATATCCATGCTCTCATCCTAGGACAAGAGCAAACTGGAATAGCGGCTTTTAGTTAAGATTTCTTTTTAAGAATTTTTCCATGTCAGTGTATAACTCAAGGTTATTCATTTCTCCATAAAACCCATGAGCTTCATCACCTCTAATCATATATTCAAAAGGAATGCTTTTATCTTCAAGTGCATTCTTTAATTCTATAACCTGTTTGTAAGAAACATTTCTATCGCGTCTTCCGTGGACTACAAAAAGCTCACCCTTTATATTGTCTAAATAATTAATGGGACTGGCTCTTTCAAGTAAAGCTCTGTCATCATCCTGATGACCCATGCCCTTATTCCAAGCCGGTCTTCCCATATCTGCAAACATCCACTGCTTGTCTCCCATGATGCTAACAAGATTAACAACACCAACATAATTGATAGCGCATTTAAATAGATCTGGATTTTTTGTAATACCTACCATTGCTGAATAGCCACCATAACTTGCACCGGAAATACAAACGTTCTCCATATCAACATAACCCTTATCGTTAGCCCAAAACAGACCATCAAGAAGATCTGTATGCATATCAAGCGACCATTGCTTTTTAGCTGCATTCATATGATTAAGACCATAACCAGTTGAGCCTCTAAAGTTAACCTGAACAACACCATAACCTCGAGTTGCATAAAGCTGGACCTCTCTTCTAAATCCGTGAACATCTTTTGCATGAGGGCCGCCATGAGGATGAAGTATGAAAGGTATTTTTGTACCTTTTTTATAGTTTGGCGGTAGTGTTATATAACCATGAATTTTTAGTCCATCTCTTGCTGTGAAGCTAAAAGGCTCCATTTTTCCAAATTCATACTCTTCAAGCCATGGCGCATACTTATCAATAAGTTGAAGTCCTACTTTAGGGTCATACAAGTAAGTAGTTCTTATATGACGATCAGATGAGGTGTTAATAATGAATTTATCAAAATTATCATTTGCTCTAATTGAGACAGTTTGATCTGGAAAAGCCGCTTCAATCCCTTGTCTTACATTCGCATAGTTTTGGTCAAAGTAGATGTACTCTCTTTTATTAGTGTAATAAGACAATCCTAATAACTTTTTATTAACTACATCCTTAATAACATATCCATCTGAACTTCCCCATTCAGGATTTGAGAAGTCAAAATCAGGGTCATGTAAAACTTTTTCTACAAACTTTCTAGTTTTAGTATCAAATAACCACAAGGCATTAGTATCAGTATATTCATGAACAGAGCCATCTACATTAATTGCTTGACCTACACCAAATAAATGTCTGTTATCAAAATCAAATGTAGTGGGGTGGAAGCAGGCCTCTCTATTTTCACAACTCCACATTTTTTCAAAGGATCCATCTGTTGGGTTGTATAAGTAGTAGTAAGTAAATAAACCATCTCTAGGGGAATTAGGTTTACCGTCCTCTCCTTTATCATGACTGCTTGAAAAAGCTCTAGGAACTCCGTCATTGTCTAATATCCATGAGCCAAACATCTCATCATCAAGAACTGGCTCAGCTGCTACTAGCGTGGTCTCATTTGTATCTAGATCTAGCATGTAAACATCTCTATATCTATAAGCCACAGAAGGTCTTCTATTGATACTAATAAGTACCTTGTTTGGGAATTGAGGAAGGGTGTCTACCATTCTGGGGTATTTAAAGCCTCCACTTTTACTTTGCTTGGCTTTGTATAAAACTTTTTGATTTTTACCATCTCTATCAATTCTATAAAGAGAGTAACTATCCATATTCATAGATGTACCCGCTTGGCGATCAAAGGCTCTGGTGATGTAAAGAGTTTTATCATTAAGCCATCTAAAAGAACTCACTCTGGCATTCATGCTTGTCCCAGATATTCTTTGGGCTTTCATTCCATCCTCTAGATCAATAACAACAAGGACATTAATCATTTCATTATCCTCAGGTTCATCTATAGAACATGTAGGTGTTGTTGATGGAACCATAGCTGCGTAATATCTTCCAGATGGAGACAGTGTTCCGCCTGATGCGCTACCACCACATAATAACTTCTCTAAAGGTATTGGTTCAGCATTGATTGGATTGGTAAAATTAATACTTAATAAGATTAAGAAGCTAAATATTTTATATGATTTCATTTTAAGCCTTTTTTATAGATGTAAAGTTTCCTTTACATATTAGTTAATAATTTAATATTAGCAACTAATATATAAGATTTAACATCCAAAGAGTAGATATAAATATATGGACACTCAAGCTTGCAAAAATCAAAAATAGCATGAATAATGGTGGGAACGAGCTTGAATCACGTTGATTCTCGCTATTAATTTTTTTTATATGGGGAAACATATGAATAGACTACAACTATCTCTGCTATTTTTAATAGCTTTTACTTTTGCACCATTTAACGTTATCGCTGATGAACCAGTCGATGAGGTTGAAGAGGTTGCTACAACTGAAACAGAGTCTGATGATTCTGATGAAGATGTAACCGACGTAGGTCGTGTTACTGTTACCGGTTCTAGAATTAAAAGAATCGATATCGAAGGAGCTACTCCTGTAACAGTTATCACTAGAACTGACATCGACCAAGCTGGTTACGGAACAGTTTTTGATGCTGTGTCTAACTTAACTCAGAATATTGGTGAAACTGCTGGTGAAAATTTCCAGGCTGGTTTTACACCTGCTAACCAAGTTATTGACCTAAGAGACTTCGGTCCAGGTAGAACATTGGTTCTTGTTAATGGTAAACGAATGGCTGATTACCCGTTTCCTTATAATGGTAACTCTGCTTCATTTAACTGGGCTTCTATTCCCCTAGCTGCAGTTGAAAGAATTGAAGTATTAACAGCTGGAGCTTCTTCCGTTTATGGTTCAGATGCTATTGCTGGTGTTATTAATGTTGTTCTTGTTGAAGGCGTTGAGAAGAGCACTGTAAGAGTAACTGCTGGTGAATATCTTCAATCAAGAGATGGATTTGGTAAAGAGTATGGAATTGAGTTCACAACAGGTGGAGTTTCAGATAAGTTCTCATGGACTCTTGCTGCTGAATTTACTCATTTAGATCCTCTTACTACTAAAGACAGAGATGATTATGATGACTATGATGATGGCAAAGGTTCAGATAATAACGTTCCTTGGTACGCAGCAAGAATGTATGGTGCAAATATTTATGCTACTGGTTATCAATTCTGGGGTCCAAGTGATATGGCAGGAGCTGATGGAAATCTAATGGGATGGACTTGTCAGGGTACAACTAACATCGATGGTGTTATTGAAACTACTTATGACCAGTACTATGAAACAACTAGAGTTGGAAAAGCTTGTATAAGAGAAGAAAATCCACCTCAAACAATTTGGAATGAAAGAGATAATGCATCAGTATTCTTTGCTGGTTCATACACAATTTCTGAAACTATGGAGCTTTACGCTAAAGCAATGCAGTTTAATACTGAAACAACTGGAACTTACTTTAATAGTTTCTATTACCCTGATGGAGGAACTCCATGGTCAATGGGTTACTCTAACTACGGTCCTCAAGGAACTGGTCTACCGAATCCAAGAACTGGTGGAACTGTGTATATGATGGATTGGTATGGTATTAAAATGTTTAACCCACCAACATGGGACAATGCCTTTGAAGAGCAATCAAACACTGTTGATTTAGGTCTGAGAGGAACTTTATCAAATGGTTGGGAATATGATGTTTCTGCAACTCTTAATGACTATGAGTCAGATTCAACTGGCCAGTTATGGTTAAGTGAAGAGATGGAAGCACTATATTTTAATATTGGTCAAAATGACGCTTTAGGTAATCCTTGTGTTATGGATGCTTTTGATCTTTATGCTGATGGTTACTGGAGTGGAAGTCCTGGTGACGCTACTGACCCATATAATGGTTACTATTACGCTTACAACTGGGGTCAGCCTACATGTTTAAATGCAGAATGGTTCTATGATGGAGCTGATTTTGATTACTCAAACTACATGGCTACTAATGATGAGCATGCTGAGTCATATTCAGACTTCTATACTGCAACATTAGTTGGTGAATTTGGTATGTTAGCTGGTGGACCAATTGGTTTTGCTGCTGTTGCTGAGTACCAAGATCATGGATATACAGTTATACCTTCAGCACTTAATGTTGCAGGAAAATTATGGGGTTCAGGTTATACAGATGGTGGCGGAAGCAGAGATAGATATGCTTTTGGTGGAGAATTAAGATTCCCAATCACTACTGAATTTGCAGTTTCAATATCTGCTCGTAACGATAAGTACGACGATAAAGCTGTAAACGTAGACAGAACAACACTTGGTGGTAACTTTGAGTGGAGACCGGCTGATAACTTTATGTTAAGAGGTTCATGGTCTGAGTCATTCAGAGCTCCTGATATGCAAAGAGCTTTCTTAGAAGAAGTTCAAGGCTACACAAGTGGTATCGATTACTACCAGTGCTGGTTAGTTAATGGCGATCTTGATACTTGTGGCGAATACAACAAGATCAATATTGAAGCTATTACAACTGGTAACAAAAATCTTAAAGATGAATCTGGAGACTCTTATTCATTCGGTTTCGTTTGGGAACCTGCTGATAGATTTACAGTAACAGTAGATGCTTATAAAGTTGTTCTTAAAGATATCGTTTCAAATAGTAGCTTAGGCCAAATTAGAATCGACGAAGCTTATTGTAGAGCTCAGCAAGCTGGATCTCCAATTGCTAATGCTCCTGAGTATAGTTCTGGATATTGTCAGCAAGTTTATGACAGCATCGTTCGTGGCGGTAGACCAACAGGTGTAGAGCCTAATGATCCACTTGCTATTCCTGGTATTGAGCAGTTATTTAACACTCCTCTAAACATTGCATCGCAAGAGTATCAAGGATTTGACTGGGCAATGTCATATTCATTAATTACAGATAAAGCTGGTGATTTTGGATTCTCTGCTAGAGGTTCAAATCAAATTGATCTTAAATCTGCAACTCTTCCTGGTGAATCTAGACGAAGCTACATGAATTCATCTTACGTTGTAAGATCAAGACAAGTAGTTGGTGCTAATTGGTCGTTACAAGACTGGTCAGCTTCAATTTCTGTAAGCAGAATTGGACATGTTAACTATGTTGAAGACACAAAAGGTAGCCCATATTTCACAACTAACTTAACTGTTGGTTATGAAATTAGTGATGATATGTATGTTGCTATCGTTGGAAATAACATCTTTGATGCTTTCCCAGATAGAGATGCAGCATATGGTGGTAGTTCTTACTATCCATTCCATGTAAATGCTAACTTGTATCCTATTACTGGACCATCAGTTAATGCTATTTTCCAAATGAGCTTCTAAGTTCTGGAATTTTAAAAAAGGCAGCTTAGCTGCCTTTTTTTTATCAAAAATAAATACAAAAATATATCTAATATATATATAATATGCAAATTATGAAAATGAACAAATACCTATTACCGGTGGCAGTGTTTTTTTTAGTAAGTGCAAGCGCCCAAGAGACTCAAAGAATCGATGAATTAAATGAATCTATTGGAACTAGTACTAAGTCTTTAAAATCCTCAGCTACCAATCAAGAAACGATCAATAATGTTGATAAGCAGACTAAGGTCCTAGAGTTTGATTATAAAGATACTTACAAAGAGTATGAAAATCTTAAACTCTACAATAATCAATTGCAGAAAATTATTGATTCTCAAAATGAAGAAATAGCTTCTATTATTTCTCAAATCGATGAATTAGATAACACTAATATAAACATTATTCCTTTGATGCTTAAAATGACTGCTTCTTTGGAGCAATTTATATCATTAGATATCCCATTTCTACTTGAAGAAAGAATGACAAGACTTCAAAGCATAAAAGAAGCAATGGATAGAGGTGACGTTTCTACCTCTGAGAAATTCAGAAAAGTTGCTGAGGCTTATCAAATTGAAAATGATTTTGGAAGAACTATTGAAGCATATAGAGGCTCAGTTAATTTTGAAGGTAAAGAGTTCAATGCAGACTTCTTAAGAATAGGAAGAGTTGCCTTGATGTTTATTACTACTAATGGAGATAAGGCAGCATTCTGGAATAAAGCTACCAATAGTTGGGAAAAATCCTCTAGCGCTCTTAAAAGATCAACTGAAGAAGGTTTGAAAATTGCATTGAAGCAGTCACCTCCGTCATTAATTAAAATTCCGGTCACAGTTTATGAAAAAAATAATTAATTCCTTAATTTTACCAATTATATTGGTTACCAGCTTCCAGCTTAATGCTCAAGAAGTCTCTATGTCTGCGCCAGTCGTTGTTACTGATATTGAGCA
>Ga0209502_10001260_pt1 | contig 23920 bp, 27 predicted proteins | sample ArcticOcean_MG_C_10_FD_187442 | JGI IMG/M metagenome (GOLD analysis project Ga0209502, IMG submission 187442) | Marine microbial communities from western Arctic Ocean - ArcticOcean_MG_CB11_90 (SPAdes) (version 2) | ecosystem: Environmental > Aquatic > Marine > Oceanic | place: Arctic Ocean... | reverse complement strand
CCCTGAGTAATGAATATGTTGGTGCATGGCGAATTGGTTCCTCCACTCCAGGTAATGGTATATGGGAGAAGTGGAACAACAATGCATTCACGGACACTACAAGCACCGCATCTACCAACTATAATGTCTACAGGAAGATCTCCAACTCCCCTGCTGATGCCACTACCGCCAACGCTTCTAAAATAATGATGGGACTTCGCGATTCCGCAGACAGCATTAATGTGGGGTCGCAAGACATCCAAGAACTGGGTTACGCGAATGCCTACGCTATGTCTACCGCCACCCAACTCGCAAGAATCAACAGCGAACTTGGTAAGATGGTTCTGTTGCCATCTACACAAACTCCTGCGAGTACAGGAGAGACAGGTACATGGCAAACACGTGGCACAGCGGTTGATACGATCAACACAACAGAAAACATCAACTACACATCTGAGTATTTCACCAGTATTTCTAGAACAGAACCATTCACAGGTTCCAGACAGTTTGTCAATCGCGGTTCTGATCAGTATACAAGATTTCGATTCCTCGACGTTGCGGATGATTTCGGTGGTCAACGAGAAGCACCTTACGCTGGCCACCGAACAAATCAGCAAAATGGAAGAAATGAACAATTCGGTGGCCAACGATTTTCATCCGCACAATATGCTGGAAACAGACAGTTTGCAACACAGTTCCTTGGCACTCGTCCATACGCAGGAACCAGACCCAATGCTGAAGATTTTGCAGGCACTCGTCCATACGCAGGACAAACTACATTTATTTTGAAGTCATCCGAGCAGTTCCTTGGTAACCGTAACTACGATGAGTCATTCGCAGGTTTCCGTGTAACACAAGGAACCGCAAATTACGGTTCCCAGCGCGATTTCGCGGGGTATGCCGGTGGTGCACGGCAGGGGCGGTACTCGAAGTACGTCTTGCAGGGTGACTGGGCAGGCACACGATACAACAACATGCAGAGTCAACTTCACCCACAATATAAGCAATACCAACCTTTCGTTGGTGGAAGATACGAATATCGTCCTATGGTATATGATTTCACTGGCGTGAGATATCACGGGGAACCTTGGAATCAAGTTATCTATTTCGCTCGGACTCCAGTCGATTTTTATAATCCTGGCGACTTTGCTGGACTGAGATCTCCAGGTGGTCTCGCTCCTCAAATAGGCGTTCCGTATGGTGGCGAGCGATTTGTATCGTCGAGTATAAGATATTACCAACGCATTAGTGGCGACCAACCATGGGCAGGGCAAAGATTTGCAAACATTCAACGCATTAGTGGCGACCAACCATGGGCAGGAAAACGCTGGAATCCTGTTACACGCTATGCCGGAATCGATACGCCTGACACATACATTGGTGATCGACAATTTGGTAAACAATTCATAGGCAATCGCGATGATGACTTTTCTGGTATTCGTGACGAGAACTACATTGGTCAATATACTGGACAATATACTGAACCGTATACCAGAAATTATATCGGTCAATTCTCCACACAGTATGCAGGCGAAACGCTCACCAACCTTGCTTCCACGTTGGAGACATACACGCTGTATTGTAAGGTTTCTGAGTCGTGAGTCGTAGTGTCGCCAATGGCAGTGGTACTCCTATCCATATCAAAGACGCAAACGGAAACCTGCAACAACTCCCTGACAATGGCGCACTTGGCAAGAGATTGTACCTTGCAGGTCTGCAAGCAGTCGCTGATTATCCAACAAAATCTGATAGGTATAATGGTTCTATAGTAAACAACTCAACCACCAGTACATTGATCGGGTCATTCACGGACACGATTCATGAATCCGAGGCAACAGAATCAGTCACCACTATCAACTCAACAACAACTCCATTGCACCAGTTAGATGATGCATTGATCACCTTGAGTGACCAAGCAATATTGTCTACGGACGGTCTGGAACTATATCAGATGACTGAAGATGAACTTGCCGCCCATGCAATCTCGGCATATTCGCTCAATGCAACTCATTTCTATACCAACAACCATCCAGGGTTTGGGTTTTATTTGTCTACCAACGCGCCTAACACTGGCAGAGCAGCGGACTGGGAAGAATGGGATGCTGACGTCTTCACCGACACCGCACAGGTTAGAAACCCAAGTGTCCCCAACTACGGAGCAATAGGTTCCAGCAGTTGGAGTATCTGGCGAAGAAAAGAGTTTCTTGGTATCAATTTTGCTGGTTGGACCGACACATACGGTACATCTGCTGTTAAGAAAGTGATTGATTCAAAGTTTGCGGTACAGCAGGCAACAGACGAGGAGATTGGTCGATCGATGATGGTCGGGTTGCAAAAACTTCGCGCCAACACTGGCATTGGAAATTATATTCTCGCTGCGTCGGGCGATACGCTTCCATCAGGATCTTGGGTTGCAAAGGGGACTGCTTTAGACTACCGCAGGTCGACAGTCGCAGATGATTTCGTTGGCCAACGGGCGGACGGATTTGACTTCACTGGCCATCGTGGTACCGCTGGTGCTGATTTTGAAAATTTCGCTAATACAGACACATTGCAAAAGTTTGGAGGGACGAGGGATTTCGCTGGACCAAGAGATACAACATTCTCAGGACAAGCACTGGCGACTGGCAATACTGATTATACTATCATCGAGACATATACACTTTACGTCAAAACTGCTGTATAACGAAACACATATATACTATACACATTGAAATAAATCATGGAGTTTGATCATGGCAGTACAAACAAAAGAATGGTTAGGTAATGCATTCTGGCATACAGAGCAGAAAGATATTGTAGAAGCAATTCTTTTAATCAGAGACGATGCAGGTAGAGAAATAACCCAGTGTCTAACGATAAAGAAGTTAGACGAATTGGGCGAGCAAAACCAAGACTTCACAGATCTCCTCAATGCAGTTGGCGAAGAAAAGATCGACGCTAACACCAAAGAACGCGCAGAAAGAAAGGTACAAACTAAAGAACAAGAACAAGTTCGTAAGAAAGCAGAAGATCAGGCAAGGGAACTTGAGAAACTGTTTGATGCGAAGATCAAGATGCTTGATATCGAATGCATCTCCAGCACAAAGAATAAGACACTCAAAAGCAAGTTGCGACGTTCGAAGAATATTATCGAACTGAACATGTACGCGCAACTAATTATGATGGAAGAGAATGGAATTGGATTTGTGACTTATGACACCGAGCAAAAAGACTAAAGGATATCTCCTTGTTGCTTCCAAAGATATAATCTATTATAATTGGGCATGCAACCTACTTGACGGCATCAAAGACTTCTATCCCGAAGCAAAGATCTGTCTTGTAACAGAAGAAAGATTCCTCGACCACCGAGCAGACCAAGCAGATAAGATAATATTCTGTGATGATCACGTTCGCGCAAAACTCTGGGGAATGGCAAACTCTCCATGGGACATAACATTCTATATGGATGCTGACATGGAAGTCATACATGAAGATATTTCTAAAGTGTTTGACGACTTGGGTGAATCTGATGTGGTATTCAATGTCCTTGAGAAGAAGCATTGGCATGTATTCATGGCCACCGATTTTCCTGGAGGTGTGTTCGAACTATGTGGGGGTGTTTGTCTGTACCGAAAGAGCGAACTCGTCGACCAGTTTATGCAGGACTGGTATGACTATTATATAAAGCAACATGCGTACCAATGGTGGCCACTAAATGACGAAGGCGCGTTCGATCATAAACTATATCCATCCCACCTGAGTAAATGGGATCAATTCACTCTGTGGTGGTTGATAAACAAAGAACCAAAATACAAGAGTTTGGTTGTGGGTGAATTCAAAGAAAATATGAAGTGGAATTACTGGGCAATCCTTGACCGTACTGATTTCCCCATGCCTGAAGACACGGTTCTTATTCATATGTCGAGTATGGCAAAAAAGAAACTGGTGGACATTGACTTATGAGAACTGTACCTATTAGAAACAAAGACCTCATCGACATACTTGATAAGTTCTTGCCGCTATTTCGTATGGTCGACTTTGAAAATGCAAGGATGGATAAAGATTACTCCGATATCGAACAGTACCTCGACGAAGACTATAGAAAATACATAATGAGTCAGGGTCGTCAACATGATGGATTCCCTTCTAAAATGGTGGGTGTGGAGTTGGCAGCAAAGGATGAGTGGTCGAGAGAACCATACTATTATGATGTTATCAAGCGTGCCGAAAACCTAAAGGGAGAACTTCAAGGTTGGACTGGCACCCGTCAGAGCGCACTGAGTGCAGTGTATCCTGCTGGTGGATATATTTCTTGGCACAACAATGCAAACGCTCCTGGATATAATGTCCTGTTCACGTGGTCGTCTGAGGGGGACGGGCAATTCGAATACATTGACCCCATAACAAAAGAACACATTGTTGTCCCTGATGTTAAAGGTTGGCAGTGTAAGGTCGGATACTATGGCACATATGAGGAAACCGACAGGTTGATGTATCATGCAGCAAGAACAAACTGCGCGCGAGCGACCATAGCATTCATGTTCAACCCAGATGATACTGGCAAGCAAATGTCAGAAATGCTGATCGAGGATATTTCCGAGTCCTAAATAAGATGTGACAACTCATCTTCAGGAATTCCCTTGGCATCATCTGGTCAAATTTTCGAATACGTCACGGTCGACTATGTCGCGGTCGACTATGCAACCAGTCTTCATGTTCTGGTCGTGGAACTCGTTTCCCAAGATTCCGAAGTCTCTGGCCAAGCAACAATAATACGCGCTCCAGCAGTCGGCATCCTTGTAACTGGTGATGCTTCTGTAAGCGCCACCCCTGGACGTCAAATCAATGTAGTCAATGGCGACCTCTCAGCAGATGAGGTCGGTGTTGTAACTGTCGCAGGAGATGCCGAACGCTACGTTGTAATTGTACTCTCCGCAATCGATCAAGATGCACCGTCCGTTGTCGATGGTACAGCACATGTCACTCGAACAGTTGCTGCCGCCATTCGCCCGACAATATCGAATGTCGTCTCTGGTGTCGCTGAGAGGGAAATAAGAACCTCCATATCACTGGAAGCACAGACCTCCACTGCCTCTGCAACAGCAGAGAGAACGATTGTTGGCACAGGTGTAATAGTAACCGCTGATGCAAATGTTTCTTCTACCAGTGAACGAGAGATACGATCCACCGTTGCCCTGACTACAGGAGTTTCTGTTGCCAGCGGTGTTGCCGAACGTATCATCGAGATAAATGAAACTACTCAGGCACTTCAAGCACAGACCTCCACCGTCTCTGCAACAGCAGAGAGAATAGTCACAGGCAGTGGTACTCTGGTCGACGACCAGAGCGAAGTTGTAGGTGTAGGTGCTCGTGAGATTACTGGGTCTGGTACTCTGGTCGACGACCAGAGCGAAGTTGTAGGTGTTGCCGAACGAGAAATAAGATCTTCTGTCGCCATTCGTCCAACAATATCGAATGCCGTCTCTGCTACGACTAAACGAACAGTGATTGGAGTTGATTCGACTCCAAAGGCAAGTTCCTCCGTTGTCGCTGCCACCACCAAGCGGAAAGTCTGTTCTTATCTCGCCTCTACATACACACTTCGGATCATGCCTAGATCACAAGTGGTTGGTGTCGCTGAGAGAGAAATAGAAACAAACGAATTAGACCAAGCACTACAATCATCTGCCAGTGTAGCGAGTGGCGTTGCCGAGAGAACAATAACTGCCAGTGTTAGTCTGGTCAACGACCAGAGCGAAGTGGTTGGTTCATCAGAAAGAATTATATCGGGACAAGGCGCACTCGAAACTACAGCACCCTCTGTTGTCGGTCTCGCTGAACGCGAAATAGAAACAAACGAAATAGACCAAGCACTACAATCAACTGCCAGCACAGTAGTTGGTGCTGGAGGAAGGACCATCAATGTTCTTGATGGTGCCCTCACAGCAGACGAAGTTGGTGTGGTGACAGTTACAGGTGACGGTGAGCGCAAAGTTGTTGTACTTTCCGCGATCGATCAAGATACACCAGTCATCGTGGATGGCATCGCAGAAAGAACAGTAAGAGACACGGTCGATACACAACTTGAATCACAACATTCTAATCTTTCTGGTTCTGCGGAAAGGGTAATCACAGCACGTGGTGCCCTTCAGACCACGAACTGTGTGGTCCTATGCACTGGTGAACGAGAAATAGAACCAAGAATCAATATTCAACCATCGCCTGCTATTGTCGTGGGAACAACCAAGAGAACGGTGAGGGGAGTTGATGAGACTCCAAAGGCAGGTGTCTCCGTTATCAGTGCTTCTGCTGTTCTGTTCAGAAAATACGGACAGGTGCCATTAGCGAAATACGTTAATGTCAGACAAAAAGATACTCGCGTGATAAACGTCTCCGCGAAAAGAATATATAATACCACGGTGAGACAAAAAGATACTCGACAAATACGCTGTAGGATTTCTTTCGACGGACAAGAATAATCGGGACTCGCGTTTCGAGAATGACTAAATAGAGATATATTAAAACGGATCTGAACAATGGCGCAGTACGAAGATTTAGAATTAGACCAAGGGTCAGACATAAAGTGGCAAGTCAAGATGCTATCCACTGATGGATCTCCCAGAGACACCACAGGTTATACTGTCCGTGGTAATGTCAACAGAAGTTATGACGCTGACACGAGCGAGATGATCGCGTTCACCACGTCATTGCTACCGCCATCAACAGGTGGTGTTATCGAGTTCATGTTGACAAACACCCAGACAGATGCTATGCAGCGTCGACGTTATGTGTATGACCTGGAAGTAGAGTATGTTGATCCTGGGTCTGGTGTGACAATGGTAGAGAGAATACTCGAAGGAAACCTCATTGTTTCCCGCAGCGTAAGTAAATTTGATTGAGAACTCGAAGGAGTATAAATAATGGGTATAAGAGCAAAAGGTAGTGCTGGTAAATTGAAAGGAACTGCTGTTGTCATTCGTAAAGATGGCACCAGAGAAGAAGTTTCTATAGAGATACCTGTAACTGAAGAACAAAGCAAGTCGATTGAATGTTCAATCGCAAATAGTGACCCTATTACCAAGGAGAAGTAAAATGGCAGTAACACACCCAACAACGGTACGCAATGGTATTGCTGACCACGTTGTAACACAAATTAACACTGGCGGTGCTGGAACAATTGAATTCCAAACTGCTGCAAGTGCCGTAATCGCAACACTGACATTCGCTACGGATGCCTTTCTTGATGCTGCTAATGGCGTTGCCGCTGCTGCTGCGATTGGCGACGACACTGACACTGAACCTGGAACAGTAACCAAGTTCGTGGTCAAGTCTGGCGCTGGTACCACGATATTCCAAGGCGATGTAACTGACACTGCTACTGGCACAGGTGACATCATATTGTCTTCTGTTATTATTGGTGATGGTGATACAATTAGTATCTCTGCACTTACATACGAAGCACCAAACTAAGAAAGAGGTAGGGGTCACTACTCTATTGGGGGAGCACTTGCTCCCCAACTCTTTTCTTCTTATTCTCTACTAACCCGAAGGACAAGGTTAAATGACCACACTCACATTAAGATCAGGTAAGGGAAGCGCACTGACTTTCGCTGAGTTGGACACTAACTTTTCCAATCTAAACACAGATCTAACAACCACCACAACTGCCCTCGGAGACTACCTCCCACTGGCAGGTGGAGACATTACAGGCGACATAACAACTACTGGCGAAATAAACATCGCAGATGGTAACTGGGTTGCTTGGGGTGGCGGCACTGGTCGTCCACTAATAATGGGCAACAAAACAGACGGCAATATGAAGTTCTATATCGCTGGTGCTATTCGCGCCCAGTTAGAAGAGACTTCAATGACATTCAATGTTGCTGATGTTCAGATCAACTCAAAACTCTCTCACAATGGTGATGCAAACACTTTCCTGAACTTCGGTACAGACACGCTCGGAATCACCACAGGTGGTACTGAGCGAATTGCTGTTTCGAGTACTGGTCTGGATGTTACTGGAGCACTGACTGTAACAAACTTTGATGGATCCGCAGACGCCTCACCAGTGCTCGACCTATTCCGCAACAGCGCATCCCCAGCGGATGGTGATGAGGTTGGTCAGATTAAATTCACTGGCGAGAATGATCTATCACAGTCTACTGTTTATGCGAAGATCACAGGTAAGATCAGTGATGTTACCGATGGTACAGAAGATGGTCTGATTGAATATGCAGTGAAGATAGACGGTACGAACACGATTGTTCAACGACTCACTGGAACTGCATTGAAATTAATCAATGGTACTGGTCTTGAGGTTGCTGGAAATATCACAGTCGATGGTACAGTTGATGGTCGTGATGTTGCCGCAGACGGAACCAAACTCGACACCATAGCAACCAATGCTAATGTGTATGTCGATGCTGATGTTGATGCATACATTAATGCAAGTATCCTCACAACAGACATTAGTGAAGGCACGAACGAGTATTTCACCAACACCAGAGCAGATGCGCGTATCGCTGCTGCCTCTATCTTCGACCTGACTGACGTTGCTTCTGGCACAGCAGTGACAAACCTGAATGCTGACAAGGTAGACGGGTTCCATGGCATTGGCATATACAACGCTGCTGGCACTTTATTGAACGGATAATTATCATATAGATAGAGTATGGTAAAATATTTTTATAATGAATGGGACGATTACGCCCAAGCATATATAAGTGGAAGAAACTCGCTTTGTAACTGGACTGCTGACAGATACTTTGTAGGCACTGTCTATGGTGAAGTGTACTTTATGTTCCTCCTCAAAGACTGCCCCGACAACACAGTAGAAGTCAGTGCTGTTTCTAACTGGCACAGACTACACTCATACCCTCTCTCGAAATCACAAAAGAAAAAGACCAGAGACGTTGGCATCTACCTTGCCATGTCATGGGCATTCGACACCATAGGCATAGACTCTATGCACGGGTTTGTCCGACACAACGACAAGAAGATCATTGGTTTCATGAACCATGTCAACGGTGCACCTATAACTCCCACGTCCCGCTGTACTCCCTCTGGTGTCCCGTTCGTTCGCTGGGACTATACAAGCGAAGAATATAATTCAGGTTTGTTACTTGAGCGAGCAAAAGAATCCATATACAATTTCGAATAGTATAAATAGAACTATCAGAACATACTAGGGCAAAACAATGGCGATTATATCTACAAGGCAAGGACTCATCGACTATAGTCTACGACGACTCGGTGAACCTGTCATCGAAATCAATGTCGATGAAGATCAGATAGAAGACAAAGTCGATGACGCACTTCAAGTCTATCAAGAGTTTCACGGTGACGCGACCACTCGAGCATACTACCAGCATCAAATGACTGCTGCTGATATTACGAACAAATATGTCACCATCCCTGCCCACATCTTGTATGTCACTAAAATGTTTCCTGTCAACAATTCAATGGTACAGAGTTCAAACTTCTTCTCTTTCCAGTACCAGTTCGCCATGAGCGATATGCATAACATGACAGGTTCTGGCATGACAGGTGGTATGGCATACTATGAGCAGACACAACAACACCTTGCTCTGATTGATATGAAGATAAATGGTCTGCCTTTGATCACTTTCTCCCGTAGAGCAAACCGAGTGCACCTGCATAGTGACATCGAAGATGGCCAACTAACAGCAGGGAAATATGTCGCCTTTGAAGTATATCAAACTGTCGACCCGACTGCCCATAGTTCTGTGTATAACGATATGTTTATGAAAGACTTTACGACTGCCCTGATCAAAGAGCAGTGGGGTCAGAACATGTCCAAGTTTGAAGGTATGCAACTTCCAGGTGGCGTGACCATATCTGGTCGTCAGATCCTCGAAGAAGCAAAGGGAGAGATAACTGAGTTGCGTGACCGCATGCGGTTGGAGCAAGAAATTCCCCCAGATTTTTTCGTCGGGTAGGATAAACAATGGCAACTTCTCGACATTTCCGACACAACGTTCGCTCCGAGCAGAACCTGTATGAAGACCTCATTGTAGAGTCTCTCAAGTTTTTCGGCACCGACATTTATTATCTCCCACGTGAGGTTGTGGCGCGTGATATGATATTCAATGACGAGACTCTTTCTCGCTTTGCATATGCATACAGGATTGAAGTCTACCTCGAAAACCTTGAGGGGTTTGATGGTGACGGAGATCTATTCTCGAAGTTTGGCGTAGAGATACGTGACGCAGCAACCCTGCTCATGGCACGTCGACGATGGAACAACGAGATACGCAAGTATCAAGAGACAACAGAAGAGAAATATTATCGCCCACGTGAAGGCGACCTTATCCACGTGCCTCTGAGTGGATCTACTTTCGAGATAATGAAGGTAGAAGACGAGAACCCATTTTATCAACTGGGCAAACTGCCTGTCTTCAAGATGCGTTGTGAGTTATTTGAATTCACCAATGCCGACTTTGAGACTGGTGTACCAGAGGTAGACGACATAGAAGAATATACAGCATACCAATACCAGTTGACTATGGACTCTGCTTCTGTCGGTTATATCAGAGGCGAAACAGTCACACAGACACACGCCAACCATATCGTCAACGGTGAGGTTGTTGGTTGGAAAGATTCCGACTCTGGTGAAGTGGGCAACCAATTGTATCTCGCACATGTCGGTAACAACACTGGCGAGTACAGGGACTTCACTCCTTCCATTGCTGTCATCGGTACAGAGTCGGGTGCTATTGCTACCCCAACTCTGGTGAAAGAATTGCAGGAGATACAACCAGCAAGTCCTGGAGGTGCCGATGGCGACGTTGACTCGTTCAGTGTATCTGCGTTTGAGTTCCTCGACTTCAGTGAGACCAATCCCTTCGGAGGAATCATATAATGTTCGGCAAGCACTTCTACAACGAGCGTGTACGAAAGTCTGTTGCCATCTTTGGTGCGATGTTCGACAACCTGTATATCATTCGCAAGAAAGGTTCGACCACATACGACCAGATGAAGGTGCCTTTGGCATATGCGCCACAGCGTAAGTTCCTGGAGCGCATTGCCGAGATGAACAACGGAGAAGAAAACGAAAGGCAACTCGCAATCAAACTACCTCGGATGTCATTTGAGATAGTGAACATGCAGTATGATGCGCAACGTCAGTTGCCAAAGATGAACTCTTTCTCTAAGGCAGGAGAAACTCCTGGAAACGCAAAGAAGTTCTACACCCCAACACCATACATCATCTCGTTTGAGTTGAGCATATATGCCAAGCAGCACGATGATGCCCTGCAAGTTGTTGAGCAGATACTTCCATACTTTGGTCCACAGTACACCCTGTCAGTCAAACCTGTTTCCGATGTCGACATAGTAGAAGATGTTCCTGTCATTCTACAGTCAGTCGCATTCACAGATGACTTTGAAGGTGCTATGGAAGCAAGACGGACTATCATATACACGCTACAGTTTGATATGAAGATAAACTTCTATGGTCCAAAGGCAGATGACACTGCACTTATCAACCGCATCGACATTGACTTATATAATATGGACGGGGCAGTACCGAACGACTCTGATTATACTGAGACTATCAGCATACAGACGACACCGAAACCTGTCTCCGCTGATTCTGATTATACTATAACAACGAGCATACTTGATAGTGACCAATTCGTACCACACCCCTTCGCGTGAGGAAGGATATTTCTTCCACGTAGATGGTGTTGAACTTCCTGCTGATCTGCGGGAAGTTCTGATCAAACAATCCAAACTCGATACTGCCCCAAGTTGGTCAGGTGATGACCCCACAAGGGACGTTATCGAGCAGTGGCAATCCCGAGACCTAACACAAGTCAACAGCACAAGACATCTCGCACGGACAAGTCTCGCGAACGAAGGCACCGACCTTATATGGAATGGCCAAGAACCAGAGATCAGGACACTGTATAACCTGATACACCCAGAGGCAAAGAAGCACCTGACCTACATAATATTAGCAAGGTGTGCTCCTAATGGTTTCATGTCACCTCACATAGACAAGTACCAGTACGACGAACCACGCAAGGCAGTTATGTTTCTGCCCCTGACTCCATACTCTGGTGAAGAATGGGCACCTCTGATGTTCTATCCGCCAGAAGGAGGAACGCTCCCTGTTGGATGGTCACCCTGTTATATCGCAGACACAGAAAGGGTGCACGGATTCGAGAACAATGACAACTACAGGGCAAGCGTTTCCATTGCATTCGCCTGTGATGTAGAAACCCTATATACTCTGTACACTAAAGGAATGTTGATGTCATGAGTGATGATAAAGAAGACAAGGATAATGACTACGAGTTTGCTCGCGAAACCCTGTATGATATGATCTGTAAGGGTAGAGATGGCGTTGAAGAAATGCTTGAAGTCGCCAAAGCGTCTGAGCACCCACGCGCATATGAAGTCCTTGCTAAACTGATGAAGGACACTGCTGATGTTTCTGGCCAGTTGATGAACCTGCACCAACAGAAAAAGAATATTGAGAAAGAAGACAAACCGAAGCAAGCAGCACTACCTGCTGGCGACACCAATGTGTTCATCGGTTCTACTACAGACCTGCAACGTATGTTGAAAGACATTAATGAGAAGGAAGTGAGTCAAGCAGATTATGATGCCATCGAAGATAGTAGACACGACGAAGAATAAAGGCGATACCAGTTACCTTGGCAATCCCCATGTCAAGAAAGATGGTGTTGAAGAAGACTGGACTCAAGACAAGGTTGCTGAGTATGCCAAGTGCATGGCAGACCCTGCATACTTTGCCCGCACTCACCTCAAAGTAATCAACCTCAACGATGGTCTTGTGCCGTTTGATCTATATCCGTATCAAGAAGAAATGTTCAACCACTTCAATAGCAATCGATTCTCTATCGTACTGGCATGCCGACAATCAGGTAAGTCTATCTCATCTGTTGGATACATCCTCTGGTTTGCTCTCTTTCACCCAGAGAAGAACATTGCTGTGGTAGCAAACAAAGGGGCAACTGCCAGAGAGATGCTCTCTCGTGTTACCCTGATGCTCGAGAACCTCCCGTTCTTCCTACAACCTGGATGTAAGACTCTGAACAAAGGCACGATTGAGTTCAGCAACAACTCGAAAGTATTCGCTGCCGCCACATCAGGTTCGTCCATTCGTGGTCAGTCGGTCAACCTATTGTTCATGGACGAGTTTGCGTTCGTTGAAAAGGCAGCAGAGTTCTACACATCGACATACCCTGTTGTATCTTCTGGTAAGAACACAAAGGTCATCGTGACATCCACTGCCAATGGTATTGGTAATCCGTTCCATAAGATATGGGAAGGTGCTGTGCAGGGTGTGAATGAATTCAAACCATTCCGTGTTGACTGGTGGGACGTTCCAGGACGCGACGAGGCATGGAAGCAAGAGACTATCGCGAACACTTCACAACTACAGTTCGATCAGGAATTCGGAAACACGTTCTTCGGAACTGGCGATACTCTGATCAATCCAGAAACTCTGTTGAACCTGAAGACCTCAAGACCGAAACGGATCCTCGAGGGTGGAGACTTAATGGTATATGATGAACCTCGCAAGGGTTCTCAATACGTCATGTGTGTCGACGTGGCGAAAGGTAGGGGGCAGGATTTTAGTACGTTCAACGTGATCGATATTAGTAGCAGACCTTTCAAGCAGGTCGCTGTCTATCGCAACAATCTTATCTCTCCATTGCTCTTTCCAGATATTATCTATAAGTGGGCAACTTCCTACAATCAGGCATATGTTATAATTGAATCAAATGATGCAGGTGCTTTGGTTTGTCAGGGCATCTATCATGAGATGGAATATGAAAACATCCACATGGAGTCCATGACAAAGTCGAGTGGCATTGGCGTTGAGATGACCAGAAGGACGAAGCGTTTGGGTTGTTCTGGATTTAAAGACCTGATGGAGACAAATAAACTTGATATCGTAGACGAGAACACTATACTAGAGATCTCTACGTTTGAAGTCAAAGGTGCCTCGTACGAAGCATCCTCTGGTAACCATGATGATTTGGTTATGAACCTTGTTTTGTTTGGATACTTGACATCAACCACAATGTTCCAAGAGTTGACTGACATCGATATAAAGAAGATGATGTTCGACCAGAGAATGCAAGAGATTGAAGAGGACGTCCCACCTTTTGGTTTCCAGAGTAATGCTGTTGAAGAGATCACATACGAAGAAAGGATGGATCCGTGGAGCATGTTGCATAAGGATGACAATGACTGGTAAGCATATGTGGAATCTCTGGGCAAAGGCAGTCGGTGAGAAGACTGGCAACACAGACTCAGACGCAGACAAGGTTGCGGTCATCCGAACAATCATTGTTGTTGTCAACTTTGCCACATGCCTATTCATAATTGCCAACGCAATTCACCACTGGTAAGCGTAGATTGCAATCGGTATAAATAAGAGCATGTGAACGCTCGATGGCGAGTGTCATTCTTATAATGATACATATAATTTTTCGATCGAAACGAGGAAATCAAAATGGCACTTACAACACCTTCAGTGTCTCCAGCAATCGTTATTAAAGAAATCGACTTAACTGGCGTATCGCCAAATGTCGAAACTTCTTTGAGCGGTATGGTGGGGCAATTTAAATGGGGTCCAGTCAATGTACCTACTCGAGTCTCTGACGAAGCACAACTTGCAAGCATGTTCGGTACACCCGATGATGCAACTGCTGTTGACTACTTCTCTGCTGCTCAGTATCTGCGTTACTCTGGCAACCTTATCGTAAACCGACAAGTATCCCAAGGGGTTGCTGCTGACAGTGCATACAATGCAACTCTGCGTAATCAACCAGTCCTGATATCAAACGAGAAAGTCTGGGAACAAATAGGCACCCACACAGAAATGTTTACTGCAAAGTATCCTGGTGCCATCGGTAACTCTCTCGCTATCTCAATATTCGCAATCGCATCCGGCGACACGTCCGATAATGCCACGACTAAAACCAACTTTGGCGACTGGCAGTGGCAAGAAAAGTTCGACGGAATTCCTGGAACTTCAGGTTGGGCAGAAGGACAAGCGCAAGCACTCATAAACGACGAAGTGCACGTTGCTATCATCGACAAAGGTGGAATCATCTCTGGTACAAAGAACACTGTATTAGAAGTATTTCCATATGTCTCTCTTGCTCCAGGAGCAAGGACCATTGATGGCGGAGACAACCACATCAAGAGCGTACTGAATAATTCTTCAAACTTTGTTTGGATGGGTGCATACTCTGATGCCGCTAACATGGTTGGTGGTGATAATTGGGGAGCAAATGATGGATCCGCTATCGTGAACTATGCTGATGGATGCTCTTGGTCTAACGACTCTGCTTATGCTTCTTTCTCTGGTGGTTCTGATCACTCAGCACTGGACGCTGGCGACTATATTCTTGGATTCGATGCATTTGAAGACAAAGACGAAATAGACGTTCAGATCCTTATCGCTCCTGGTATGTCAACCACCGCAGATCAAGTCACTGTTGTAAATGATCTTGCTGGCATCGCTTCTGTAACTCGTAAGGACTGTGTCGTTGTGGCATCTCCTAACCGTGATGCTGTTGTTGCCAACAACACTCCGAATGTTTCTACCATAGCAACTACTGACCAGTTTACTGCTTCTAACTACCTGATTGTTGATAACAACTATCTGCGTGTTTACAATAAGTATTCTGATAAGTACATCTATGTACCTGCTTGTTCTACTACTGCTGGATTGCTTGCTGCTACTGATGCAAACTATGGTCCATGGTACTCTCCTGCTGGCGAACGTCGCGGTGAATACTTCGGTGTATCATCACTTGCACATTCTCCTAGCAAAGCAGAACGTGATGAACTGTACAAAGTTGGTGTAAACCCAATCGTACAATTCAGCGGTCGCGGTATACTGTTGTTCGGTGACAAGACTAAACAATCACGACCAAGTGCGTTTGATCGCATCAATGTTCGTCGTTTGTTCCTCGCGGTCGAGAAATCTGTCGCACTCGCTGCTCGTAACTTTATGTTCGAGTTCAACGATGAATTTACCCGATCTGAATTCGTAGCGATCGTCGAACCACTACTGCGTGAAATTCAAGCGCGACGTGGTATCGAAGACTTCTTCGTCCAGTGCGACAGCAGAAACAATACTGATGAAGTGCGTGCGCGCAACGAATTGGTCGCTTCTGTATTCATCAAACCTGCATATGCAATTAACTTCATCACTCTCAACTTCATCGCTACTCGCGCTGGACTTGACTTTGAAGAAGTTGTTGGTACGCTTTCTTAATAGTCATTCAAAGGAGAAACAAAGATGGCAATTTTACGAGTAGATGACTTTAAGGGCAAGTTGACTGGTGGCGGTGCTCGCTCCAACATGTTCGAAGTCAATGTTAACTTTCCAGGATACACTGGCGGTAACAAGGAACTGACTAACTTTATGTGTCGTTCGGCATCACTGCCTGCATCGAACATAGCACCTATTGAAGTTCCATTCCGTGGACGTATCGTCAAAGTTGCGGGCGACCGTACTTTTGAACCGTGGACACTCACTGTCTATAACGATACAGGGTTCGCAGTCCGTGATGCTTTCGAGCAATGGATGGATGGTATGAATACCCATTCTGGCAACGTTGGCGTACAGTCAAACAATTCTGGTTTCGGTACTTATGCTTCTAACATGGAAGTGTTACAACTCGACCAAACAGGACGCAGCGTCAAGACTTACTTCTTGAAGAACTGTTTCCCAACTAACGTATCTGCTATTGACCTCGACTATGCGCAAGCAGGTGAGATCGAGCAGTTCACTGTTACAGTCGAGTACGACTACTGGACAAACGACAACACCAACTAAGGTTGGCGAGTCGTCCTAAGTATAAGCAGGAGGGGGAAACTCCTCCTGCTTTTTATTATATTATTGTATTACCAAACAGGAAAACAAAATGGCAGAGAACAATTTCAAATTGTTCGGTTTCGAAATAAACCGAAACAAGAAAGACAAGCAGGCAGTTGATCCGATCCCTGCTGCATCTGTTGTTGCACCTACAGATGACGATGGCACAGGTTATGTGACCGCACCGTCAAATCATTACGGTACGCATATGGATATATATGCAGACCTCCAATTCAAAGATCAAGCAGACCAGATTCGAAAGTATCGAGCAAACGCTGGACACCCAGAAGTAGACATGGCAATTGAAGAGATTGTCAACGAAGCGATTGTTATACCAGACGACGAGAATGTTGTTGAGATAAACCTCGACTCTGTTGACATTTCTGATAAGATCAAGAAAAGTGTCCACGAAGAATTCCAACACGTACTGAACCTCCTTACATTCAACGAAAGAGCACACGACATATTCCGCTCTTGGTATGTTGATGGTCGTTTGTACCACCACCTCCTCGTCGACAAGAATAAACTCAAAGAAGGTATCCAAGAGATACGTTACATCGACGCAATGAAAGTGCGCAAGGTCAAGCAAGTTGTAAAGAAGAAAGACCCTGTGACTGGCGTTGGCGTTGTTGACAAGGTAGAAGAATACTACATCTACAACGAGAAGAACGGCACTGCAAAGAAAGGCATTTCTTCTCACGCAACTGATTATAAGGACACTGCTGTTCGTCTGAGCAATGACTCTGTTAGTTATGTGACCTCTGGTCTGCTTGACGATACAAAGTCACGAGTCATCTCCCACATACACAAAGCAATGCGCCCTATCAATCAACTGCGCATGATGGAAGACTCCCTGATCATCTATCGTTTAGCACGTGCACCAGAACGTCGAATCTTCTACGTTGATACTGGTAACATGCCGAAGGGTAAATCAGAAGAGTATGTCAACTCTCTGATGACACGATACCGCAACAAACTTGTATACGACCAAAGCACTGGTGAACTGAAAGACTCCCGCAAGCATATGTCTATGCTGGATGACTTCTGGTTGCCTCGTCGTGAAGGTGGTCGTGGTACTGAAGTGACTACACTTCCAGGTGGTAGTAACCTTGGCGAGATTGATGACGTCAAATACTTCCAGCGCAAAGTATATCAATCATTGAACGTGCCTGTATCTCGCCTTGAGCAAGAGTCAGCATACTCCCTCGGTCGTGCTACAGAGATCAACCGAGAAGAAATCAAGTTCCAGAAGTTTATCACTCGACTACGCCAACGGTTTGCCAAGTTGTTCACCCATATCCTGCGCCAGCAGTTGATACTGAAGGGTGTTATAACAGACTCTGATTGGAAAGAAGTATTCCACAACCGTGTTCGTGTAGAGTTCTACAAAGACAATCACTACACTGAGTTGAAAGACGCTGAAGTGATGACACAAAGACTTCAATTGGTCGACCAAGCAGCACAGTATGTTGGCGAGTACCTGAGCAAAGATTGGGTAATGACAAACATATTCAGGTTCACCAAAGAAGAAGCAGAAGCAATGTCCAAGCAAATGAAAGCGGAGATTGCTTCTGGTGAGATTGACCCTGATGCCGAGCAAGAAGAAGGCGAATAAGAAACACCCTATATAAACTGTAACGTATAAAACTGGAGAATATTATGGAAGACGATACAATGGACGTGGAAGTTATTACACCAAGCATAGACGACCTGTTGCACTCAATCAAAGGCAACGAAACTCTGGACTCGGGTAAGATATTTGCTGACCTGATGGCAGGTAAGATCGATGACGCTCTTGCTCAAGAAAAAGTACGCATTGCCAATATTGTGTACAACGGTCAGGAAGAAGAAACTGAGGAAGAAGAAATTGATTCCGACGTTGACGACGAATCCGACGTTGAAGAAGATGACGAAGATTTGGACCCTGAAGTAGAAGCAGAAGTTGACGCTCTATTAGCAGACGCAGAACCAGAAGATTTCTTAGATATCGATCTGGGTGGTGATGATGAGCATGAAGAACCAGAAGATGATCTTGGTCTTTATGACGAAGACGAAGCAGAAACAGACATAGAAGATATTTTGTCTGATGATGACGACGAAGAATAAAATTAGTATAAATAAACAGTATGAAATACTTTTCAGAAATTCGTAGTAAAGCACCAAAGGGCGACCTTGTATACAATAAGAAGCACAAGAAAGTGAAGTGCGCTGTATACAAGACCACCAAGGGGTTTGAAGCATACATAGACGGTGACCATCTCGACACCTTCCGTTCTGAAAAGGACGCTGTAAAATCAATCGAGACCGCAATCAAGGAATTATTTTAATGAAACTGATCGCTGAATTCAACGAACAAAATGTTCAATGCATCGTCGAGAAAAACGAGAAAGGCGAAAAGTCTTTCACCATCGAAGGTGTATTTGCACAGGCAGAGCAAAAGAATCGGAACGGTAGAATCTACCCGAAGAAGACTATGCAGTCTGCTGTAGATAAGTATGTTGAAGAGCAAGTTTCAAAGAACCGAGCAGTTGGCGAGTTGAACCATCCAGAAGGTCCAACAGTCAACCTCGACAAAGTTTCGCATCTCATCACTGACCTTCATTTTGAAGGCAATGACGTGATCGGAAAGGCATCAATATTAGATACTCCCATGGGTAAAATCGTAAAAGGTTTACTTTCTGGTGGGGTCAACCTTGGTGTCTCAACTCGTGGTATGGGTAGTCTTGTGCAACGTGGCGGTGCCTCGTATGTCGGAGAAGACTTTGTTTTAAGTACAATTGATATTGTACAGGATCCATCCGCTCCTGGTGCTTTCGTAAACGGAATCATGGAAGGTGTGGATTGGGTATGGAACAAAGGAATCTTGGTCGCGCAGGAAATATGTGAAGAACAAGAGACTGAAATCATTACTCCTTCTAGCAAAGTATATTCGTATGCTGAGCAAACTCGTGAGTTCAAAAATTTCCTCTCCTCCCTAAAAGAAACCTTATAAAAGGAGTCCATTATGGATGAAGAAAACAATATAGAACTTCAAGACGAAGTTATAGAAGCAGTACATGACATGAAGAACGCTGAACAGCAGTCTGTTGCGTCGGTAGACAAAACAACTGATGCTACTTCTAGCGCACCAGCACGTAAGGGTGACAAGAAGAACAGCGATCCAATGCCAAAAACTAAAGGTGCTATGATCAACGCCATGTATAGCAAATTGAGCGGTATGAAGAAGCAAGATCTTGCTGCCTCATATAGTTCTGTTATGGGCGAAGACGTTGACTTTTCTGAAGAAGACTTTGTTGCAGAAGAATCTGCTGAAGACTACTCTGATGAATTGACTGCGTTGGTCGAGTCTGAAGCAACTCTTTCCGAAGAGTTTAAAGTTAAGACCGCTGTCATCTTTGAAGCAGCATTGAAATCAAAACTCGCTGAAGAAGTTGAGCGAATTGAAGATGCTTACGAAGACAAACTCGCTGAAGAGACTGCCACGCAGAACTCTGAGTTGGTCGAGAAAGTAGATTCCTACCTGAACTATGTAGTTGAGAACTGGATGGCAGAGAACGAAGTTGCTATTCAAAATGGTCTGCGTGCTGAAATCGCTGAGAACTTCATGGAGAATCTGAAAGGATTGTTCGTTGAGTCTTACATTGAAGTGCCTGACTCAAAGGTAGACCTGGTTGATGATTTGGCAGATCAAGTTGAGGAACTCGAAGAGGCACTCAACAGAACTACTGAAGACGCAATCGCACTGAGCGAGCATGTTGAAGTATTGACTCGAGGCGCAATCGTCTCTGAAGCAATTGCTGATCTTGCAGACACTCAAGCAGAAAAGTTTGAAAAGTTAGTTGAAAGTGTAGACTTCGAAGATGCTGAAACATTCGCATCTAAAGTTGCCACGGTCAAAGAATCTTTCTTCGCCAAAAGCGTTGAAGTCACAGAAGAAGTAATCACTGAAGATGATGCTGTTGCATTGACTGAAGAAGTTGCTCCATCTATGTCCTCATACGTGAAGGCAATACGAAGCACAACCCAAAAGTAACAAACCCATAACACTCTCAAGGAGTATTTTAAATGGAAATTAACTACGAATCACTGGTCGCCAAATGGGCACCAGTATTAAACGAAGAGTCTGCTGGCAACATCACAGACCGTCACCGTCGCAATGTAACTGCTGCCATTCTTGAAAACCAAGAACGTGCAATGATTGCTGAAGGTAGTCAGTCTCAGTTTATGACTGAAACTGCTGCAAACGCTACTGGCGCAAACGTCGCTAACTGGAATCCAGTACTGATTTCACTCGTTCGTCGTGCCATGCCTAACCTGATGGCATATGACATCTGTGGTGTTCAACCAATGACTGGTCCAACTGGTTTGATCTTCGCTATGAAGAGCAAGTACAAGAAAACTAAAGGTGGAGCAACAGACGGTAATGAAGCATTGTTCGGTGAGGCATTGACTCCTTTCTCTGGCGACTCTTCTATAACACAAACTGGCGAACCTTCTGGTCTTAATGGTCTTACTGACGCTACAGCAACAGGCAACGGTCTCGACGATGAGCGAACTGGTCCAATTGTAGGTGGCGGTTACACTACTGCTGCTGCTGAAGCATTGGGTAACACTGGAACTGATTTCGCTGAAATGGGATTCACCATTGAGAAAGCAGCAGTTGAAGCAAAGTCACGTGCCCTGAAAGCAGAGTACACCATTGAACTTGCACAAGACCTGAAAGCAATCCACGGTCTTGACGCTGAAGCAGAACTTGCTAACATCCTTTCTGTTGAGATCCTCGCTGAAATCAACCGTGAAGTTATCCGTACTGTAAACAGTCAAGCAAAAACTGGTGCTAGCACTGCTAACACTGCTGTAAACGGTATCTTCGACCTCAGCACTGATGCTGACGGACGTTGGTCTGCTGAGAAGTTCAAAGGTCTGTTGGTACAACTTGACCGTGAAGCAAACGTTATCGCGAAAGAAACTCGTCGTGGTAAAGGAAACGTTGCTATCGTCTCTTCTGACGTTGCTACTGCTCTTGTTGCTTCTGGCATGCTGGACTACGCTCCTGCAATCGCTGCTAACCTGCAAGTAGATGATACTGGCAACACCTTTGCTGGTGTTATTAACGGTCGTCTGCGTGTATACATCGATCCATATGCCGTCAGCGACTACGTCACTGTTGGTTACAAAGGAACTAACGCTTATGACGCAGGTATCTTCTACTGCCCATACGTTCCTCTGCAAATGGTTCGCGCTGTTGGCGAGAATGACTTCCAACCTAGAATCGGATTCAAAACCCGTTATGGTATGGCGTCTAATCCTTTCGTTGGTGCTACACCTGCGAACAACGCTCTTGCAACTGCTAAGACCAACCAATATTACCGTATCTTTAGGGTGGACAATCTGATGGTATCTGTATAATCGCAGATCTATCTGGTTCATTCTGAACTGGTAGTACGGTAGAAAGATCTGGGTATCTTCGGATGCCCAAACCTTCCCTACCTTGGGACCAAAACCGAAAATAACTATAATAGGTTTATGACCCGCATTTAGGTGCGGGTTTTTTTATGTCTGCAAATCAAGGGGTCAAAACCTCCACAAAGGTGAAAAGTAAAAGGGCGTCGCAATTTTCGCCCCATAAAATACAGGTCTCGAAAGTTCGTGTTGACATTTCATCCTAAATAAGTACAATAGAGAGAGTTAAGTCGAGGAAGACAAATGAGCGGAACTACAGGCGGCACAAATTTATTTCAACCAACGGGATTTAAAGTAATCATAGATCGCAAGAACTTTGGCAACTTGGAATTCTTTGTACAGGCAGTTACACATCCAGGAGCGTCATGCCCTGCGATGGAGACAGCAGTGAAGCGCATACAGAGCGTACCACTTCCTGGAGGTCAGATGGAGTTCGGTGAACTTACCATGGACGTACTCCTTGACGAGAATATGAGTTCGTACACAGAGATGTACAACTGGATGTTACGCAGCGTGAACAGTGACATGATCACAAAGCGTGATAACTTTGGTGGTCAGACTTCCACCCAACCGAGTTACTCGGATATAACCGTTGTTGCTCTTACGAGTCACAACAACACCAGCATAAAATTCAAATACATTGATGCTCTGCCAGTTTCTATTGGCGACATACGTTTTGAATCAACCAACCAGTCAGTGGAATTTGTAACATTCCCTGCCTCTTTTAGATTTTCCTACTTTGAGATAGTTGAATAATATATGGATTTAGATGGTATCCTCGCCCAATGGGCAACGGACTGTGAGATCGGACATAACCTAGATGTGGCATCACGTGAGACTCCCAAGTTACACGGACAATACCTTGGTTATTATATACAAGCAAAACTTCTGATGAAACGTGCAGAAGATAAGCAACAAACCCTCCTCAAGAATAAGTTCCTGTGGTACAATGGCAAGATGTCCCAAGATGAGATTGTTGATCTTGGTTGGGAACCTGACCCATTCAATGGTCTGAAGATCATGAAGGGTGACTTGTCGTACTATTATGACAGTGACCCAGAGATACAAAAAAGCGAAGCAACTGTTGTGTACTACAAGGCGATGGTTGAAGCACTGAAGGAAATTATCGACTCATTAAAATGGAGGCACCAAGGTATTGCCAACGCAATTCGCTGGAAACAGTTCGAAGCAGGTGCCTAAATAGCAGGAGACATTCCTCTATAGGCATTTGTAATGGCAACACTTACAGTTAGACTTCTCAATCACGCCAACATGGTTGTTCAATGCGAACCAGGAATTCGCGCAGAGTTGAACGAATACTTTGCATTCATGGTTCCAGGTGCCAAGTTTATGCCGACCTATAAGAAAGGTTTTTGGGATGGAAAAATTCGTTTGTTTAATTCTATCACTGCTGAACTGAACGTTGGACTCTATACCAAACTCTGCAAGTTTGCTGCTGACCGACACTATCACATCCAGATGGAAGATAGCGACTATGGTCTACCAACAGCAAGGAACAAAGTCGACCACCAACACTTGGTAGCATCACAGGCGATGTGGAAGATGCCTTTCCCACCTCGCAAGTACCAGTACGATGCAATC